>Ga0222718_10005418_pt1 | contig 10363 bp, 12 predicted proteins | sample C33_27DmetaG_FD_165045 | JGI IMG/M metagenome (GOLD analysis project Ga0222718, IMG submission 165045) | Estuarine water microbial communities from San Francisco Bay, California, United States - C33_27D | ecosystem: Environmental > Aquatic > Marine > Unclassified | place: USA: California... | reverse complement strand
CAAACCAATGTTTGATTTGTAATAATACCTGTTGTATCAATTGTGTCAATAACGGTATTGATAGCATCAATTGCAGTTTTTAGTTCTGCTCTGCTTTCACTGATCTTGTCATTATCAGCATCAAAAAAAGTCGCATCTGGTTTAGTTGGTGGATAACTCATTATGTCTCCCTAATGTTGCCGTTTGCGTCACTTTCAATAGTAGGTAAACCTTCTATTATTGCGTCAAACACGCACTCTATTGTTGTTTTTCCGTAGGTATTTAAATCACGTATCACAAGTGTAATTGGAGCCGTGGATTTGTCAATTGTAATATGAGGCAATGAAAGTGCTCCAGTAGTTACATAACCGCTTGCCACATACCCTGTTGCTACATAGGTATCTTGTGTAGCATGTGGCGTTACTACCGCTGTTTTCACACCTGCTAGGTCCGCTACTTCTAGTTCTCTAGCACCTAAACTGCCTCCCAGTGTGCTTGAATCAATTGAATCTTTTGTAATTTGTGTAAGTCTTGCACTTAGATCGGTTCTTAGTGAACTAATGGATGGTATAGGTCCTATACCACTGCTGTCGCTATAATCAACACTTACAGCAAATTGAAAATAGCGAGCGTTTATGCTTGAAATACTAGAATTTGGGTCAACACTTACACTGCTAGGTGAATCAATGCTACCACCTGAACTATCAACTGTGTCACCATAATAGATAGTGGTTGTAACAGGATGATTTGCTGATATTTCTACAAGTGGATTTAATAATTCTTTTCTACCAAAGTCAACAAGGCCCGTTGTAAATGTAAGTGGAAGGTTTGGTGTGTAAGTCCAACTGTCATAGGTATCCCAACCATTGGTCAAACTAGCCCAAGTTTCTGTGCTTTTTGCTTGGTATCTACCTTCTGCGAAATAACCGTTACCTGCCACCTTACGCTCCTAAATTATGGTTCGTTTGAACACTGTTTGTTGTTGCTTTTGTGCGTAAACTACCAAATATTTCTGTCTTGTTTTGAAACAGGTAACTTAGGTAAGCACTAATAGTTCTACCTGTAGTTGTTTGTCCTGTTTCTGCATCAAAATATGTGTAGTCTTGTCCTAAGTCGCCACCATCATCAATTTCATTTTCTTGTCCATTAGTATACTGCTGGACCCATTTAACTTTGAATGTCACTGCTTGTGGTGTGCCTGCTGGTATACCCGTAGCATAACTGAATGGCACTTTTGTATCATTAACAAATGTTGATACCCCCACGCCTCTACCAACTTGTGTAATCAAACCCATGTCAGTGCCGTCTTGTGCATAAGCATAGATTCTACACTGTGTAATAGTTGTGTATGTTGGAAAGTTCAACAGTATTTTTATTTCTGTTGCCGGTCCGTAAATGTAGTTTGATACATTTCTAGCAAATATAAAATCATTTTCAATAATTGAATTGCCTTCAATATAATCGCCTAAACTTAGACTGTTTATAATATTGTGTGTTGCTGGATATGCTTCTTCACTGGCAAAACACAATCCGTGATTGGGCGATATTTTAAAGAATAAATCTTGGTTTTTGTTTGTGTAACCTTTTTGTGTTGCGTATGTGTAGATAGTGTCTTCAAATGCACCTGACTCTGCACTGTTAAATTCTGCTTCATAGTTGTCTATGTCATCAATAAACTCAATAACTTCTGTTATGGTTCTGTCAATCACAGGCGGTAATGGATTTGTTTCTACTATATTGCCAGCACTATCAAAATCAGGATCATTAGGTGGCACAATACCAATTGGTGGATTAGCAATTACACGCTGTCTTGGACGAAGACTAAGTTCGTCTGGCAAAAACAGGGCAGGTGGTATTTCTACTTGTTCACTATCTGTAAATGGGTAAATTGTAGCATCATGTTCAACAGCACTGATTGCCACACTTAGATCTAAATTTAATTTTATGTCAACCACTCTAAAGGTGTCATTGTTTAAATTTAACACAGTGTCTGTTACACGAATAATATCTCCAACTTCAACATTAATCAATTCTTGTGTTGCTTTGAACTGTATTGTTCTTTGCTTTCTTGATTTTTTATAGATAAGCAATGCCAGATCCTGTGCTATGCTTTTGTTTGTAAGCGACGGAAAATTAAATTCACGTCTTAGTAATTCATTGTTATCAGCGGCTTGGTCGCCATTAACACTGTAAAATACCTGTTGATTTGTAAAGTTTTGATCCGGGTCAACATAGTTTACAATTACTTCATTGTATTTGGTGTTTTTACGTTCACCATCAAGTGTAATACCACCAATTACATAATCTTTTGTTACATCAAATGCTACATCTACTGTGGTGCTTGTAATGTCTGTTGCATTGCCACCATCTTCTACTTTTAATTTGTATCTGCCTTGTGTGTATGGCATAATGCCTCTACAACCGCCAACCAATCCTTTTACGTTGTCAAACAGTTTTGCGTTTGTGTCAATAACCATATTCATAGTCATTGCTCTACCCGCTTGTCCTGTGTAATAGGTTACTGTTTGTTCAAACTTGTTTGCCGCAATCTTAAAACTTTCTGCATCTATTTCTTCAATGTCTAATCCACAGCCGTAGCGTGGATTTAACATATAATCCAACAAACAATTGGCTGGATTAAAATTGTATGCTTTAGGTAAACTAGCATAATCCGCTGACAGTGTTTTACCACTGCCATGATTTCTTACATCATATATTTTCTTACCTAAAACATCAAATTGAACTTTGGGAATACCACCACCAAATGGATTGTTGTTGGCATCTTCTTGTGTCTTAATTTCTTTCCATTCAAAACGCAACACCGCATAAGCAACACCCGGAAGTGTTCTTTTTTTGCTTTTCCAATTTGGTGCTTCGTTTGCCAACGAACTTTGGTCTTGTAATTCACTGCCATTAAACACTTGAACTTGTATTCTATTAGCGAATCTTCCTTCTGTAATATTGTATAATCCGCCTGTGGCATATACATCATCTGGTAAAGGCAGTTCAACATCCTCTACTAATATTCTTTTTACACCATGAATATCACCCTCACTAATTGCGTATACCGCATATAGGTATTTGTTTGTATCGCCGTTTGTTTCAATATAGATTACATTGCCACCCACACGTCTAAAACCATACACAACAGGTATGGCGACATTGGTGCCACTCTTAGTGATTGTAACGCCCCTTGCTTCTTGCTCTGGATTTTGTGGTCCTGTTGGAACATCAAAGGCGCCCATTGGATTGAACACAAATCCAACAATATCACCAACAAATTGAATTACTGTTTCTACAACATCAACAATAATTTCAACTACATCTTCAATAATATCTGTAATTGTGTCTACTACGCCGCCCATTTACCATCCTCGAGGTTATACACATAATTGTCACCTGTGTAATTACATTGTTTGTGTTCATAAAATTTACTTGCCCTATCTACATAACTTTCAGCAACAGTAAAGTCTTGATTGAATAGGCTTACACCTATCTCCATAAATTTACAACCTTGCTCTTTTGAAAACTGAGCACACGCTTGAAACAGTGCATCTGCTTTGTAAGGATTACGCACACTTGGATGAACAAAGAAATAGTGAACAATTGAATATGCTGTTGGATTCCAAACTTTTGTTGTAACGCCTATAAGTGCATAACCAACAAGTGTGCTACCTTCTTCTACCACAAACAATTTGTGTGTTGGTTTGATTAAAACATTTTTTACAGTCTTTGTAAAATATACATCATCCACAGGTAAAACACTTTCTATACCTGCTTCACGTATTTGTTCACGTGCTAGACTTAGCACTTGATTCATATCGCTTGGTTGAAATAGTCTTACCATTATTTTTTACCCCATCTTACATCATTAAGTGTTTCATGTGAGTATTCCATGCTAAAATCAGTTGGATGTTCTCTTTGAAAATTTGTAGTGTTTGTTCTACGACAATTTACTTTTTCAAAATTTGTAAATTGGCTGTCTACTTGTAGTGTTAGTGTTGCTGTGTCTCTAGCATCAGCAATTTTATAACCTACCAATTTGCCTTTAAAAATTAAAAGTGGTCCATCTCCTGCACTGTCATAAATTAAATCATCTGTTGCTTGATTCCAAAAAACTCTATGTATAGATACCTTTTGATTAATTTGTTCGCTTTTAGCAAAGGTTTGAATGTTGGTTAAGTTTAAGGCACTAAGTGTTAAACTTATACTGCTAACACGCAATTCTGAATTTTCTTGTGCTTGACTAATTGCTAAAAAATTACCCTGTGCTGAATAAACATTAGCACCTGTATCAGGTGCTGTATCAGTATCATAAGAAATGTCAAAAGGAGCATCCGTATAGTAAACAGCATTTTTACCACCAATTGGTGTGCTTACACCTATTTCTATCAATAGGTAACTGACAATGGCATCTCTTGCCAAAAATGTCTGTGTTACATTGGATAACTGTCTTGCCATTAGATAACCTCTTCAACATCTATTTCGTATTCAACGTATCCATCATTTCTATATCCATATTCTTGAATATCATTGGATAATATCATTCTAAATGGCACATCCTTTACTATAATTGTTTCACCAGCACTATCGTAATTTACTGCTGTAACCAATCCTGGTGTAAACTGTATTGTGCCTGCTCCTGCTCCGTCGGTTTCGACATCCTCTGTCACCATGTAAACCTTTGAGTGATTTGGAAAACGTATAACGTCACCTGCTTTTAACAAATTGCTTTTGTTTATTTGATCACTTGTGATGCTTACACTTGTGCTACCAGCACTGGCATCAGCACTAACATAGGTCAATTGATCAGTGTGTGGATTGTGTGTTGAAATTTCAGGCATAATCAAATCAAATTCATTCAGTGCGCCTTGGCATCTAGCAACGAATGCCTGTATTGCCAAAAAGTCATCATATGCCACAGGTGGAAATGAAAGTGTGCCAGTCCATTTTGTTACAGCGTTGGTTGCTCTGATAACTCTACCACTTGCTGTTTCTGTTTTCTTTGTTATTGTTTTTTGTCTAAAGCGAACTGCTCTAAAACCTGCGGTAATTGGAAAATAACCTATGTATGCCATTATACTGTAACTCCTGTCTTACCACGGGTGTTCATTGCTTGGTTAATAATGCCAACTATAGTGCTACGTCTTTCAACCAATAAACTGTCAAATCCTTTAGCATCCGTGGTTGTAATGTTAAAGTTTACTTGAACAGGTTGTTGTTTGCCACCGCCCATACCATCTATTGCTGTTGCAACTTCATTAGGTATAACCGTGCTTGGTTGTTTAGGAACAATAAGTTCAGGTCCATCTTCACCAACCACTGTAGGGCCGCCCGTAATTAGGTTACCACCTCGTTGTGCTGTTTGTGCTCTAATAGTAGCAACCTGTGCCAAACCACTAGCAACAGTTGCCGCCGCCGCAATAAAGTTAAACGGTGGTGGATATGTAGCAAGTGCTTTTGTGGCACCTTGGTATGTGTTAATAATTGCTTGTGCTATAGCAAACGCTTTGTATGCCGCAAAGAATTTTTTGTTATAAGCACTTAATCCTTGGAAGAATTTAGCACCTTGTTCTAAACCAAACTGTGTTTTTTCAAGTTCTGATTTCTTTTCAAAATCAATTCTATTACGAACCATTTCTTGAATATCTTCTTCTTGGCCAATTCTTTGTAGCCTATCGCTCATTGCTTTGTTAATTCTAAAACCATGAAGATCATTAATGGCTTTTTGTTCACGCATGATATTTCTAATTACTTTATCATAGTGTTCAGAAACAATTTTATCTTCTTCTGCTAATTTTTGCCTTTTCATATCAAGCATAGCACGGTTAATCGTTTCTTCATCAGCACCCAACTGTTCTAGGTATTGACGATGTAAATCTGATGCTATAATATAATCTTCTTCTAATTTTTTTAATGCTTCTGGATCAAATGGACCTAACGCTCTTTGTTCAAAAGACATACTTCGGTTTATTTGGTCAACCATTTCTTCTGCTAACGTCTTTTGTCTTTCAAGTTCTTGTGTTTGCTGAACAAGTGTTGTCAATTGATTTTTTTGTTCTAATGTTAATTCTTCGCCTAGTTTCAATTCTGCTTGACGAAGTGCTTTCATTATTTCTTGTTCTTCAACAGTTTTACCAATCAAACTATTTTGAAATTCTAAATTTTCAACTATTTCAGCAAACTTGTCAACAGTTTCTTCTGCTTCGTTTTTGATAGACGTTTGTCCACTTAATATTTCTTCTAGTAAACCTTCTTGATCTTTTAATTCTACGTTTGCTTCTTCTAATTTTGTAAGGAAATTTTGAACTGCTTGTTCAACAGGCCCGCCAATTGTGTTACCTGCTTCTTCCGCCGCATTGTTTAATTCTTCCATTGGCGTTTTTAGTCTTTGTGACATTTTTTCTAGGTCAGCAACTGCTTGATTTGCCGCCGCCAATTGATCATCATTTAACAATCCTAAAAGATCTAAAACTTTGGCTATGCCACCATACATCTTGCCAAAACCTTGAATAATGTAACCTACACCTTCTCTAATGTAATCAAACACTGCTCCAAGTGCAATAGTAATCAATTTACCTTTGGCACCTAACATTAAGAATCCAATAATACCTAATTGTTGAACACCTGCCGGTAACGCATCTAATATGTTAAACAATCCTGCAATACCGCTGGCAACAAATTTGAATATTGGAGTTACAGCATCAATTATTTTTGCCACACCAATTACACTTCTTGTAACAAATTCAATAAATGCTTTACCTGCCGCGGCCGCAAATTTCTCTAAACTACCGAAGTTTTCTGTAACAATAGTATCAAGTGCTTTTAATCCTGCTTTCACAAAATCAAATATACCACCTTGTCTACCTAATGCTAAAGTAAATTTGAAAAACTTATCTTGTATCATACTGAAAATACCTTCATAGGTATTTGCTAATACAAGTGTAGCATCTGCAAGAGGTCCTCCTGGACCAAATACTTCTTCAAATCTTTTCTTAGTTTCTTCTGCTGTAACTTTAGCACCTGATTGGAATCCTAAGAAAGCACTAACACCTCTTTCTCTAAAGATATCAGCACTAGCAATACCAGTTGAAAATGCTCTTTGTATTTGTTCTGATGCTTGTTGGAAATCTAAACCAAAGACCGCCGCCACGTTACCAGTAATACCAAGATTTTTAGCAAATTCTTCTGCGTTAGCACTTGCCACAGCAAGGTTGCCCGCACCTGCGGCAATTTGTTCTAGACTAAACGGAACCTTGGAAGCAAAATCAAGCATCTGTTCAAATGCTTGGTTACCTTCTTCAACACTTTGAAATAGGAAAGCAAATCTTAAATTAAGTTGTTCTACTTGACTGCTTACATCAATGATTTTTTTGAGTCCAAAACCACCAGCAAGCGCCGTTCCAATGGCAACTACTTTGCCAAGGACATTATCAAACCCTTTTTCAAGGTTCCGTGTATTTTTTTCAACCCTACCTAGGTTTTTGTTTATATTACCTAGGGCCGCTTGAGTTTTATCTACGGCGCGGATTTCTACTGTTTGCGTTGCCACGACTCATGCTCTCCTTTTGTTTATCCTGTTGAAGTTTGAACCATTCATACCACAACCGAATTTCAAGGACACTAAACTGCATCACTTCCTCCACACTCTTGTGCAAAGTTTCTGCTATTCTCATTAGCAGTTGAAGTTCAGCATCCTCTTTTAGTTTTTTGCCACTTCCTCATAGTCAGCGACAGCATTGTTTAACTCACTGCACACACGCAAAAGTGTAGATGGATCTGCTTCGTTCATTAGTGTTGTTTTGTCAAACTTGTTAAACATTGGTTTACCCTCTGGATCCAATGCTTTAGTAATAAGACTTTCTACTAATGCTTCAACGGTTTTACCCTGTTGTTGTAGTGAAATAATTTTACTTTCTACAGCAAACGGATATGCCGCTTTGTAATAGATATCTGTTTTCCATTCAGGCACAGAAATCTTTTGTAATCCACCACTTAATTTTTCTTTAAAGTGTGTTTGGATGTTGTTTATAACATTACTCATTTATATCTCCTTCTAGATATCTCCCTAATGGTAGGTCCCAAAATACCACGAGGTGCTTGTTTTTTTGAGCGGCCTTCTTCTAACGGAACAATGTGGGAAACGCGGTTGACGATATCCTTACGTTTATAAGAACTTTCGAGGCGCCAACCTCGTCTTGCTTGTCCCTTATCAATAGGAGTTCTGCGAACTGCTATTGCTTTTATATCTTCTGCCACTCGAGCAAAGAAAGCATCTTTTTCTCTTTCAAGTTGCCTCTTCGCTTGTCTAGTGCCTCGAACACTAATTTTTAACATTAGACACTACCAATTGTAAGTGCGCCTGTTCCTTGGAAGTTTACAGTTGCAGTTATTAAGTCGTCAAATGATGCAGTTCTTGATACTGAAGTAACAATTACTGATCCTGTAAACTTTTCACCTGTAGATGAGTTTGGATAAAACTCGACACTTAAATCTCCATCCTGTGCTGGATCAAAAGCATTAGTTGCCGCAGTATGTCCATCGTCATATACTACTTCCATAGAACCACTGAATTGGTGTAGTCCTGATTTGTATGTTCTTGCCGCGTCGCCCATGACTGTGTCTTCAATTACATCTTTAGTATGTTCCACTGTCCAAGAGCGAACTTCAGCGACGGTAACTGTTCCCGCTGAATCTTCAGCAGTAATTTCTACCTTACCGTTTTCACCTGTGTATGTTGCCATTTTTAGTTCTCCTCTTTAGCATTGTTGGATTCGTCATCAGATATGCGTTCACCTTCTGGTGCTGAAACAGACTCAATTGAATCTGCCCAATCTTCTCCAGTTAGTGGATCCCATTCTTCTTCCTCATCCTCTTTGATTGAAGTCACTTGGGCGTCGGCTGTAATTTTATTCTTACGTCCTTTGGCCGGTGACTTTTTTTCTGCCTTTGGTTCTTCATCTAATGTAAAACCAACTGCAAGAAATCTTTCTACGCGATCCTCCTCAATCAACTCAAAGGATCCGTCTTTCCACATTTTCACATATTTTGTTTTTGCCATATTATACTGCTCCTTTTGTGAATGAATAGCGAACTTCTGCTATAAGAGCAAATTCACCTAGTGGTGGACTTCTATCAACTACTTCAATGTTTGTAACATGAGTAGTTGCCGCTCTTGTTGCGTTTAGTTCTCTATCCCTTTGTGCGTTTAACGTTTCTTCAATTCGTTCAATTAACTCATTGCGTTTTTGATCAACGCTTTGAACAAATCCTTTGCGTCCATCGGATCGCACAAAACCTCTAATGTTTATCTCTAATACGCCACGACGATTGCCTCCCATGGAATTGTCTTCACGGGTTTCATTGCCTGTGGTTACTAACAGTGCTGGGAATTGCTGTAGACTTAATTTGTCTACATCAAAAGGTTCACGTGTTACAAGTCTTGGTTTAGGCACATCCATGTCCTCCAAAACTTCAATGATGTTAGAGATTATATCTTCTCTGTTTGACATAGCCTACTACCTTTTTAGGCGTAGGAAATGAGTTGGAGTTTTTTCTTCGTCGCTTACTGTGCCACTGCTGTCCAAGTCATATTCTACACCATCCCTTAAAATGTTGTCGAATTCGTCTGCGTATTCTTTTCTATAGAACTCCATCTTTCTTTCAAAGATGTCTGGTTCTGGTTCAAACTTGGATAGTTTAGGGAATATATGGTGTCCTAGAGCACGATAAACTGTGACTCTTGTTAATTGACTTGCAGTGTATAAGTCGTCATCTGGTTCTTGTTGTCCAGTTGCCAAATATTTTAGATCATACAAACCTAAAACCTGTGTTGGCCACCATTCTCTGCGAAGATGTCTAAACACGTCTGCTTGTGCTTTGCTCAATTCTTCGTCAAAATTTGGAATACCAAAATCTAGGATATCTGGTTCGTAATCTTGTAGATCACTTATAGTTGCTAGTGTTGCCATAGAGATACTGTCTCCTTATTGTGCTTTAGGTCCTTCCCAAACCACCAAATTGTTTTACTATGTTATTTACCGTTAAGGTGAGAAAAGGGCGAATTTCTCCGCCCTTTCCCTTATTATGATATTAGGAAATACCTAATTATAGTTGTGCGTCTCCGATGATACCTACACCATATGCGTCAAAGATTTCGCTAACGCCGTATGCCATAGAACCAACGATTTCAGTAGCACGTAAAGAAGCATCTCTTTGCTCTTCTACTCTCATGTTACGCTTAACCATGTAACCTAGTGCATCTTGTGACATAGCCGCACCTACGAAAGCACCTGCAGAGTCACCTGTTAATACAGTTGATTCAAACACGTTCATTCCTGCGATGTTGCCTACAAAGCCACTTCTTAATGCTTCATTACCTAAA
>Ga0222718_10005415_pt1 | contig 10364 bp, 10 predicted proteins | sample C33_27DmetaG_FD_165045 | JGI IMG/M metagenome (GOLD analysis project Ga0222718, IMG submission 165045) | Estuarine water microbial communities from San Francisco Bay, California, United States - C33_27D | ecosystem: Environmental > Aquatic > Marine > Unclassified | place: USA: California... | reverse complement strand
GAGAGAGTTCTTGAAGTTTTAAATGATGAGAAGTCGGTTTTCATACACTGTAAAGGCGGATTAGGGAGAGCAGGTTTGGTAGCTGCTTGGATACTAACTCATCATGGTAGAAATCCTGAAGATGCAATAAGAGAGGTACGTAATGTGCGTAGAGGTGCAATAGAAAATATGGAACAAGAACATTGGGTAAATTTTAATTCAGGTAAAAATTACTACGATTAAATCACTACTACGATTAAATCTTATAATTCCAATCTTACTTAGAGTGGTTATCAACTCTAAATGGTGGACGCTGGGGTCTGCGAACCTTCTGGAAGCCAATCAGTTGCAGTCGGTAATCGAAGCCGCATACTCCCTAATAAAGTTGGGAGAAGTTAAGTCGGCAGAGTCTCTTCTGAAGCCATTTACTTCTGAATTGGCCGAAGTTAGACCAACTGTTGACCATAGTATGGCCATGACTTGGCCGAGTAGTGGCCAAACTAATGGGAGGAGTGCGTTATGAGTACTTCAGACAAGATTCAGAGCATACTTGAGATGCTATTCACTTGGGGGATGGAAGGGATTGATGAAAAAGATATACAAGCAAAAGATATCTTCACTGCATTCGGACAAGAAGCATGGAATATTGGTGATAGATATGTCAGAAGAAATATCATTGGAGATAAGATTTCGAGATATGTTCCACAAGATATCAAGGTTGCAGTTGCAGTAAGAGATCAAGGTCAATGCACTGCTATTCTAGAGGATGGTACAAGATGTCCAGTTCGTAAATCACTACACTATGATCACAGGTTCATTCCATTCAGACTAGGTGGTCCTCAAACGATTTGGAATATGACCTTGCTTTGTGAAGATCATAATTGGCACTATGGTGGAAAACTATGGAGGCGTGAGAAATGAATGATGGAAAGTATCATCCCCCAGAATACAACCTCAAGAGATTGGAGATTAGGAATCCTGCCACGCAAGGAAGAAGAGCTTGGGGCTATATCTCAAATGATAGAAAATTGATTATGAGTGATGATGGAGATGTTTGGGTACGTCATAGCCCAGAAGATGTGTTTGGCTCAAAAGAAGCTGCTAGACAATTTGTAAAAGAAGAGAAGTTTAGACCTCCTCCAAACATATTGCCAGGCTCGCCGTATGATATTGCACCTCACGAGGAACATTGTTGTAGAGTAATTGCAAATAAGCCACTACACAATTCTCTATCTTCTAGATTAGTAAGATGGATGATTAATTCGAAATATGTGGATAGATTTTGATTAATTTAATGACCAATGACGGTGTGTGCCAACTATGCCCGACTTCACAACTGGCGTAGTGTCAATCAACACACTGTTTAGTTTCGCCCAAGATCGGCGTGTTTTCAGACTACCTCGTAATCAACGTCAGTATAGTTGGGGTACAAGGAAACAGGCTGAGATTTTGTGGAATGATTTGCTAAGTTATTCGAAAGCAAACCCAATTCCACCCAACCCAAATTATAAGTATTATCTTGGTAATTTAATTTTCACAGAAAAAATGATTGATGGAATTCAAGAGACAGTACCTTCAACCGAATTAGATGGCGAACCTTGGAATGCCTTTCTACTCGTGGATGGGCAACAAAGGTTGACAACGCTCACTTTGCTCCTTGCTGCAATCCGTGATGCACTACAAATTACTCTTGAATATTGTACAACAGGGGATGAAGCAGGAGACCCTCCTGAAGGTTACGATTTCCTAAGTGACCAGTCACTAAATCAACAAGAAAATCAAAAAATTGCAGTTTCCATTAACCGGATTAATCAAAAAGCATTGCGAGACACTTTGCAGGATGGTGAAAATTTCATGGAAGTTGGAGTGACTTATCTTGCATTGGATACACAAGAGCAAAATAATCAACGATATAAATGGAGGATGGCTCAAAAATCAGAACTCGAAGGACAAGATGAACCTGAAGCTGGTTTTGTTTTACTAAATAATAATCACAAAATGTTCGAAGAAAAAATCCGTGATTATTTGAAACAAGAAACCACTCCAACCAATGAAGATGCTAATGTCGATATTAATAAGGCAACGACCAAACTGAGAGGGATGGCTCATCTTCTAATCAATCATGTTCAATTTACGACAACAAAAGTACTCAATATTGGAATGGCATACCGTATTTTCGGCACAATCAATGATCGTGGACTACCACTTTCAAATACAGATCTGTTGAGGAATTTCTTCCTTTCCGAAATCAATCGAAGATTGCAAAATGACCCTGCTCAAGAAACTGAATATATGGAAGAGATAGAGGGTCTATGGAACATTATTTGGCTCATGGACCCATCTTTACAAGATTCATTTCTCATGAATCATTGGAGTATTTGGCGCCCCGAAGAGGAAGAAGTCGATGAAGAGGCAGAAGTCGAAGAAGAGGCAGAAGTCGAAGAAGAGGCAGAAGTCGAAGAAGAGGCAGAAGTCGAAGAAGTCGAAGAAGAGGCGGAAGTTGAGGCGCTTGATGCAGAAATTCTTGAGCAAATTGAAGATATTCGTGAGTGGGTTGGGAAATCTGGTTTGAATAAGAAAATCCAAGCGTACATGTTACAACTCCATGATGTTGAAGAAATGATGGAATGGATTCGAAATCTAAGCACATCAGCCGAAGTCTATTCGGAGTTATCCTCTTCGCCAAGACCTAGGGATAATTCCGTGGATTCTTATCTCGGTGATTTTGGCTCAAAAGTACATCATCCATTATTTCTGGCGTTAGAATATCATCGTACTCTAGGTCCCAATCCTGAGGGGGGTGAAGAGGAGGAGGGAGAGGAAAATCAACGTATCCTAACTGATAATCAGATTCACGAACTCAAAGATAGAGCGCGTAAATTCTTTATGTGGGTAAGGCATGTTTTCGCTTGTAATACAACTCCCGTAAAGTGCTTGTATTCAAAATGGGGTACTGCTGTAATCAATCGCCATGATTATGATTCATTGATTGAAATGATGGAAACTGACATCCCCCTCTTTATCGAATCAAGACCAAATATTTCTAATGAAATTGAGGTTGTAGTGGAGAATTTAATAAAAAGAAGATACAGAAATAAAAACTATCAAGTTATGAGATTTATGTATGAATATAACGAATCGATTCCAGCAGAGCAAGAATTACAACCCCCGTTATTTGATAATTTGTGGTTAGAACATATTTTACCTCAATCTGTAGTTAAGGCACCTTTCCATACTCTAAATAAACAATGGTGGATTGAGAATTTCATAATTCCTCAGGTCGAAGAAGAGGAAGAAGTCGAAGTAGCCCATGATGATAACGAAGAAGAGGAAGAAGTCGAAGTAGCCCATGATGATAACGAAGAAGAGGGTGACGAAGAAGAGGATATTGTACTAAATCCATCTGAAGATTTGAAAGACTACATCTGGAATATTGGAAATTGCACCATATTGACATCTACTGCAAACAACGCGGTTGGAAATAGAAAATTTGAATCAGAGGAAGCGTTCCTAAATCCACAACCACAAGAACACAATCAGAATGATAATCAATTCATATATCTGTCGAAATATCATGCAATTCGAAGATCGAATTTGCATCTCAATGGCGATCACTTCAGAGATTATATACGGCAAAATTCTGAGAACTGGGGTCAAGATTTCGAAACAACTGTCTGGACACATCAGGAAGTCAAATTCAGATCTGAACAAATTGCTAGAATTCTTGCTAATCGGTGGAAGTTTTGGTGACTCTTGATTCGCTTAATGATAAATCAAAGGCTCCAATAGATGAACACTGGTACAAGGTATGAACTCATATTGACGGATATATAACAATGTAACCGTTGTAGTGCTATCCATCAACTTCGCTACCCTAGTTTACTTATTTATCAATAAGGAGGCACATTATGATGGATATTTTTTAGTTAACATAAATCTTGTTGCCATCTTTTTTCATAAGGACCTGGGTGTTCATTCTCAAAGTGATGAAGAAAATGTTTCCCTTCATCGTCTAATTCACCGATTTCATCTAACCACAGTAATAGTATAGCACCGGGTTTTGTTACCTCTCCATTCCATGTAAGTGCACACCAACCCATACGATGGATAGTTCTAATTCCATTGACTAATCTAATCTCATAATTTGGTATTTGAGACACATAAGGTCCTGTAAAAGTCCTTGAAGATATAGATCTGTAAACTAACATCCAAATTATTTCATACAAAGTGTTAAACTGTCTTTCAAAACTATTTCTTACAAAGAAAGCATCTTCACGAAGTTTACCTCCAAAAGAAGAGGGGGCAGAGTCAATTATTGATTGCTCTGATAAATATGCATCATTAGATATCAATTGATCAGCAAGTGGACATAAAACTCTCAATTCCATTCCTTCTATAACTTTACACTTAGAAAATAGTTTCCAACGGGAATTAGTAATTACTCTATTCAATTTCTTCCATTCATCTTTTCCTTCTCTATCTTCAAACATAATATCACAACGGATTTTTATCTATGTTATGAAGGTTATTTAATATTTGGATTTCTTGGAAATTCCTATCGGAATTGATGAGAAACTGGTCTATACATTTAATGCACCTTTCTAGTAAACCGTTTTTGTTCAACTAAATATGGAATTACCACTGTCAAAAGAGACCATCATACCCTTTACGATGCTTGAGTAATCCAATTAAACTAATGAGACGTCACTACCTAGTCTAATTTGAATTTAGAATATTCTTCAATTCCTGAATGCGTCGATCTAAATTATCTGAATCAAACGGTCCATATCCTTTCGACAAAGCCTGTTGATTGCTACGATGATTCTCCAATATCTTCAGTTCGAGATCTGGCCTTTTTACGCTCTGGGCCAACTCAATAGCTTGTTCAACCAATGAATCGTCATAGTGTCCCCAATAGGCTCCTATCTGTAAACCATCTAGCAGTAAATCGATTTTTCCCACAACCAGAAGTTCTGCGTGTCTTGTATACAGGGCTTCGAGGTAATTGTACAGTATACCCGCTGTTTCTTCATCAAAATATTCGATATCAGTGTGTTGTCGATACTCATCATGTAGAAGTTTCCACGCACCCTTGATATCACCATCATTCTCCATTTGATCAGCATTATCGTAGGTTTTTGGATTAAGATACATTCCTGAGAAAGGCTTCTTTCCACAATGAGGGCATTCGACATCATGAATGTCAACTAATTCCTCACAAAAGATGCATTCTTCCTTGTCTTCATCTTCCATTTCTTTCACCTTTCTGCCAAGACTTCTGCGAACTTCTCAATAATCCCAATGACAAGAGCGTTACCCATGAAGAAGGCCCTCTTACTATCCGAAGCACCTTCAGTGTGATTATCAGGGAACATATTCAGTCGTTCTAACTCAATCGGTGTAAGTCGACGAACCCATTCACTTTTCAGAAGGCGGAGATCCTCTCTTATTTTGTTGTGTTCTTTGGAATCGAGTTTCAACCTTTTTCTCTGACCCTTGGTGGGCTTGAATTTGACTACATGTTTGAACCTTGAAGGAGATGAGCCACCTTCTCCAGTGATGATGGTTCGTGAAGGCCTGTCGAGAGCATCAGGAAAAATCATCCCACCCTCATTGTAACTGTAGATGAATCCATCACGGCCATGTCGTTTCTCTTTCTTAGCGCCTTTGAGATATTTCCACCCTTTATTTTGAGTCATACTTGTTGTACTCAAAAAATACTCATCGGGAACTTTCCCTGGTGTCAAAAGAACATCTGACAAAATTTGATATTCTCCCTCAAATCTAGGTTTAGTTCGCAAAGTCCAAAATCGATTCTTGGACATAATGCCACTGTTCTCAAACGGACTTTTGTTGCCAGGAAGTCCCTTCTTATTGAAGCGCTCACTCAAATCTGCGAAATCTTCCCCCTCAGAGAGTAGATATTGCTCAAACACAAGTTGCTCAGGCGTTCTGTAGACAGGGAATGCTTTAGCAATCGTTCCACTTTCGGTAAGCCATTCAATCGCGTTGACATTTTTCCGAGACAGTATTCGGTGCTGTTCAGTACCGCGCTTGTGAGCCAAGATGAATACGCGGCGACGTCGTTGTGGCATCCCATATTCCGCTGCATTGATGACTCTCCATTCAACAACATATCCTAGCTCTGAAAGGCACGCTAGCATGACTGCAAAATCTCGGCCACGTTGCTTAACTGGTGACTTTAGGAGTCGATCCACATTCTCTAATAGTACATGTTTTGGTTTCTTGGCCTTGATGATTCTATGAATTTCCCACCATAATACTCCTTTCTTGCCCTGTAAACCTTTAGCCTTGTCCAGAGTTTTCGCTACAGAATAGTCCTGGCAAGGAAACCCTCCCACCAACAAATCATGTTTTGGAATCTCTTTTATTGGCACTTTGGAAATATCTTCATTTAGAAATAAATCGTCATCGTGTTCTGGATGGATATACAGAGTTGATCCTTCTTCCTTCGGTATCAAGCCCCAGCGTTTGACATAAACATCAGCGGCATGTTGGGTCTTTGTAGATGGCTCCCATTGGTTTGCCATGACGACTTTGAAATCACCATCTCGTTCTGAACCAGGTGGCCCCTCTAAACCCAAGCGGAAACCCCCGACTCCAGCGAATAATTCAACGACGAGAAGAGGCACAGGTTATCGCCATAGTTCAGGGTTAATGAAGATCTCGATCAGGGGTTTGTCCACAAACAATGGTTAGATACCATCATATAAGAACTAAAATAGCCAACATCCATGGCTAGTGATGGATTATTCCAACTATATCAAATTCAGAATAACGAATCAGTATGCAGTGATTATCTCAAACAACTCCCAATTGGATTATCATTTAGGGACACAGTAGAGGTCGCATTCAAAATATGTCCTGAACTCGAAGATTTTTGTAATTCAAACTATAAAATTTTCAATGGTCTTGGATCCAGAGATAAGGGTTCAGTAGGAAAAATGGTTGAATATTTTATTTTCGGACAACTTCCGGATACAGACCCAAATCCAGATTTGTCATGGGGGGCTGACATAAAGGCGACTCACTTCAAAACAAACAAACAGGGACACTATAATGCCAAGGAAAGACTCACAATCACCAATTGCGGCGACAGGAATGATTACTCGACTTTTCATCCAATAATCTCTGCTACAGATGTCAGTTCATACAAAGACTACCCCAAGATAAGACGTGGTGTGCTATTTGTTTTTGAACATCGAAAGGGGAAATACAATAACTTACAAGAGAATATGAATAAAAAATTATTGTGTTGTTTTGCATATGATTTAAACGAACTGAGCAAAGAAATTTCAAATCAGATAGATGATGATTTCGAACATATAAAAGGAACAATTCGAGCAGGGAAGATAACCCAAGCAGGTCAGATTTTCCTACATACCGCGCCACATGGTGCAGGGCATGGGAGCGGAACAAGGGCATTTGCATTCACTAACAAGTTCGTGACAAAATTAGTCTCCATTTACACAGGAAAACCAATTACTACGAAAGGTCGAAGTTGGTTTATTGAGAAACATCATTTTATTGGCGACTCAGTTTGAAGGCGAAATGAGTTATAGTCCCCTTTACCTCAAGTGCTCATGGGCACCCCTTTGTCTGTTGACGAGATTGCAAATCTCGCTATTGAAGTGAAAAAATTAAATCGTCATGTCTTGGGAATTCAAAATGACAATCCGGTTGGAAAACATCTCCAGCTACCAAAAACTCCTACGATATTAACTGAATCTATTGTATATTATCTCGTTCTGAAAAAGAAAATACTTCCGGAATTAAATTTTACGGTATTAAAATTTAATGAAAAATCTGCAAAGCACGAAGGAACTCGAAAAGGAAATACCGATTTAATTGCAATAGTGGGAAACAAGGAATACTTGATCGAAGTCAAAGGGACTAGAAAGCCGTCTCAATTTACTCAATTCTCAGAAAAGGATATTCAAGCGGATTGTGCCATCTGGGTAGATTATGGTAATACCTTCCTTGAAAACCAGTCATGTATTGAGGTGGCCGTTATTGAGAATCCAAAATCTGCAGGATTAGAGGCGAAAAAATATACTTGGACACAGAAATCTTTCACTGATTTGAAAGTTCCAATTAAGTCATTTAATTCCATTGATATCATGATTAAGTAGACGAATCATAGAGTAATCTTGATTTCTAATTAGAGACCATTAATTGGCAGATTTTGGGAAAAATTGGAAACTGGTTGATTGGGGAATTTTCGTGCTTTTATAAGTGAACCGTAACGGTGTAACGGTGTGACGCGAAAGAGTAATGAACCGTACCGCAATGCGCCAACTATGGCGAAAAAGTTGTACTATCAAGAAGAATTAACTAGCGAATGGAAAGAAGGTCTCGAAGCCTCGATAAAAGTAGGTAAACTAAGAAATCATAGAGAGAAAACCACACAAAGAAATGATCGCGATCTAGCATTGTGGGTGGCTCTGGATTTCCAAGATATGGGCATTATGCGCCCTGAATCATTACAAGAAGAATCATGGCTTGAATTGGTCAATAGATATCGTAATGGTCAAACAAGAAGTAAGAAGAAAATAACTGAGAAATCCATAAAGAAGAGAAGAGAGGGTTTGATTCAGTTATTGGAAGGACTAGGGATGCAAGAACATCTGAAGACAGTTAGAATTTGGCAACCAAAAAAAGAAGATACATCGATTAGGTACTGGTCAGAAGATGAGATGGAATCGATGAATAAAAATGCATTTGATATAATTCAAAATAGTACTAATCCAGAACGTGGAATTATTCATCTATTGATGACTACTATTGCTCCAAGAAGGAGTGATGCCGCTGAATTCAAATGGGAATACATTGATTTCAATCAAAGACTAATTACTTTCAAGGCTAAGAAAAATGGAGCGATATGTACCTCAATGATTCAAGAAAGTTTTATTCCTGTTCTGATGGAGTATAAGGAAGAAGTTAGTAAAAGTGTAGGCGGAGATATCTATCTCTTCCCATCTTCAAGAGCTCAAACCTCTGGAACAGCCAAAACATATCGTGAGCATGTATCTGATAAGACAATAGTTTCATGGTTGAAAGAAATTTCTCAGAATTCATTCCTTAGAGATGGAACTCCCGTTCAAGATCTAAGTGCACATTGTTACAGACACACTCTAGCCATGAGATATGTTAGCCAAGGTGAGCCAATACAGAGAGTATGTACAATACTTGGAGATACTATTGCTACAATCGAAACTCACTATTCAGAAAGAATATTCACTGCTGAAGATAAGATGGCATTCCATCGGGTAAACAAGAATTCTAGAAGGGAAAGTTCGGAAGGAACTTCTCAGCCTAATTTCTTAACTCGGGACAAATCCCTGCTAGAGCCCCTCACAGCGAGGGGTATGGACTCTTTATGGTGGACGCTGGGGGATTTGAACCCCCGGCCACCTGGTTGCAAACCAGGTGCTCTTCCAAGCTGAGCTAAGCGCCCTACGAGTCATCGGAACAGCAAGGGGTTCTTGAGTTCAACCGTTGAAGATTCTACTCATCATCAGATTTAATTAACTCAAGCCCTACGAAAAATACACCAATTACTGAAATGAATATTATGAACTCTAGAGCCTGTTCTTTACTACTTTTTTCAATCAGTTCTTCCCCTTCTATAATTCCTGTAGGTAGATTATCATCAACTTCATGAACATCTGGTGCGAAATTTATATAGAAATTAACTTCTATTGTTTCATTATTTTCCTTTATCTGATGAATCATTGAAATATTTCCGGGCAATAGCCTATTTGACGGGTCCAAGAGAATTAGAGCTTGTTGTTCGCAATCAGGATTTATTTTTTCACCCGTTTCATTTAGTTCACAAGAGCTTGAAATCCAACTTGTTTCAAAATCATCTATCCCTCCAAATAAGCCATCTTGATCAGCATCAACTAAAATTTTATGTGTCACATTTCCTCTATCATCAACATTTCTAAAAAATAGAGTATCTGTTTCAACTAATATCCCTTGATTTACTGAAGGTGGTATCAAACCATTTTCAGTGATTAAAATATTATACTCTTTTTGGTCATGTGCATGAGCAATTGATGGCAATAGTAGAACAAAAAATATTCCAATCACAATTGCCCGCTCTGCTCTCACGTTTCATCGGATACGTTCCGATGACTTCAACATGACTGGTTGCTTCCGCCATACATGGATAACCGTAGAGTTGCTTTAGCAGGTATTCTAATCTTCTTTTTGTTTACAGCTAGCATCGCTGCAATATTTCTTTCAGATGAGACTTCAGAATCAGTAAATAGGAGTTCTTCAATTCTCGATCCACTCATGCAAGACGAAGGGCATGATCATAGAAATGCTAGTCAACACATCATGTATACTGATAACAT
>Ga0222718_10005414_pt1 | contig 10365 bp, 4 predicted proteins | sample C33_27DmetaG_FD_165045 | JGI IMG/M metagenome (GOLD analysis project Ga0222718, IMG submission 165045) | Estuarine water microbial communities from San Francisco Bay, California, United States - C33_27D | ecosystem: Environmental > Aquatic > Marine > Unclassified | place: USA: California... | reverse complement strand
CTTCGAGCAGTTGTTTGAATATATCTTTCATCTATAAGGTAAAATGGAGTGCCTGCAGGCCATCCATTTCTATCAGGAACATATATGTTTCCATCCTCATCAATTGGATTTCCTTGATCATCAAGGTCTACAGTGTAATGATAAATAGGCTTTGCGTATTCTTCTCCTAAATCTACCCAAACATAATCCCCTGGACTAGCACTAACAATAAATCCTGTTAAATCACTATGTATACTCCAAAAAGTTCTTTCAATAAGAAAATCAATTATAATTTTATTTGTTCTTCTTTCTGATTCTACTTTAAACTTTTGTGGAGTTAAAGTATGTGTTTTTCCTTTAAATCCTACAAAGTCTTCTGAAACCAATAATTCTTCGGCATTTTTTGGTAGTTTCTTTCTTGCAAAACTTTCAGTTGCTGCTTGAGTAGCCGGAAAAGGGCTATGTCCTATATCAAACCCAAATTTTTCTGAAACTGCTTTAACTTGTTCTTTAATTATATCAGTTGTTTTAACAGGAGTAACTTTTAAACTTTTAGCAAAAAAAGAATCCGAAGAAACTCTATTAAACAATATAGCATACTCTTCAAGCGTTTCTGCTTTATATTCTACAGGCGGCTTAAGAGTTCCTTGTAGCGGCCCTTCTTCTGTATATCTAAATCCTCGAAACCCAACATCCAATGCAAACTTTTTACGCACTTCATCAGGCAACATATAAAATATATCATATGCTAATCCCCCTGGAAGAATTTTCCCCACAAAATGGTGACGAGAGGCAGTATTTACAAGCTCTCTATAATTTGGTAAAACTCGAGGCTCTACTATCATTCCGCGATTGTTTGGAACATCGGTTTGCGGAAAAAGCAGAGTATCTTCAGCTAAAGGCCCATACCCTAAATTTACTTCTATTTCTGTGCTTGCTTTATCTCTTAAAATATCTCGTGGTACTAAGGATACAAATGCTTTTAATGCTTTACTGCTAAATTCATCTTCTTGGGTAGAAGTTTGTTGTATGCTAAAAAATTCGCCTCGACCTTCGGCAAGATCTATTGCCGGTATATATGCAAAGTCATCACCAAAATCTCTTGGCCGAAACATTTGGGGCCGTAAATCTACTGAAGCACCTACTAACTCCGATAAAGGCTTGTTAGGAACTTTAGCAACTATAGGGGCTGGAAGTACAGTAAATAGTAACTCATTTATGCTACCATTACCAATTTGTGTACTTACATCCGAGGCATCAAAAACCCCCAATTCTTCTGGGGGGCTACCTGTTGATAAAGAAGTAATATCAAACTCTCTAAGAGTTCTTACAGTGCTAAATACATCTACAATTTCTTCTTTTCTTGATGCTGTTATTCTTACTTCTTCTAAACTATCCAGAAGCTCGAGGAACTCAGGAACATCAAACTCGTAGTGAAGAATGTATCTAAGTGCAGCTCTTATTAGGCTAGGAGAAGTAGCAAAAGTTTCTGTATTGTTTCTACTAATACTTGCGCTAGTTGTAGAAATACTAGCAAATAAAGGAGCATTTAAATCTACACCGTCTAAAGACGGTGCATTATCTATGGCATCCTTTATCGACGGCGAGTCGACAAATGGGAGTTGTATGTATAGAACTCCTTTTTTCATGTAAAGTCATTTCTCACCTTTATATTAATTAACTCAAAAGTACTCATAATTTTATCGTCAGGAAGAGTAAGCTCTACTTCTGCTTCATAAAAGCCTTCTTCACAGTCTGGATGAGTTAAAAAATCTTCTAAAGGAAACAATAGCTCCCCTGCCCCTAGCACAGTTGAACTGGACGCCGTAATACTTGCAATTACAGTCGTAGTTCCTTTTTTTCGAATGTGCAGCTGCACTTGGTGGCCTACTACATCAAAAGCAGTACCATCATCTTGGCGAGTTAGAGAGGTTTGGAGGGATGGGCCAGTGTCTCCTTTAACTATTTGAATTATATCCATTTTTATTAATATACTCCAAAAGGAGGCTTTGACTATTTATTGCTATGATTATAGCAAAGTACACCTAACTTGTCAAGATTTATTTTTCAGAGGGGTGTAAAGTTAAATTACCAAGGTAATCCTTGAGATTTAGTAGGAGTTTTTTGTTCCTGCACCTTTGCTAATAATGACTCTTCTATACTTTCTTTATCAAGAATACTCCATATCCAATTTAAAACTATTTCTTCCGTTAAATTTTCAAAAAGAATAAAGTCCGGCGATGAAGAGTCAGGAGTAAGAGGTACTCCCCCATACTCTCCTTCAGAGTATCCTTCATCTGTAGCAACCGCAGAATAATGTACATAAAGCACCCCTCCAGTAGCAATATCTCTCTGTAATTCTACTATAGTCCAAGTAACCATTACAGTTCCTGCTCTGTTTGCCAAGCTTGATAAGCTGCGATAATATCTGCGGTATGCACTGCTGCACAAATTGCTTGTACTTCTGGTGATTCGTTAGAGTAGTCCTGCCCTGCCGCGATAACGTGGCGCTGGTAGTTCGACGAAAGTTCTACGCCGTCTTCCATTACCGCTGTTTTGGTTCGTACTTGAACGTAACGGTGTTCGCCGACTATTTCTATCCTATCTTCTGTAATTACTTTTTCTAACATTGTGTTTCTCCTGTCCGTGCCTACCTCTGATAAGCATATGGTTTATGTTGATAAAGCTATGCGGCTAAGTACCAGCCCGTTATAGTTAACCTTGTGCCTGATTTTAAATAAGTGCTATCTAGGGCTGTCGCAGTATTAGTATAGCCATTATAAAATTGTAGCGTTATAGTAGAACCATCAGGACTAACCCAAAAATCATCTCCGTCAGAGCCTGTTGGTGGTGCGGCATTTAAAGATTGGAACTTACCAACAAAGAAACTGTTAGTTTCTCTATCGGAACCTACTGGGCTTTTAGCTGCAAAAGGTATATTTATTGAAAGAGTACCAGTTGGAGAAGAAAGTACATTAAATTGTATTTGACCTGTGATATAAACTACTTGTCCAATTTTTGTATATGACAGTAAATCTCTACTTAAAGTAGCTGAACCACTTGTGGCAAATGTTGGAGTAACTGTAAAAGTCCCCTCCTCGTAATCGTCTAGCTTGTTAGCCGCCGCAGTACCGCCAAGGTATGCGCCGCCTGCGAGATAGAGGTCTTTCCAGCGATAACTAGCACTACCTAAATCTCTATAATTGTCATTGGCAGATGCAAAAGCAGAATCGCTCCAAGTATATTTATCAGAACCACCATTCCGGAGGATCCCGGTTGCACCTTGGCTGTTAATCCTTAAGCCTGCGCCCCCTAAGCTTGCAATACTCCCCACAGTGGTGCCGTCTTTGCGGAACTCAACAAGGTCACCATCCGTTGTTTTACGATTAATGATAAGGCTTTTGTCATTTGAAGTTGCTAAACCCACTGAACCATCAGATTTAATGTAAGCGCCTTCATTACCTGTGCCGCTAGATGAAACATCTGTTAATACAGTAGTTCCAACAAATAAGTTGCCGCTAGAGTCGATACGCATACGTTCTGTGCCTGTACCGCCTCCAGTGTAAAATTGAATAGTACCTGTTCCATTATTGGTACCATTCCATAGATACATATTTTGGAGATCATCGACGCCGATTACTCCGAAGCGGCCTGTAGTGTCATTATCGATTCTAATAGCTCTGCCATCGCTACCTTGAGTATGATCGGCGACAGAAATGTGTAGTATGGCTGAAGGAGAGGTTTCGCCAATACCAACGTTGCCATCTTCCTGAACCCTAAATAACTCAGTTCCGCCAGAAGTGCTTGAGCGGTCTTTGGCAATAGCAAAGTACTCCCCAGTATTAGTATTATCACTATCAAGATTTAAAAATAGTGAGGCGGGTACATTAATAATTCCGTTGTGAGTTCCATTATCGTCTAACTCTAAAGTACCGTTAAGGGCTGTTAATTTCGTCGCTGACAAATTACCGTTTACTGTTACATTCTGACTAGAATCAATCGTAATCGCAGTGCTTGTGGCATTATCTGTAATACCTACAGAGCTAAATTTAGCAGGAGAGCCTCCAGAAGTAACATTAAGAGCTCCTGAACTGTCTGAAATACTTAGTGTCCCGAGAGTAAGTGTATTTCCGCTTAGATACAAGTCTCTAAACTTATATGTAGAGCTTCCTAAATCATACGTCTCATTTGCATTTGGAATAATTGATCCGGATACAGCGCCGAGTTTTGTTTGTACTCGAGCATCTGTATAATATAGATTAGTTGACCCTTCAGATACAACATCTGTATCTAAAGTGCCAGGCGACCAACGCGAAGCAGCGCTGTTCCATTTTAGCAAATCACCATTATTTACCGCGGTATAGTTAAATACATCACTTAAATCTTTAATGGACTTACTTGCAAAATTAGTATCAAAATTGCTGCTTCCATACGGAGTAACAGCCTCCCACTCTGAGTTGGTGCCGTTCCAAGTTAGTACTTGTCCGCCAGTAGCTGCTGTGCTTGACACATCACTTAAATTACTTAGAGAAATTGCGCTGGCAATATTTGCAGGGGCAGTGTTTTCCCATTCTCCGCTTGTAGTATTATACCATAAAACGTCTTTATTACTTGCACCAGAAGTTACTAAAGAATCAACATCACTTAGATCTGCAATACTGCTTGACGTAGTTAGAGTAGAGCTTAAATCTGGAGGCGTATATGTAAAGACTCCAGTTGTATTAGCATAACTTAAACTTCCACCTCCGGAAGCTGCTGCAGTAGAAACACTAAGTAACCCTCGTACTTCTGTATCGGTTCTTTCCGTAAAACTCATTACACCAGTAGTCGAGTTATAACTTAAATCCCCTCCTGCACTAATTAGCGCCCGTACTTCTGCATCGGTTCTTTCCGTAAAACTCATTACACCAGTAGTCGAGTTATAACTTAAATCCCCTCCTGCACTAAAAAATCCTCTAATTTCGGCTTGATCTGCAGTAAACTCTCCAGTCGTACTGTTATAGTCGATTCCACTACTTGCACTAAAACTACTTAAAGATGTACGAGCTTCCCAAGAGTATGTTTGAGGGTGGCTTACTTGGTTAAGTACAAGACAGTCCCCCTGAGAGGCGCTAGAAGCTAATGGGTCGCCGATACCATATAAATCATCTAGCTCTACTCTACTAGCTGCCCAGTCGCTTCCTGTCCATACTAGAAAAGTAGAATTTGTTCCACTAGTCTGTAAATTAGTTTGACTTGTGCTGGGACTGTCTACATCACCGTCCCCCGTGTTTCTCATGTTGCTTAGGTCACTAAGAGTAAATGCATCATTTACCCAAGCAGTAGAAGTTGAACTATATTTTAAAACATGACCATTATTTACGCCACTTAAGCTAACGTCGTTATGATTGTTCAGAGTATTATCTTGAACCTGCCACTCATTCGCGGTGCCATTATAGTACAACATTTCTCCGCCCGTGGCGGGGGCAGCATAAACATCTTGAAGATCTGTTAGTTTTGTGCTGCCAGATACTGCGGCAATTGCATTATCAACTTCAGTTTTAGTATAAGCATTAGCAATTCCATAGCCTGAAAGGGTTGTAGGAGTTGTTCCAAGATCACCAAAATTTAAGGAAGCATCACGGAACCTAGTACCATCATATCTTAAGACCTCCCCCGTAGTAGGAGTGCTTATTGTTACATCATTTAGGTCATCTAGGTCTTGAACATTACTGTTTCCTGTAGACGGAGTTGTCCAAGCATAGTCACTACCGTTCCAAGTAAGGACTTGGTTTGTTCCTGCGCTACTACGATTTAAATGAGTATCTACATCGCCGTCTGTATAAAGATCGGCTGTTGTAAGAATTGTGGGCTTATTTGCAATATGAGTCCAATCAATTACAGAGTCTACCCAGGCACTGCCATCATACTTTAAATATTCATTTGTGCTAAGAGTTGCTAGACTTACATCACTTAACTGGCCTAAAGAAAGGGCTACGGAAGAAGAAGAGGTGCTCCAAGTGTAATCAGTGCCATTCCATAATAGTACAGAATTAGTTCCTGCACTACTAATATTCAAATGAGCATCTACATCTGAATCATCGTATACTATTCCATCAATATATGTTTGTGTATAGGCATCTGTAATTCCATAGCCCGCAAGAGTTGTAGGTCTTACTGCAAGCTCACTAAAAGCTATAGTATCAGGAACCCAGTTTCCTGAGCTTCCATTATATTTTAAAACTTTTAAATTATTTGAGCCCGTAGTATCTACATCGCCCAGATCACCTAGATTAAATGCACTGAACGCAGAGTTTTCAAAGTTAGAGCTTGTAGAATTATATACTAAAATATCTTTGTTTGCAAGAGTGCCAATTGTAACATCATCTAATTCATCTAACTCCCCGGCAGCACCTGCACTAGCTACATCTGCCCACACATAGTCGGAACCATTCCAAGTTAAAATCATAGCAGGCAAGGCGCTAGAAACATTTAAATGAGAATCTACATCTGAGTCTGAGTATAAAAGTGCGTTTACCTCAGTTTCGGTGTAATACCTATTATCTAATTGTCCTGCATTTAACTCAGTTTCAGTATAGTATCGATTATCAAGTTGTCCATTGTTTAGCTCAGTTTTGGTATAAACATCAGGTTTGTTAGAAAGATCATTGTAGGAGCCTGTGGAAGCTACTGTTGCGAATCCTGCTCCTGCTTTGTTTTTATTTCTCCAATCATTTGTAGTAGATTGATAAACTAATAAATCGTCTTGAGATACATCTACAATTACAACATCTACTAATGAATCTAGTACAAAATTTTGGGGCTCATATTTTGAAGTCGTAGAGTTATATTGTAGGATTTGATCATTTGTGGGAGCAGTATTGGAAACATCCTCTAATTGACGAGTATTATGATCTACTGGCTCATACTGAGTATTTGCAAAGTTATATTTTAAAATCTGATTATCAGTTGCCGTCGTAGTAGATACATCTTCGAGTGACGTTGTCTTAAAGTCCACAGACTCGTATTGGCTATTTGTACTATTATATTTTAAAACCGTTGCATTTGTGGGAGCTGTTGAATCTACATTATTTAGCTCCATTGTTGTATGGTTTACAAAAGACAAAGCACTTGTGGGCGCGTTTACTTGCTTTAATATATAACCTTGAGTTGCACTGCCAAGAGTAAGAGTAGCAAAAGTAGCATTTCCATTTTCATCAATTGCAGCAAATCCTAAGTCAATAGAATTTGCATCAACATTTCCATCTGTATCTACTGCAAAATCTCCATCACCTACATCAATTGTGTCTGCAAATATGTCCTCTACATATAAAGTTCTCCACCTTAAATCGGTAGAACCTAAATCATATAAATTATGGGTTTGAGGAATAATATGACTATTAACTAAACCATTAAAAGTAATTAGATCAGTTGAAGAATCTCCTAACTCTACATTACCGTCTAATGAAGAAACTCCTGCGACTGTTAGAGAGCCTTGAGTTACTAAATCACCCCCTGAATTAACCGTAAGACTTCCTGAGCCAATATCAAGACTTTGACCCTCTAAAGCTCCTCCTGCAGTTATGTCTCCAGTGGCCTCTAAGTCTCCTGTTATATTTAGTCCCTTATTAAGATTCCATTTATCGTCAGAGGCAGTATAAAGTATAGTTGCATTTGCTCCTTCAAGAGTAAAACCTCCCAAGTTTACAGCGGCCGCATTTGTAGCACCTTCACCAATTACAACATTTTTATCATCAACTGTCATAACACTACTATTAATAGTAGTAGTTAAACCGTCTACCTGCAAATCTCCTAAAATTTGAACAAGCCCGGAATTTGCTCCTACAACGGCAGGGTCAATAACAATAGTTGCTGGACCGGTAATTGTTCCGCCAGCAACTTCTAAATTTCCTGCAATTATTAAATTTCCTGTGTCATCTCCATGAGTTGCCGGATCAATAGTGAAGTCATCAGGGACTTGAAGAGTACTACCTTGAATCTCCATATCTCCCGCAATTACAACTTCACCAGTCTCGTCGCCATGAGCAGCAGGATCAATAACAAATTCTGCAGGTCCTCGAAGCCAGCCACGAAGCTCTAAGTTATTCATCTTAGAGTTTATTTCTTCTCCATCCCAATTAAAAGTATCTCCGTTGGGATCTCCAATAGCAACTTTATAGTAAAGAGGGTCTGTACCGTCTGCTCCAAACCAGAAACCTTGGCCAACATCGTATGCAGTTTTACCGCCCTTAATTGACCCCGCACCAAGAAAGGTAATTCCTCCGCCGATTGTATCAATAATTACGCCTTGATTTAAGCCCTGACTAGTAGTGTCGGATGCACCTCCGTTGTCCGCACCGTTTCCGGGCCCCGAACCAGGACCTCCATTTTTAGGAACTAAATCTAACCAGATTTCTGCTATTATTTTACCTGCCATTAACTTCCCCTATCAATTTGTGCAATAACAGCATCATTTGTTGTATCCGGACGATACGCTGTTCTATATAAATAATTAATTGTGTATGCAGCACCGCTCGTGTTTGCTCTGTCTAACTTTATTACAGTATCAGAAATTACTTCAGCAACTCTTGCACTGTGCTGTGGTACAGTAGTAGAAGAACTTGTAATTTCTACTGCAGTTAAAGCAATTACATCTCCGGCTTCTAAATCTGTTGTAAAAGTAGTACCTACTCCCGTAATTGTATAGCCTACATCATTTGTGAATGAAGTGCCAGAAATTGCTGTCCAAGCAGTATCAAGAGTAGCGCCTCCATCTCCAATATCTCTCCAATAGCTCGGACCATTTCCACTGTTTGTTACATCATCCCACTGTGCTAAAAAACATTCGGGCACATCATGATCAAAAATTATATATAATTCTCGTGTGTCGTTATCGACTACATTGGACATACTTACTATTGCATCAACTTCTGGAATTTCTGCACCGTTGTTTGGGGCTGCTCTACTTGCTAAAAGCGGAGGATATGAATCAAAAATAAACCTTTCTTCTCCTGCGGCAAGTCCATCAGTTCTAGTTGTTTTCATAGCATAATAGTCCCAATTTCGGGTGCCATTTGCTACAGTAGTAGTTGTACTATAGCTTGACTGTAATGATCCTATCCTATACTCTTCTCCCCCTAAAGTAAGCTTAATATCACTTAATGTGTGGGTATCGTTTGGGCCTCTCCATTTATACTGTCCAAGTCTTTCTCCATTCCAAACAAACTGGTAGCGTTTTGCTCCTAATGGCTCAGTGAGCCTTTGTACTACATAAGCCCCAGAAGGAATTGTGCCTCCGAACTCTGGGTCAACAGTCCAAGAAGAGGACAGGGAAAAAATTTCTTCACTAGGATCTGTAGAAATTTTTCCTAGAGTGTTGGTAGTTGCTCCTTTTGGTATACCATGAATTCTTTCAGGGTTACTTGCCGTACCAATACCTTTTATGCCTGTTTCGCTAGTATCAGGATAATACTTAGAAAATACCGGATCTAAATTTGTTGCATCTGAATTAAGTCCGGGGATAACTTTATATCGAATCCAGTACCACCTTTCTACGGTTCCTGTTTCATTAAGTATTGGATCAATAATTGTAGTGCCTTCAGCAGTAAGAATATGTGATGCACCATTAAAGTTACCTCCATTAGGGTTCATCCAAACTTCTATAGAGTGTGTACTTTCGGAATAATTTCCTGTATTTTCCCACGTAAGTCCTATACCGCCGACAGCACCCTCTTCTTCAACAATAGTAGTTGCCTCTAAGTTTATTGGCCTTGTAATACGAACATTAGGATTTGCAGGCCCATCAGCATAAGTAGATACGATATCATTAGCCATATAATTAACAAGATATGCAGAATCATTATGCTCCCTTGCAACTATGTCTACTAAAAGATTACTATTTGTTTTAATACTTTCTAATCGAAATAATTTATTTTCCCAGTTAAATTTTTCATATGTGATTGCAATTAAGTTGCCCGCTAATAGCAAATATCCTTTCGGAGGAAGAGTAAAAGAAATTGTTAAACCTGCTCGGGACTCATCCAAAGCTTGCTGTGCATTTATTCGTAAATTAAAATAATTAGTTATACCAGGAGCAGTATATGTCCCTTGTCTCTGAATACCCTTATCCTGCGATAAATAATTTGAGTTAAAAAATGACAGCGTTCGATTATTAAATGTAAGCGCAGGGTCTGTCATTTGACAACTAAGTGCATTAAAGGTCTTGGCAAGACCTTTATCTTCTATATTTATATCTCCGATAATATCATTTTCTGTAATAACTTCAGTATCAGGATCAAAAAGATTTAAAGGCTTTGCTTTTACTTTTAGGTCTAAAAAGTATTTGCCATTACTATACCGTAGTATTCCATTAAATTGTTGCAATAAACTATTAACATTATCAAATAG
>Ga0222718_10005413_pt1 | contig 10366 bp, 17 predicted proteins | sample C33_27DmetaG_FD_165045 | JGI IMG/M metagenome (GOLD analysis project Ga0222718, IMG submission 165045) | Estuarine water microbial communities from San Francisco Bay, California, United States - C33_27D | ecosystem: Environmental > Aquatic > Marine > Unclassified | place: USA: California... | reverse complement strand
TAAAACAGATCCAAAAAAAGTTGCAACATTACCTGCAGAGATGAATCGATTAGCAAGAGAATATAACTCAGAAGTTAAAACAATTAGAGTTGCTAAATCCGATCCAGATAAACCTTATAAAATCGTTAAAGAAATAGAAGCTGATAAAAAATTTAAATTAGATAAAGATTCAGCAGGTACTGAACACGAAGCAGCCTTTAGAACAAAGGAAGAAGCTTTAGCTTACGCTGATAGGTTTGGAAGATCTGATGCTGTTGAAACAATGCTTAGAGATGATCCTAGATTATATATGGATGTTTATGCTATTAAAATTTCACCTGATATGATTAAAAAACCTTTCAAAGCATATCAAGAAGGCGGTCTAGTCGTAAATATATTTGCATGATATTATAATTCTGTTATAACAAAAAGGAGATATATATCATGGCAAGTAAAAAATTAAAACAAGCCTTAATGGCAGGAATAGCTGGAGCTGCTTTAGCTGGAGCTGCTAAAATGAAAGGCAATGCTTTAAAAAAAGCAGTTACAGATACAGGTGATCTTGGCTCTGAAATGGCTAACGATACTGCATTAGCACAAGCAACTAGAAAAGCAATGTTACCAAAAAAGAAACCTTCAATGGGATCATCAATGTTAGACTATAGTTCAACATTTGGATTAGGACCTATGGATGGTGCCTACAAAGGTAAGATGATTAAAGCTAAAAATGGCGTAATGGCTAGAGGCTGTAAGTTAGGAAGAAATAAAAGAACTATCATCACTTAACAATGGCTGAAGTAGAAAAACAAAATGAACTTCCTGAGACTGAAGAAGAAGTTGAAGAAGTTGATGTAGAGGTTGAAGGTGCCGAGGACGAAGTTCCTCAGCAAGAAGAACCTGAAGAAGACTTTTACAGAAACTTAGCAGATGAAATGGACGAGAGAACTCTCGGACGTATTGCTCAAGAACTTATTTCAGATTTTAAGAAAGATAAAGTTTCAAGAGGGGATTGGGAACAAGCTTACACACAAGGTTTGGACTTACTTGGTTTCAAGTATGTAAACAATACAAGACCATTCCAAGGTGCGAGTGGTGTTACCCATCCTCTTCTTTCAGAAGCGGTTACACAATTTCAAGCACAAGCTTATAAAGAATTATTACCAAGTGATGGACCTGTAAGAACTCAAATTATAGGTGCTGACACTCCTGAAGTTTCACAACAAGCTGAACGAGTTCAAGATTTTATGAACTATATGTTGATGGAACAAATGGAAGAGTACACACCAGATACAGATCAGTTATTATTTTATTTACCATTAGCAGGATCTGCTTTTAAAAAAATTTATTACGATGAAATTAAACAAAGAGCAGTTGCTAAATTTGTACCAGCTGAAGATTTAGTTGTTCCATACTATGCAACAGATTTAAAAGATTGTGAAAGAATTACACACATTGTTAAGATGTCAGAGAATGATGTACTTAAACAACAAAAGGCAGGATTCTATAGAGATGTAGAACTATTACCAAAACAACCTGAAAGAAGTCCAATACAAGATAAATTAAACGAATTAGAAGGTGTTAAACCTGCTGGAGAAAAAGAATATCAATATAATATTTTAGAAATGCATATTGATTTAAATTTAAATGAATTTGAAGTAGATAACGCAGAGAAAGAAGTTAAATTACCTTACATCGTATCGATTGATGAAGGTTCTGGAGAAGTTTTATCTATTTATAGAAACTACAATCAAGATGATGACACTTATCAAAGAAAAGAATACTTTGTACACTACAAATTTTTACCTGGTTTAGGCTTTTATGGCTTTGGTTTAATACATATGATAGGTGGATTAAGTAGATCTGCTACTCAAGCATTAAGACAATTGCTTGATGCAGGTACTTTAGCTAACTTACCTGCTGGATTTAAGTCTAGAGGTATTAGAATTAGAGATGATGATCAACCTTTTCAACCTGGAGAGTTCAGAGATGTTGATGCTCCCGGTGGAAATATCAGAGATCAGTTCCAAATTTTACCTTTTAAAGAGCCAAGTGCTACTTTATTCCAACTTTTAGGTTTTGTTGTACAAGCAGGACAGCGTTTTGCAGCTATTGCAGACATGCAAATGGGTGAAGATGCTCAAAATAGAGCTGTTGGAACTACAATTGCTCTCTTGGAGCGTGGTTCAAGGGTGATGAGTGCTATTCACAAGCGATGTTACTATGCAATGAAGCAAGAATTTAGACTTTTAGCAAAAGTTTTTGCTGATTATCTACCTCCAGTGTATCCATATGCAGTAACTAACGCAGATAGATTCGTAAAATTACAAGATTTCGACGATAGAGTTGATGTTATTCCTGTTGCAGACCCAAATATTTTCTCAATGGCACAAAGAGTAACTTTAGCAAACGAAAATTTAAAAATTGCAGCTTCAAATCCACAAATGCACAACTTAAGAGAAGCTTACAGACGAGTTTATGAAGCTTTAGGTACAAAAAATATTGATGCAATCTTAAAACCTGATCTACAACCACAACCAGAAGATCCAGCAACTGAAAATGCTAAAGCATTACAGATGCAAATTTTAAAAGCGTTCCCTGAACAAGATCACGATGCGCATATTATGGCTCACAGAGCATTTATGGCTACAAGAATGGTACAAATCAATCCAATGGTTTATGCTTTGTTACAAGGACACATATCTGATCACATTGCACTAAAAGCACACGGTGAAATTGGAGATTTAGTACAAAATACACCTGAATTACAAATGCAAGCACAACAAGACCCACAAGGATTTAAAGTTTTATTTAATTCTATGGTAGCTAAAAAGGTTGCAGAGATAACAATGATGTTAGCTCAAGAAGAAGCTGGTGGTCAAAAAGAAGATCCATTAGTTGCATTGAAACAAAGAGAATTAGATTTAAAAGCTATGGATATGCAAAGAAAAGCTATGGAAACTCAGCAAGATATGGAAAGAAAAGCTATGGAGTTTGAAGATCGTATAGATCTTGATAAAATGAAGTTAGAATCTGCAGAAGATCAAGCAGGTGAAAGAATTAGAATCGCAGAAGAAAAAATGGATATGAATGAAAGAATACAAAGGGAGCGAGCTAATGCCACTAAACGCCAAAGGTGAAAAAATCTTAGCTTCAATGGAGAAGCAATACGGAAAGAAAAAAGGTAAAACTGTTTTCTATGCAATGGAAAACTCTGGAAAGTTAAAAGGAGTTAAAAAAGCATACTCTGGAGATTTTATGTCTGCTTCTACATCAAGTAGTATGTATGATTCTGGTAAAGCTGCAGCAGATTCTTTTCAAGCAAGTTATTCAGGTAGTGATAATGGAAACAATCAACCAACAACTTCACCTAAAACTACTGGGACTACTTCGGGAGGTGGAGGTAGTGGACCTAATTTAACTAATATTGGTAAATCGCTTTTAACTATGGGTGCAAGTAAATTATTTGATTTACCTATGGGAGTAGCAACTGTAGCAAAAAAAGTAGTAGGACCTATTCAAAGAGCTGTTACACCTAAAGCAACAAAAGACATTGCTGATGCAAGACTTAGTGGTTCGTTTACAACATCTTATAATTATCAACCAAAAACTATACCTACACCTAGTGTATCAGATAGTAATATTCAAGGTGGTTGTGCAGATGGATCAAATCCACCTTGCAAGACACCTACAACACAAATTAAAAATCCTGTTTCAACACCTAATCCATTTTTGTCTGGTTTTAAAGCATATGATGATGGTGGTGAAGTTGTGATATCATCTAACGTAGATAAAAGTTTATTATGATAAATAAAAAATTAACAACAACAGTTCCTCCTAAAAAAGGACCTAACTCACAAGTTCCACCTGTAAAGATGAGTTGCGGTGGTATGCATAAAAATGATGGTGGTATGGGATGTGGTTGTAGTGATTGTATGCAACAAGGATCTAGAGGAACAAAAAGAATTCAAGTTAAAGGATTTAATTTTCAAGGAGTAAGATGATATTAAAAAAAATAGCAAGATGGATATGGTGTTTATTTTTTCCACCAATTATTTACAGACAAGACTTTGATTTAAAAAGACATTGTAATGTACACGAACAATATAAAAAAGGTTGTTCTGAATGTCGTTATTTGAATAAATAAAATGGTTGCAAAGTACATCGGTAGTTTAATAGCTAAAAGAGTTTTAAAGAACAGACCTGACTTACATAAAAAGTTCGATAAGATTATGAAAAATGATGTTGATGTAACTACGTCTAACGAATCACAAATCTCACAAGCATTAAGAATATTAAGATCAGATAAAGTAGATAAAAAATCTACTGGTGGTGAAATAATTAAAGGTGGCGATTACATAAAAGATCTGTTATAGATTTTAAATGTTCGATAAACTTTCTAAAAAAGAACAGCTAATATTACTTGCAGGTATTTTTGAAGGAGAAGGTTGGTTTGGATTAAATAGAACTAACAAATTAAATTATACTCCAGTAGCAGTATTAGAAGTACAAATGTCAGATGAAGACGTTGTAAAAAAATTTCAAAGATATTGTAATACAAATAAAAAAATTCACTTTAAACCAAAAAGAAAAGAACATTACAAAGATCAATATCGTTTTACCCTTTCAGGCACCCGTGCTTTACAGCTTATGGAGGAAATGCTACCATATTTAGGTATAAGGAGAAAAGAACAATATTATGCCGTGGTTCAATCTATTGGGAATGGCCCTAAAAACTGGAGCCCACCTATATCAGAACAAACAAAAGACAAAGCAAGCAATGTCGGATGCTCAACTGATGCATGCAGAAAAAATGCGATCGGGAGAGATAGCTTATGAAGGTAAATTATTAGAAGCTAGACAATCCGACTGGAAAGACGAGTTCATTTTATTATTACTCTCTGCGCCAATCGTAATGTTAAGTTGGGCAGTATTTTCGGATGACCCAACTGCGATGGAAAAAATGAAACTCTTTTTTGAGTATTTTTCTGAGTTGCCATTTTGGTATCAGACTATATTCGTAGGAGTAATCGCGAGCGTGTACGGACTTAAGGCTACGGATTTAATCAAGCGTAAATAGTTGCATTTAAATATCAAAATGTTATAACAACCTATGATTAGAGGAGATAGCTCAGACTATGAATTACTTAATAAATGGACTAAAGGATTTGATTGCCAAGGTTACAAATCTTGTGAGATCGGAGTTCGTGAGGGACTTGGGTCTAAGATTATCATGGACAATGTTGTTAATAATTATATCCATGTGGGCGTTGATCCTTATGGTAACTTAAAATACCAACACTATGATAACACAGGTGAATACACCTGTGATTATACTGATGAGATGAGAGATACGATGTTAAATGATTTTTATCAGTATCGAAACAATGGAAAGTTTGCATTATGTAATATGACAGACACTCAATTTATGAACGATTCTGAACATAGGTTTTCAAAGTTCGCATTTGTTCATTTTGATGGTCCCCATATGACAAAAGATGTTATAACTGAAGCAGTTTGGTTTGCTACTAGAACTGCACCTATCACAAGGTTTGTATTTGATGATTATACTAAATATGAAATGCCTTTAATTGAAACTATGTTAAAAAAATATGGTTTTAATAATGTTGAGCAAGGAAAAAATAAAATTTTATTAGAAAAAAATGAATCTTGATTTAGATACACTACAAAGTATCAAACATTTCATTAATAAAAGAATTACCCAAATCAAAGAGGATTTGGTGTACCATGTAGACACAATCGACAGACTATCGTATTCTAGAGGGAAACTCAGCGCTTTAGAAACGCTGCTTCAGGATCTTAAAGACCTGCAGAGAAACGAGGAGAATGTCGATGACGATAATAACACCTGATTCCACTTTAGTTGGAGTCAATAAAGTAAACAATGGTGTCGCGCCTGATTCAAAAGAATCGCCGATGCCAACTGATCCAGCAGGGATCGAAAAATACCTTTCAGTAATACCAAAACCAGTTGGTTATAGACTTTTAGTTAGACCTTATGCAGGTCCTAAAAAAACTAAAGGTGGAATTTATCTTACTGATAACGCAAGTGAAACTATTCAAATGACAACCGTAGTTGGTTTAGTCGTTGAGATGGGTGATCTTTGTTATCAAGATAAAGAAAAATTTCCAAAAGGTCCTTGGTGTAAGAAAGGGCAATTTGTAATCTACGGTAGATATGCCGGTTCTAGATTCAAAACAAAATATGGTGAACACCGTATTTTGAACGATGATGAAATCATCGCAACAATAGATAAACCAGAAGATATTCTGCATTTATATTAACAAGGAGAAAACATCATGGCTGATGCACAAGAACAAGCTAAGATACAACCTGAAGTTGAACTTGATTTAGACGATGTTAAAGAAACAGAAGTCAAAATTGAGGAAACAAAAAAGGAAGAATCTAGTGAACCCAACTTAAATGTTGGTGAAGTAGACTTAGGCTATACTAATCACGATGGTAAAGAATCGAAAGATGAAATTGCTATTGAAGAAGTAGAAGAACCTAAACAAGAAACAAAACAAAAAGAACAACAAGAAGATATTGATGATCTATCAAAGGTATCTGAATCTGTAAAAAAAAGAATTGATAAGCTTACAAGAAAATATAGAGAAGCTGAAAGAAGAGAACAAGCTGCTTTAGATTTTGCAAAAGGTTTACAAAAAAAATACGATGATTCTTTAACAAAGTATGATTCTGCAGATGAAAAGTATCTAAAAGAATTTGACGCTAGAGTAGATTCTCAAAGAGAACAGGTAAAAAGAAAACTTAAGGAAGCTATTGAAAATAATGATGCTGACAAAATTATGGAAGCTAACGATGAGCTTACTAGGTTATCTGTTGAAAAAGAGAAGGCTAGAATTAAGTTAGCTGATAGAGAAGCTAGACTTAAACAGTTAGAAGAACAGAAAAACAGTGTCAAAGAAGAACCAAAATACTCAGAAAAAGACGTTGTGCCACAAGAACCTAGCATTAGAGCTAAGGATTGGGCATCTAAAAACTCTTGGTTTGGCAATGATAAAATCATGACAAACGCAGCAATGACCGTACACGAAGATCTAGTGGGTATGGGTGTTGATGTTGAAAGTGATGAGTATTATAATGAGATTGATAAACGTATGAAGGAAAATTTCCCGCATCGTTTTCAATCTGAGCAACGAAGACCCGTCCAAAAAGTTGCTAGTGCTGGCAGAAGTCAGCAGGGACGTAGATCTGTGAGACTCACCAAATCACAGGTGGCTATTGCCAAAAAATTAGGGGTGCCACTAGAAGAATACGCTAAATACGTGAAGGAGGTACAGTAGTATGAGCGATAATATAAAAAGAACTTCACGCGCGTCAGAAGAAGTAAAAGAGGTTAGAAATAAACCTTGGACGCCACCATCATCTCTGGATGCACCACCTGCGCCAGACGGTTATGTCCATAGATGGATAAGAACCGAGAGTATGGGTTTTCAGGATACGGCAAACGTATCTAAGAAAATGAGAGAAGGTTGGGAATTTGTGAGAGCTGAGGAGATTAAAAATCAACTTGGTGATCATTCATATCCAATCATAGCTCAGGGAACTTACGCAGGTTTGATCGGGGTTGCTGGCCTTGTGTTGGGAAGGATACCTGAAGAGATCGTAAAAAGCCGTGCCGAGTATTTTAGAAAAATTACTCAGGACAGAGTAGACGCGGTAGACAACGATGTCATGAAGGAACAACGACCGGAGATGCCTATTAATATTAGTAGACAATCTCGCGTAACTTTTGGTGGAGGAAACAAATCCTAATGATTTGGTAAAATTCACACCAAGGTAAATGTTAATAAACTATGAGGAGAAAACAACATGGCTAATGTAGCTGAAAAATATGGTCTAAGACCAGTAAGAAAGTTAGATGGCTCTCCATTTATTAACGCACAAAACAGATATAGAATTGCAGCGAACTACGGTACGCCAATTTATCAAGGTGACTTGGTAAAACCTGTAACAGGTGGTGGAATCCAAAGAGCAGTTGCAAATACTTCTGATCTTGTAGTGGGCGTTTTTAACGGAGTATTCTACACAGACCCTACTACTCAGAAGCCGACTTGGAAAAACTACTATCCTGGAACTGTTAATGCTAGTGACATTGTCGCTACTGTTATCGATGATCCAGATGTAGTTTACTCAATCGACTCTGATGGAGCGTTTGCAGTAGCAGACATCTTTAAAAACTTCGCAATAACAAACGTAACAGGAAACACTTTAACAGGTATTTCTAAAGTTCAATTGGACTATAGTGTATCTGGTTTAACAACAAGTGGTACTGTTCTTCAAGCAATTGACGTTTCGCAAGATACGCAAAACGACACTGCTGGAAGCGTGAATGTAGATGTGTTGGTTAGAATTAATAACCACTTCTATGCTCAGGGCACAGGAATATAGGAATAGGAGAATAAATTATGGCTATATCACGATCACAACTAGTTAAAGAACTAGAGCCAGGATTGAATGCACTATTCGGCCTGGAATACAATAGATACGACAACGAGCATGCAGAGATCTTCATGTCAGAAGCTTCAGACAGAGCGTTTGAAGAAGAAGTCATGTTATCTGGCTTTGGCACAGCAGCAACAAAAGCTGAAGGTGCTATGGTCACATTTGACCAAGCTTCTGAAGTATATACTTCAAGATACACTCACAACACTGTGGCGTTAGCTTTTGCTATCACAGAAGAGGCTATTGAAGATAACTTATACGACAGATTAGCGGGCAGATACACAAGAGCTCTTGCTAGATCAATGGCGCAATCTAAACAAATCACAGCAGCTAACGTATTAAACAATGCGTTTAATACAGGCGGAAGCTATAATGGAGGTGACGGTAAAGCACTTTGTACTATCGACCACCCATTAGCTAACGGTGGAACGTTCAGAAATGAACTTTCAACTGCTTCTGATTTATCAGAAACTTCGTTAGAACAAGCGTTAATAGACATCGCAGCGTTCGTAGACGAAAGAGGATTAAAAATCGCTACTATGGGTAGAAAATTGATAATTCCAAAAGAATTACAATTTACTGCAGAGCGAATTATGAAATCACCTTTATCTACAACACCAGGTGGTTCTTCAGCGTTTGCGAAAAACGACATCAACGCAATGATGAACATGGGTATGATTCCAGAAGGTTACAGAGTTAACCATTTCTTGACTGATACTGATGCATTCTTCATTATGACTGATGCGCCAAACGGTTTGAAACACTTTGTAAGATCGCCAATTAAAACAGCGATTGAAGGTGACTTCGACACTGGTAACGTAAGATTCAAAGCTAGAGAAAGATACAGCTTCGGTTGGTCTGATCCTAGAGGGATCTTTGGTTCGCCAGGAGCGTAATCAAATAATTAATAGGGGCGTAGTATTTACGCCCCTATTTTTTTAATATAAAATAGGAATTACTATGGCATTAGATATTCAAGCAACTAGATCTACAGCAGCAGCAGGAGCTACTGCAATTATTGAACAACCAATAAGATTAAAAGGAATTATTATTGCTTCAGACAGTGTTGGAGCAGGTGTTTTAGAATTAACTACAACTTCAAATTCAGGAACAACATTATTTATTGGTGATGTTGCTTCAGGTGATACAGTAAACTTTTCTTTTCCTGATGATGGAATTGTATTTCCAAAAGGTATCTACTGCAAAACAAAAACTAATATTGCTGCATATACTCTTCTAACAGATAAATACTCAGCACCAGGATTAACTTACTAGAGGTAAAGCATGGATTACTATGCTGACTTAGGTATAGAGATCGATGGATACGCAAAAGGTGGTATGCCTGCGCGTAACAAAAAAAACTTTAGATCTACAAAATCTGGAGCAGGTATGACGGCAGCAGGGGTCCGTGCATACAGAAGAATGAACCCTGGATCAAAATTAAAAACAGCAGTAACAGGTAAAGTTAAAAAAGGAAGTAAAGCAGCCAAAAGAAGAAAATCTTTTTGTGCAAGATCAGCAGGACAAATGAAGATGTTTCCTAAAGCTGCAAGAGATCCTAATTCAAGATTAAGACAAGCAAGAAGAAGATGGAAGTGTTAATTTCAGATGGCAAGAATAAACGAAGATACTTCTGTAAAAACAGATCTTAAAACTATAGGGCTTATTATAGCTGGAGCAGCAATGAGTGTATGGGTTTATTTTGGCTTAATATCTCAAATATCAGATTTAGAAACTAAAAATAAATTAATGGAGGCTGACCTTTTAAAAAAGGCAGATCAAGTTCCAACAGATAAAGAACAATTTTTTTTACTTGAGGCTCTAGCTGAAAAAACAGAAAAACAACAAAAAATATTAGAAGAAAACTTACACGTTAAAGTTATGTTAGAAGCAGGTATG
>Ga0222718_10005412_pt1 | contig 10367 bp, 14 predicted proteins | sample C33_27DmetaG_FD_165045 | JGI IMG/M metagenome (GOLD analysis project Ga0222718, IMG submission 165045) | Estuarine water microbial communities from San Francisco Bay, California, United States - C33_27D | ecosystem: Environmental > Aquatic > Marine > Unclassified | place: USA: California... | reverse complement strand
TGGTGGTGCGAATGCTATCTATAAAGCATTAAGAACCAATCCTGATGAACCTGTAGATACAAATCCTTCTATCCCTCCAGCAATTGCAAGGAATATGAAGAACAATTACGCTGGTTCTAAACCTTTAACTCCAAGAAACTTTATCATAAGATATAAATCAGCAAAGGGGTTAGGATAAAATGTCATTTCCAAATTACGGTTACGGAACAGGTCTAAGAAACGTTGGCTCTTACCAAGCGTCAGCAAGACCTTACCTGTCATCATCAATAAATGTTCCCGCTTCGGGAAGCACACCGAAACAAGTTTCTTTCGATTCAGTTACGAAATTTATAGTTATTACAAACACTTTGGACGATAATGATCCAAATGTTCCTTTGCGATTCGGATTCTCCGAAAACGGTGTGAACGCTGTGGAGGGGAATAATTATGGTATTCTAAACAACGGTGAGTCTTTTGAGGCAGAATTTAGAGTAACTTCGGTTTATCTAATGAGTGGTGAAGTGAGCGAATGTTCCGCTTCTGTTATTGCCGGTCTAACAGGAATTAATGCGAGCCATCTTGCTAACAACTGGTCTGGCTCTGTGGGGGTAGGATAATGGGTTTTACGGACTTAAATAGAACAAAGAAGACACTTGGAGCCGATAACGTCCAAATCGCTGGTCCAAACTCAACTTTTGGCGAGGTCTTGACCGCTCAACTAACACCAGTAGCCCAAGGCGACTTTGTTTTTAGCATTAACAACCAAGTCTTTAACACTTCAGAGTTTGCCGGTGGCACCGTTAATGTAGTCGAAGGTCAGTGTGAATTAGACAGCGGAACTTCTGCTTCAGGTTCAGCAACAGTCCAGTTGAGACGAGGACTAAAATATAGACCAGGGCAAGGTTCTGTTATGAAAGCAACTGCTGTTTTCTCTGAACCAGACGCAGGAAACGCACAGTTTGTTGGAGCAGGAACTTCAGAATGTGGTTATTTTATTGGTTATTTTGGAACCAACTTTGGTATTCTACACTCTATTTCTGGCTCTCGTGAGATAAGAAGACTAGACATTACAACAGGTGCTGGAACTGAAGATGTTACAGTAACTCTAAACGGTTATAGCAAAGTTGTTTCAGTAACCGGCGCAAGTTCCCCAGAGCAAACCGCCTATCAACTTGCCTTAGCAGACTATGGAGACCTTGGAACAGGTGGCTGGTTAGCAGACGCACAGTCTGGTTCTGTTTATTTTATTTCTGCTCGTTCTTCTGCTGACCTTACCAACTCTTATTCTGTCTCTTCTGGTGGTTCTATTGCTGGAACTTTCACAAGAGTTGTGGAGGGAGAAGCGCAGTCTAACGATTTCATTCCTTCTGCTTCTTTTAACGTTGATAAAATGGACGGCACAGGACCAACTGGGATGACCCTAAACCCACAAAATGGAAATGTTTATCAAATTGCTTTCCAATATTTAGGTTATGGTAATGCCGATTTCTTCATAGAGAACCCAGACACAGGGCATCCTGCTATGGTTCATAGAATTAAAAACGCCAACAACAGAACAACACCAGTTCTAAAAAACCCAAACCTAAATGTTTTGGCGACTTCTGCTAACATCGGCGGCACAACAACTAAAAAGTTAAAAACCGCTTCTATGGGTGCTTACATCGAAGGTAAAGTCGTTCCTTTAGACCCTAAGTTTTCTAAATCATTTACTTTTGCCAGTGTTGATACTTCTAATGTTTATAGACCTTTAGCGGCATTTAAGGCAAATAGAGTTTTTAACGACCAAAGTTGCTTTGGAGAGGTTGACTTTCTGGAGGTGAGAGGAGCAAACTTGGCTGGTTCCTCTACACCAAGGACTTTAACGGTTGCTTTCTTTTTAAATGCTGAAATAACAGGAGAAGTCAACTTCCAATATGTTGATGAGGAAAATAGCGTTGTTTCTTACGCTGCTTTAAACCCAGGCACGGGTGGCAACACACTTGTGAATGTGGCAAACCTAACCCCATTATATGAATTCGTTGTTGGTGCCGGTGCAGGTGTAACTCGCAACGTTGCTGACTTAAGTTTTGCTTTTGGCATAGGAAATGTTGTGACTATGGCAATAAGAACTTCTGCCGGTCTTGCGGGTCAAGCAGGAATAACTTGGTTCGAACAGCAATAAGAATTTTATCTAACTAATTAGTAAAAAAGGAGTTCTTATATGTCTTATCCAAATTACGGCTACGGTGTTGGTCTTCGCAACGTCGGCTCTTATCAAGTTTCAGGTCATCCTTATATTACAGGTTCTGCTGATATGGGAAGTGCTGATACTGAACTCAAAGTTGAGTTCCCATATGTTACAAAAGACGTAACAATTATTGCTTCTGGCTCAAGCGTCATTAAAGTACATTTTAATTCAGATTCTGATGGAAGAGTTTTAGATGGTGGTCATTTTATTACTCTCGACTCTGATGAAGATAGTTTCACATTTGACGTAAAGTGTAAAGAAATATATTTGACAAACGTCACCGCCAATGCTGCGTTTCAGTTGTATGCGTCATTGACCAATATTGACGCTACACAAATGTACAACCTTACCGGTTCTGGACTGACTGACTAAAATGAGTAGAAGAAGCGGTTTTAATAAAAGACAAAAAGATGGCACTGCTGGTCTAGCCGGTGGAGCTTCAAACGCTAGTAGGGGATTTAACTCCGGTGAAGTCTATGAAGGAGGCGGCGGTGGCTCTTACTTTGCTGATTCCGTTCCAGTTGGATACTGGACTTTTGAAGATGGCTCTGGTGACACAGTAGCTGACGTTTCTAGCGCTGGTAATAACCTATCTGGGTCAAGAGTTAGCGATCAAGTTAATCAGCCAATCTGGGACACAAGCACCAAAGTTAGAGGAAGTTATTCTCTATTATTCGACCATCAAGATGACGATTCTGTAGTTGTCCCCGATAATGACGTTCTAGACTTTAGCACCGACGATCCTTTTTCCATTTCTTGTTGGTTTAAAAGAGGCGGCAGTAGTCCAAGCCAGATAGGTGGTCTTGTTGTAAAAAGCGCTCAAACTTCATTTGGTGGTGTTGATTCCCCGTTTGAAGGTTATTCGCTGTATTTTAACGACACTCAACAAAGAAGACTTGCTTTCTATCTTTATCGCAACATTACTGGAATCGAGCAGCTTAGAATCCAAGCTGATACTTATCTGGCGTTAGACGATACAGATTGGCATAACGTTGTTGTCACTTACGATGGTAGTTCTGATTTTAGCGGCGTTAATATGTATTTAGATGGGTCTTCATATGCTATTTCACTAGAGGCTGCAGATTCGTTAGACCCAGGTGACGACATTACTACCTCGACTGCTCTTTGTTTTGGCGGCTTTATTAATAATACTGTCAATAACTCTGGTATTTACAACTTTAAAGGTAATATGGATGAGGTTGCTATGTGGGGTAAAGAACTTTCTTCTGAAGAGGTATCTGCTATTTATAACTCCGGTTCAGCACAAGATCTTGCTGACGGAATCCCTAGCACATAAGGAACACAACTATGATTAAACACCTAAAAGAAAATAATGAAACTTACTTCGGACACCTTAAGTTCGCTTGGACCGCAGCATTTCATATGCTCGTGTCCTCTTGCTGTCTATTGGTCCACGGTCTTCTACCGTTTATCCCAACTCCACGACTATTTAGTATAAATGCTATGGACCGTAAGACAAAAGTATGGAGTGTCTACGCCGAGATAAGAAAGCTAAAAGGAAAGCCTTAAAGATGCAAAAAATACTTGAAAATTGGAACAATTTTCTAACTGAAAAGCAAGATGTATACAGTATGCAACTCGTGGTAAAGGCAGAGCCTGGAACCAAGCTTTATGGTCGTATTTTTGAAGCTATTCGTGGAATTCAAGGTGTTACCGTTATTCGCTCTGCAAAGAAAATAGAGAAAGACGAGAACGGCAATAAAATAATGTTCCTTGATGTTAGATTTTATGTTGATTCTGCTTTTGTATCAAGATATGTATATGATCTAAAAAACGCCATTTCATCATTAAGTGATATGGATGGTGATGAAATCATAAGTGTAAAAGTATACAAAAGTCCACAAAAAGACGATACTTTCACCTAATCATTTCTCTTTAATTGTTTAATCTTTTATGCTATAATAAAACCTCATTTGGAGGTTTTAAATGATTTCAGACATCGTAGTTGATTTGCAATATGGCGATTGCGGAAAAGGAAAGGTAACTCACCACCTTTGTCGCACAGGAGAATACACACATGTTATCAGATATAATGGCGGCTGTAACGCCGGTCACACTATCTTTCATCAAGGGAAAAAATTTATTACTCACCATATACCTGCCGGTGTATTTTTTGGCGTTCGGTCCATTATTGGTCCAGGGTGCGTCGTCAACGTGGAGCAGTTTTTTAAAGAAATTAAAGAGTTAGAAGACGGTGGTGTAAGCACCAAAGGTCTTGTTTTTATTGCCAAAAACGCTCACATTATCACGCAAGACCACATTAACGAAGAAGCAAAAGAATCAAAAATCGGCACAACTAAACGAGGCAACGGTCCCGCTTATCGTGATAAGTTTGCCCGAACTGGTGTTCGTGCTGAAGATGTAGCTGAACTTCGCCCTTATCTTATTGACCTCTACGAAGAACTACACGAGAGAACACATAACCCAGTTATTCTTTTTGAGGGAGCACAAGGCTTTGGTCTTGATATTGATTGGGGTTCCTATCCTTATGTAACTTCTTCAAACTGTATTTCAGCAGCAGCGCTTATGAACGGTGTTCCACCGCAAGCAGTAAGAAACATTTATGGAGTAGCAAAGTCATATGAAACTTACGTGGGTTCTAAAACATTTCAGCCTCCAGGCGATATTTTCAATAAAATTCAAGAGGAGGGGCAAGAATTCGGAGCAACAACAGGAAGAAAGCGCCAAGTAAACTGGATGAACTTAAACTTCTTGGAGAAAGCCGTTAACATTAATGGAGCAACACATATTGTTTTCAACAAAATGGATGTATTAGAAAATGTTGGTCACTTCGCTGTTAACGAAAATGGAACTCTTAAGCGTTTTGCAGACGCTCACGGAATGGAAGATCACATTAGACGCCGACTCAATACCAATCATTTTGTTAAGTCTGTTGTTTTTTCTCGTTCGCCTCACGAAGTATAAACTCAATCCATAAACTAATTAAATTTATGGATAATATCAGAACATATGCTAATGATTTAATGGAGTTTTTCCACCAAAGATATAAACTTCAAAACAAACCAAAATTGGTTTTCGCTCAAGACGAGCAAAACAGTCTCAATCCTCTCGGTAAAACCGCTCACTATGAACCAGGAGCACAAACAATCACAGTCTTTATTACAGGAAGGCACATTAAGGATTGTTTGCGTTCTCTCGCCCACGAATTAGTTCATCATAAACAATTTGAACGTGGTGATATGGATAACTTAGCGCCTACAACTCCTGGTTACGCTCAGGAAGATGGTGAAATGCGTGAATTAGAAAGAGAGGCTTATCAGGAAGGCAATTTATGCTTTAGGGATTGGGAAGATGGACTAAAACAAAGAAACTCAACTAATTATTTAGCCGAGGGCAAAAAAGGAGATTATAAAATGTCTTACAAAGATTGGCGAACTAAAGAATTCAACTCTATGCTTATGGAGAAATGGGGCTACAAGAAAGCCGACGAACCCAACAAACTCATCAAAGAAGAGGTAGATGCTAAAGTTGATTTTAAATCAGACTACAAAACTGCCGAAGCTGTGCTTGAGGGTGATGCTGAAAAATGTAGCGATTGTGATATGCCAGAAGGATTGTGTGAGTGCGGTGCTGCTATGGAAGAAACCGTATATAACGTTGGCAGATTGGACGAAACCAAACTCCGCACAGTAATCAATAAACTAATCAGAAAATTGGTATAAAAATGAGCGTTGACTTAAGAAAACTAACAAGAGAGTTTTTACTTAACGAAGCAAAGAAAGCAAAGCCATCAGTTCGTGCTTATGCTGAAAGTGTAATTGATACTCTAAGCAGTATTAAGGTATCAAGCCAATCCGATCAAAGAAAGATTGAAATGGCTAAAGAGCACTTGAAAGACATTAAATCTCTCACCAGAAGATTAGAAATCAAACTAGAAAGTTTAGAAAGACAACTAGAAGAACTTAAAAAGGATATTTAAAACCTATGGGCGGCGTAGCAGGACACTTATCGCATCTTTACGATAATCGTGATTTAACATTTAATAAAATGGCTGAAATCCTACAAAAAGCCGCTTCAGGCGAACTTGTAGGCACGGAAAAGACTGACGGTTATAACATTTATCTCGGTTATGTTGACGGTAAGCCTCGTGCTGCCAGAAACAAAGGTGATATGTCACGTGGTGGAATGACACTAGAGGATCTTATTAATCGTGAGTTTCGTGGAGGTGAGGATTCAAAACGTGCCTATGTAACTGCTTTTAACGCATATGCAAGTGCTCTTGATTCACTTTCAGAAGAAGAAAAAGCACGAATCTTCGGACCTAATGGTGAAATTTTCTACAACACAGAGATTCAAGGTCCAGTTGCTCCAAATGTTGTTAATTATGACGAAAATGTCGTGAATATTCACCGAATGGGTCATAAAAAATATAATATAGAAGACAACTCTCTAGAAGTTGTAGCAAATGAGAAAGAGTCAGCCTTTCTAGATAGCGTTATTGATAGATTTGAGGAAGCTACGGCTGATGATAGCTTTAGCGTTCGTAGGACTGCTTTTCTTGCTCTTAATAAAATAACAGACGAAGCGTTTGTAGAAGAGGTTCTAAACCGCATTCAGCAAACTGGCTATTCAGGCAACATGACTATCAACGATTATCTTCGTGATAAACTCATTCCTTATACAACTGAAAGTCTGCCAGAACTAGACGATCAAAGAGTTGAACTTCTTGTTAGAAGAATGCTTGGTGATAAAAGCGCTCCAACAACAACTCAAATAACAAAAGGAATGGATAGGGAAACCAAAGCAAAGGTTTCAGCCTTCAACAAGAACTCAAAGTTTCTAATAAAAAAATTAATTGAGCCTATCGAAATGGCTATCCACGACTTCGCAGTAGAACTTCTCCGTGGTCTAAAAAGCGCTTACATTCTCGATAATGAAGCCGAGGTCGAAAGATTAAAAAATGAAACAGAAGCCGCTATCCGTGCTATCCAAGACTATGAAGGTCCAGAGAAAGAAGCAGCACAAGACATTTTAGTAAGACAACTCACAAAACTTAAGCATCATGATAACATCGACACAGTTGTAGAAGGTTTTGTTTTCCAGCACGATGGTCAAATGTACAAGTTTACCGGAAACTTTGCTCCTATGAACCAACTTTTGGGGTTATTTCGCTACGGAAGAGGAAAGATCCCACAGATGGTCAAGGAAATGCTTCGTGAGCAAAATGAAGGCGAAACTGTTGCTATTTTACCAGGAAAGTTTAAGCCTGCTCATAGGGGTCATTTAGATATGATCGAACATTATGCTAGATTAGCTGATAGAGTCGTTGTTCTTGTTAGTCCAAAAGAAAAAGATGGTATTACAGCGGCAGCGGCAGCGCAGATTTTAAATCTTTATTTAGATGACGCTAATATCACAAATGTTGATGTTGAGATTCCTGATTTTGCCTCACCTGTAAGAGCAGCGATGGAATATGGAAACAAGCCAGAAATGGAAGGATCGAAGATTATTCTTGGTGCTTCAACAAAAGGTGGAGATGCTGCTGAGCGTTTTGCTGGTAACGTCCAAAAATACGTTGAGAACGCAGAGGTTCTAAATCCTCTCGATTACGCTTTTGATCCTGTTGGTGAAGTATTGAGTGCTACTGATTTTCGAAACGCACTAAGAAGTGGAGAGGATATTGAGCGTTTTCTACCAGATACTTCAAAAGACAGGGCACAGGATATTGCCGATATGGTGAAACAGGAACTAAAAGAGGAGGTTTCCCAGATACCTCTGGGTATCTTTTTTGGCTTAATAGAGGAGGTGATGGAAGAGATCATCAAAAAAACTGGTGATAGTGAATATACTCTCTATTCTAAAAAGAAAGATCCTAAAACTGGTGAGCGTAAAAGTCTTGGTAAGTTTAAATCAAGGGAAGCCGCTAAGAAAAGAGAAGGTCAAATCCAGTATTTTAAACATCTAGGCGAAGAAGAGCTAGACGAAATCTCAGCGATGGGGGCAGGAGCAGTTCAAGGTTATGCTGGTAATGCCTTCGAAGAAGATGAAACACAAAACGAAAACTACTTATATAATAATGGAGTTAAATTAATGGAATCTGTAAATAAAGACGAACTTCGTTTAAGAAGAATCATCAGAGAATCTTTAAACATTATGTCAAAGAGCAAAATGGAAGAAGAGCAACGATTAAGAAACATCATAAGACATCTTATCCAAGAAGTCAAGGGAAATACTGATGTAGCAGATTCAGTAGTTCATAGTAATACTGGTATCAATGTATTGGATGATCTATTAAAGAATATTATTAAAACAATTGAGAAGTATTACAAGAACTTAGCCTCTACAAAAGAAGAAAGAGATTCTTTTAGATATCACTTCTTGGTAAACTTTAAAAATGCTCTTCAGCCAATTGATGTCAACAGAACAGCATCTGAATTGAACGAGCAAGAAGAAGAAAAATTTAATTTAACAATTAAAGATGTGGACGATGATGATATCTCCGCAGATCCAGATCCATCAAAGTTTATTCCAGCTAGACCAGAAGACGAAGAAACTGAAGAAGCAGAAGAGAAGCAATTCGTTAGAGCGGACTCTGAAAGTCCAGCCATTAAGCAGGGTGCTGACTTTGCTGAAAAAGCTTGGAATGATACGGAGACTCAAATTCTTTCTGCCTATGAGAGTCTAACAATCCCAGAAGATGCAAAATTATTTTATGATTATGGTTTAACTAACCTTAAGCTTTATTTTGATAAGTTTGAATCAGAAATGGGAGACACTATCGGACAAGAGCCAGCCTCACCTGATTATAATGAACCTGCTGCAGAAGAAGCGCCAGCAGACCTACCACCAGAACCAGAGATTGAAGATACTGAAGAAGACGAAAGAATTAAATTACAATAATAATATTAATATTAAATTAAATCTTATCATATAATATATTATTATTTAAATATGCCTTGGAAGAATAAAAGAGATAAGAAACCTTATACCAAATATTCTAAATTTAGTATAATAAACAAACTTAAGTCAGAAAAGAAAATAACTGACAATACTTTAAACAATATCAATAATATTGCGTTAGAAGACCTAATAGCTATTAAGTTAGAGTTGTCTACTAGATATTTATGTGGTAAGTTCTATGGTATACCTATCTGGAGACTGACTAGACACGCAGTCACAGATGCTCTTTTAAAGACTGCCTTAAGCATAGCAAGAACAAAAAAAGAAGCAGCCCGATTTTTAGGGGTTGACTATATGGAATTTAATCGTTATATTAAGAAGTATAACACTATTTCTTTTTTTGAAGAAACTGAAGAGGATATATGAATCATAAATTATTTAATGCAGCAAAACTCAAATACTTAGCACAGGCAGAAGAAGCAAAAACGATGTTAGATATGCTATTTACTAAAACAGTAATGGTTGGAGAGCATACTGACATCTTAAAAGAAATTGATAAATGGACTAAAATATTAGCAGAAGCGTTAGACGGTGATGCCGCACTTGATGATTTCGCTTCTTATAGAAGAGACGAGGGGTCAACAGCCCCTTAAATGGAGGGGTTGAAAATGTCTACAACAAGATTTACTTTAGATGGAAACGGAAAGAGAGCGTACGTAGGTTCTCCAGTATATTACCAAAATAGAGTTTGGTTGTTGGAAGATATTCAATACCTCAAATGGAACTCAGAGCAATATCTCACCTTACAAGACCCAAAAAATAAAAATAAAAAAGTAGAGTTCGTTAGGGCGAACTTAATATCGGCTGTGGATTGATGGCTCGAAAGAAGATATTTGAAAAAGAACACTGGTATGTTACTAATATCGATCATTTGAGCCTCAAAGCTGAGTTAGGAAATGGACACATCAGCATCGCCATTATTCACGATAAAACAAACCACAGTTTTTATCTACCAAACTCAAGAACTGAAATAATAAATAATAAAAAAGATTTAGATAAAAAAATAAAAATTTATTTTGATGTGTTTCTGAATTGTGATGAAATGACGTTTATGAGACAGAAAACAAATGAAAATAATTATGCTGATTACATAAACTTATTTACAGACTTGTATTCGATAAAGAATAAGTTGGGTTTGACTATTTGGAGAAGAAAGAAACCTATTTAGCACACTTTTCAGGTGCTATACAAGCCCACTCGTGAATGGAAGCGTCTCTGA
>Ga0222718_10005406_pt1 | contig 10375 bp, 5 predicted proteins | sample C33_27DmetaG_FD_165045 | JGI IMG/M metagenome (GOLD analysis project Ga0222718, IMG submission 165045) | Estuarine water microbial communities from San Francisco Bay, California, United States - C33_27D | ecosystem: Environmental > Aquatic > Marine > Unclassified | place: USA: California... | reverse complement strand
CCATAAATACTTGTAACTGATTTTTATGTTTTTCAAAATTTACATGTTTATCATCTGAATCAATAACTAAATCTAAAAGAGATAACCATTGCTGTCCCATTACATATTCTGTAAGGTTACCCATAAACCCAAGAGAGTATATATCATTTAAATGAATTTGATATCGTATATCAAACATATCTGTTGATGATACTGCATCTCTTAATGGTAAAATACGAACAACATCTGTGATTAAATCACTTGTTGTAATATATCCATTGGTAATATCTGCTTGAGTTACCGCATGCTTTAAAAATACTTTTTCTATAGCATCGTCATGATACGCTTGATAAAACTGTAAAGCTTCATCAACTCTATCATCTAATTGGTCTTCGTCCACATTAATTTCAATCACTGGTGCACCAAGAGACCTCAAGCAATAATCGATAAATGTTTGTTTGCTATTTGGTTTTGCCATATTTAATTCCTATTATATTCTATTTATAATAGTTTATTGTTTAAAGTGTATTTTCTTCGTTTGCAGTTCTTTTAGCTTCTTTAATCGCATCAGTCCATATTGCATTTGCAATGCCTTGAACCTCTGTAGACTCGCCTGATATATCTGTATCTGTATGAGTCCAGTTACCATCTTCATCTTGAATAGAGCTTACACATTCTAATGCGTGTCTATGAAAAGACCTATTTAACTCTACATCATCTTCTTTGATGATTGTAGCTGTTCTTACTTGTATAGATTTGTAGTCTCCTACAACTTCTATTTTATCTTCTATTGTTTCTTTTGTTAATGCCATTTTATTTTCTCCTATGTCCGTACCTAGAATCCACTAGGTATATTGTTAAAATTTTATCAAGTAGCGGTATATACAACGTTGAAATTAAATTCACCTGAGGAACTAAAATTAGTTGAACTCATATAAACAGTACTGCCACTACTCATTATAACTCCTTGCATTTGAGAAGAATTAAGTCTAAAGTGTCCATAATTATCTACTACAGTACCCATGTTTACTAAATCACCTTCAGGAAAAGCACTAGGTCGTGTTTGTGTATCATTATTATTTGCTCCACTAAAAGGTAATCCACTTATAACAACATTAGCAGTACCTGACTTACCTGACCACCCAAAAGCACCTGCAATATAAACAAGATTGCCAATTTTAGTGTATTTACCATAAGAAGATACAGTTGCATTTGGTAAATTTATAGAAGGAGTCCAAGTACCTTCTTCATAATCGTCAAGCGACTCTGCAGCAGTAGCTACATTACTAGAAGGATTAAAGCTCAGTCCATATTGTGAAAAACACCATTTATTGCCAGCACCTCTATCCGAAATTGTAAACGTTCTTGGTGTGGCACTATCTGAGTTTGTAAGCCTCCCCATTTCCCATGTAAGACCACTAAATATATTATTTGCAGTGTTATTTTGACCATCATACAAAACAGTTTTTGTATAAGTATCAGAACCTTTATAGTGAAACTCTTGTGGAACTGCGCCATTGTAAGCAACATGGTCATCTACTATTTGTTTATCAGACCTTACATTACCTTGTTTATAATAATCATAACTTGGTATTGTTCCTGTTACGCTACTGCTAGTTGCTTTTAAATTTTGTCCAGGTTCAATATTTCCACTAGAGTTTGGTGGCACAGATGTAGAACTAGGGTCAAGTTTATTACTACCATTAGTCCATGAGGTATCAACATTTGTTAATGTTGAGCCATAATTTGTAATTCTCCAACGTGACGTTGAAGACCAAGCTGCACTAAATTGAACCCATATTTGTCTACTAGTATCTACTCTTACAACTACGGGTACTCCTTCAGCCGTGTTTTGGTCATGTTGAATACTAAAAGAAGCGCCACTACTAAATCCTGCGTATGCTATTGTTCCTCTTGTAAATCCAGGATAATTTTCATCGGTTTTAGTTTCATATTCTATTAAACCTCTACAAGTACTTGGAGCAATTTGTGCTATTCTAATCCAATAATATCTTAATCCATTTGTTCCGTCATATGCATATGTAGCTGTACTTCTCCAAAGACTTGATTCAACAGTCGAACCACTTGTTTGGTCATTTCTTTTAAGATTAGAAGCTGAAACAACACCTCCTGATACTATTAAATTACCTCCTGGAATAGTTACATTTCCAGATGAATCCATTTCTATACAATCTGTTGAACTAAATCCGTATGATATTCTTAACTTATTATCTGAGGTGTCTTGAATTGCATAGTAATTACCACCAGTAAAATCGCCATCATAGTCTAATAATAAATAATTTGTTGACCCACCAGTTTTCAATGGACCAGTAGTTTCAAATCCTCCTGTATTTAACATATAACCAGTAGAATTAATTGTAAGTCTAGTACTTCCAGCTGTTTTGAATAGTAATTGAGTTGAAGAGCCATTTGCCTCAACTACATGGTCAGTTGCATTCACCATACCAACTCGCATAAAGCGTGATGTATTATTAGTAGATGATAACTTCAAATAAGGATAATCAGTTTTACCATTAATTTCTAACTTTTCATCTGGGTCATTAACACCAATACCGATATTACCACCAAGTGGATTTAACGATATTGAATAATTAGCAAGACTTGTATCTACAACATAACCAGATTGTATGTATGAAGTATATGGTGAACTTGCAAGAGTACCAAAAATCATACCATTACCACCAGTCGACTGGAATTTTACAAGACCTTTTGTTTCATCTATTGTATCATTTGAAACATCCATGTGAACATGTAATGGATGTGTTGGACTTACACCGTAAGTAGCAGTACCTATTCCAACTCTACTATTACCATAATCAATTGTCATTCTGCCAGAAGCATATTGCATTTTTTGACTTGCTATTTGAGCTAAACCAACTACTTCGTGAGAACCATTATTAAATTTAATACTTCTATTGCCGCCTTGTAATCTAAAATTACCATCAGCTTCTAAAATATTTGTTGATGCTCCAACATCAGAACTTAATTGATTTAGTAATAATTGACCATCACCCGCAAGACGCATTTTTTCGCCACTACCAATAGTTCCACTTGCACCAAATACTAAATTTCCTGTATCGTTATATATGTGATAATGAACTGAAGAATCGTTTGGAGTTAATTTTAATCCGTAATCAGTTCCACCATTATTGTAAGAACCAACTTCTAAATTACCAACATTCCTAGCGTATAAATTGTTTTTTAATTCAACTTCACCATTTTCTGCAACTCTAAATAATGTAGTTGCAGATGCTGGTGCACCACTATTTGTTCCAACAATAAAGCTTCTATTAGTTTGGTCATTATTTTCATCTAATAATAAGTAAATACTTTCTTGAGAAACGATTGCTAAATTAGAACCAGTATTTGTTTTATTAATCTGTGTATAAGCATCGACACCTGTATATTCTTGTATTGTAAGATTTGCTGCAGTTATTGAACCTGTTACATTGATATCCTTATTAAAATCCCATTCATCATTTGTGCCATCGTAGATAAATGTAGCATTAGTATCAGAACCACAATCAACAGTAATACCTGCTCCGTTTGCTGCAGCTGCATTGGCTGCTCCTGATGCTAATGTAAGATTTAAATCATCTACTGTCATTGTAGTAGAATTAATTGTAGTTGTTGTTCCGTCGACTTGTAAATTACCAGCGATAACGACTGTTCCAGTATTGTCTCCTACTGCAGCCGGGTCGATAGTAAATGTTGCAGGACCTGCGATATATCCAGTTGTTGTAATATTACCATAATCTCTATTACCAGAAATATATGTACCTACACGTGCATCTGTATAATATAAATTTGAACTACCTTCTGATACATCGTCAGTATCAATTGCAGTTAAATTACTTGTTGATACGGTAAATGAAGTATGTAACATAGCAGAGGTAATAGTATTATCTGCAACATGGTCGCTTGTAATATAGTCATTAGGTATTTTACCAGTTAATAACTGACCATTACCATCTATTAATTGTGCTAATCTTCTGTTTAATGTATATGCCATTTATCTATTTATTCCTCTTGGTTCCACACTTCAGCTTCTGCTTCAGCTTCTTCTACTGTATCATAAAATTCATTAATATCAGGCATTTCATCTTCTTTTTTTATTAATTGTACCTGACTAGCTGTTCCAACTTTTTCTATTGAAGCCTCATCTAAACCTTCTAAGTGATTTATTATTTCTATACTTTTAGCCATTATGTTATCTCTACCTTAACTCTATCCATTCTTGGTGCACCATCACCACCACTTTGAAAATATCTTACTCTAAAACATGGGTGTATATGTGTTCTATCAAAACCAAGAGTAATAATATTTTGCTGGCCAGATGCAGTATATGATAATGATGCCATAGCATTTTGGTCATTCTCCTCATAGCTGTTATGTCCACCACTGTTATTATTATACCCACCAACTTTCCATGTAGCCAAACCTTCTGTTGTCGCCATTTCAATTTCACATCCCCATGCTTTCCAACCTGTAGCTTGATAAGTAAATACAAAATTTCTAGAAGCTGTTAGTGTGGCGCTGTAACCTACAGTAAAATTAATTTCTCCACTATCTACAAGAGATGCATAAGAAGTATAATTATGTGTACCAAAATCAACATTTCCATTTATAAGAGTAATTCCACCTTTTACATCAAGTCTACCATGAGGAGTTCTAGTATTAATTCCATACTTTCCATCATGTTGCAAGGTTGTTAAATAACTTACAGTTCCAGATGTTTTTGTTTCTAATACTTCAAATTTATTATTATAAGAATATAAAGCAAACTCTCCACTATCCGCTTCCAATATTAATGCTACATCAGTTCCTCGATTATCACTTTGAATTTTAAGAGAAGGGCCTATGCTACCATTTGTAAGAGATAATCCAGTTCCTCCTATAGCTACATCTCCGTTTGGAGCAATAAATAAAGCATTATTATTTGTACCACCTGAATCCTTTGGTCTAAAATTAAACCCTGTATTAGTAGTTTGAGCATTAAACCAAAGTTGAGCAACTCCTTCTCCAACATCAGAAATTGTTAAATCATAAACATTAGAGCCTCTTTCAAGTTCAACAATTTTTGAGTCAGACGTTGAAACATGTAGTGTGGCATTTGGAGTTGCTCCAAGTCCTAATTTACCTCCAACAAATTCTGCCTGTCCATTGGTGCCGTCTGAACCTAAATAAAGAGTTCCACTAGCAGTGCCGCTTCCTGCTAATAGATATAAATCTGATTCACTAACTAAATTACCAGAACCAACACCTGATAATATTATTTCCGCGGCACTTGAGTTAACAATCTCTAAACTATGCTGCAATTTAAGTCTATCAGACTTAAGTCGCATTCCTTCTGCCCAAGTAATTAATCCATCTGCTGAGCCTGAGTTTGCGCGTAACCAAATATGTTCCCCGCCTTGCTGTTGATATAAACTTGCTTCGTCTGTTGTAGCATATCTCCAACCTGTACTAGAGCTATAACCATTTGCACTTAAAAAAGTTACATCTTCATTTGCTGACAAAGCTCCGCTATTACCTATTTGTAAAACTGAATAACCGGACCAAGCATCAGGAATACATCCAATTCCAACATTTCCATCATGATTAATTCTTAATGCTTCATCTAAAGTTTCATCATTTTGAGAAATAAAGAATCCTAAGCCAGTATCACTAACCGAATCAGATGAACTTTCTCTTATTGCAGCTATGCTTGCTCCAACGATACTATCTCCTGGAGTAGTTGAGGAATTTCCTGCAAGTCTAAATTTTATACCTACACCCTCTCCTCCAACTTGATTTATTGAGTTACCATCATCTCTTGAAGATATGACAACGGGATAATCAACAGCTGATGCGAGTGATAATTGTGAATTTATTTCTAATAAACCAGTAGGTATAGATGTTCCAATTCCAATATTTCCACTACCATTAATAATCATTCTTGGATTATCAATACCAGCACCAGATGCTTTAGTAAAGAATCTTAATGTACCACCCTCTAAAATATCATTTGGAGCATAAGTATCTTGTAATACATCAATACCTGCAATTTGTTTATGAGCATCACTTTGACCTTGTGTTCGTGTAAAGAATATTCCACCAACTTGGTCATTATCTGTTGTTGTTGAGGATTCCAACATAATGAAAGAACCATTTGCTCCTCCATTTAAAGTAAGAAGTCTGCCACTAGAGTCAGGTTTAAAATAATTTCCAGCATTAATATGATTATCAGGGTTAATTTGACCAATTCCAACATTGCCTGATGAGGTGACTCTAAGACGTTCTCCTAATGTTCCGTTGTGCCTTGTTTGTATAGAAAAATCAGCAGAAGCTGCTGTAGCATTATTAAGAGCATTAAGATTTACAATACCTCTACCATTTCCATCAGTAAACATAGATATGGATGAAAAATTAGTATTAGCAGCTGAATTAATATTACCAATTTCTAAGCTTGGATTACTTGCTGTAGCAGAATATGCGGTAGTATCTGCAAATTGTATGTCTAGTGGACTACTAGGACTAGTCGTGCCAATTCCAAGCGATTCAGCACTAGCATCCCAAAATAGCTTAGCTGTAGTTCCTGTATCTTCGTAGAATGATATGTCTCCTCCTGAAGCAAACCTAGCTACTTGAGTATTATCAACTTTAATTATTGCAACTGAACCAGCAGAAGCATTAGCTCTATCTGCTTCTAAAATTAAAGAACCATTAGATTGGCGAATATAAGAAGTACCACCACTATCTGTTAGTGCTAGGTCTGCAAATTGGTCTGTACTTTGAAATGTAGCAACTTGGTCTGTTGCTCCTGAATTGACAGTCAAACCATCCATCGTGGCTGTACCTGTTACATTGATATCCTTATTAAAGTCCCACTCATCGTTAGTACCATCATAAGTAATAGTAGCACTTGCACCATCTACTGTTATTCCAGCACCATTGGCCGCTGCAGCATTTGCCGCACCACTTGCAAGAGTAATATTTAAATCATCAACTTCTAATGTAGTTGAATTAATTGTAGTTGTTGTACCATCAACCTGAAGATTACCTGCAATGACAACTGTTCCTGTATTGTCTCCTACTGCGGCAGGGTCAATTGTAAATGTGGCAGGTCCTGCAATATAACCTGTGGTTGTAATATTACCAAATGTTGGTGTTGATGAAGTGGCAACATCTTGTCCTATTGATATTTCTCCACTCGATACAGTAACACCTGTACCACCAGAGATTGCTCCCTGTGCTCGTGCGTTTGTGAAATATAAATTTGATGAACCTTCTCCAATATCATCAGTATCAAGTGTGACTGAGCCTCCTAATGATACAGAGTTTGAATTAACTGTTAATGAACTATTGGTTAAACTGGTATTTGGTATGGAACCAATTTGAATAACTCCAGTACCTGAATCATAACTTAAACCGCCACCTGTAACAGATACAGAACCTCTTGCTCTTGCATTTGTAAAATAGGTATTAGTACTACCTTCACTGACATTATCAGTGGTAATACTACTTAAACTTGATGCTGATACTGCTCCAGATGCAAGCTTATCGCTTGTAATTGCTCCAGTTCCTATAACATCTGATGTGATTTTTGTTAGTGCCATTTATCTATTTATATCCTTATTCTTCTACTAAGTCCCATTGAGTTGTTTCTTCGTTCCAATTATAATAATTATCTTCATCAGTTGGATTAGGAGTTGGTGGTTCCCAATCACATGTATCTTCATTTAATGTCCAAGATTCGTACGGTTTTGGTGGAATAAAAGCATCTCTTGTTTTATCATAAGTAAAACCTATACCCGCATAATTTTTTCTTAAAGGCGTTCCTCCATCAGAATGTACGCCTTTTCTAGTATTATAACTTGTTTGTATCCACTTTCCTGGAGTTTCATCTATAAAAGAATCGAAAAAATCTTCTTCTGCTCTAATTACTTGAATTACTTTGCCATTTAAAACTTTTGCATAATGTGCCATATTAACTATACCTTATTATTACTATACCTGAGCCACCATTAGCTCCACTATTACCATATCCACCACCAGAGCCGCCTCCGCCTCCAGTATTTGATGTTCCTGCTGTACCATCGCTTTGACTTGGGTTTCCGTTTCCACCGGCACCACCACCGCCAGTTCCACCAGAGCCACCTGAACCGATGTGAGGAGAACCTCCGCCTCCGCCAGCATAATAACTACCATTTAACCATTGACTTCCTGCTCCTCCATTTCCGCCTTGTGAATTTGATGGAGTATCTTGACCTGCTGCACTTGCACCACCACCGCCAGCACCTGACCTATTAGCGCCATCATTACCATTACCATCACCACCATCATTACCTTGACCTGCAGTTCCAGAACCACCAGTTCCTACTGCAGCGCCTCCTCCACCAGAGCCACCACTAGAACCACTACCATTACTAGAAATACCACCTCCACCTCCAGTAGAGGTTACTCCAAATGCACTTGAATTACTTCCATTGTCGGCAACACCAGTATCTGATGTTTTTCCAGCACCACCGGCACCAATAGTAATTGTGTAACCACCAGTGCCCGAATCTACTGTTGTACTGCCAGTTCTATACCCCCCAGCACCGCCGCCAGCACCAGCGTTAAAACCACCGCCGCCACCTCCAGCAACAATTAAGTATGAAATACTTTTTGCTCCTGATGTTACAGTAAATGTACCAGATGAAGTAAATGTATGATAAGTATATATTCCTGATGTAGTAACAGTTCCACCTGATGCAGAAAAAGATTGAGATAAAGTTTTCCAGTTACTACCATCAAATTCCTCAATAGCTCCAAGTGTTGTATTATATCTTATCATACCAGCAGCACCTGAACCGGGGCGTTGAGCAGTTGTTCCTCTTGGAATTCTTAAATAACCGGTATGGCTCATATCAACATTACCATTAGTATCAATTTGAAATTTTAGTCCATTTGCACCCCCATCTGGCGCAATACCAAATTGACTAGTAGCAATTTGTAATCCATAACTAGCAACATTTGCTAATACTGGAGTTCCAGATGTACCTAAAGATGAATTGTTAGGTAAATTAATTCTTCCATCACTTAATACTCTAAAATATTCAGTTCCACTACTAATAGCAACATTAAATTCACTTGCTATTATAGTCATTGGAACATAAGCACTACCTGAACGGTTATAATTTAAAATTCTATTTTCACCAGAAATAGCTGTGCCACTAAACTCCATACCATTTGCACCAGCATTAGAAATCATAAATTTTGCGTCGCCTGGATAAGTTTGTGTCGGTGGATATCCTATAGCAACATTTCCAGTGCCTAAATAGCCTGAAATTAAATGATAATTTACGCCTGTATCATCATCAGTTAATGCCTGAATCTTAAAGATGCCATCATTTACTGTCATTCTTGCTCTTTTTTCTTGTGTTGAGCCACCACTATCTTCTAAATTAAATTCTGGAGGGTTTGCAATAAAATTAAAATCAGAATTTCCAGTAGTTTCAAACCTTGCAATTTCTCCACCACTATCTCTTGAAACTTTTAGAATAGCATTAGCATCTATATCACTATTAACACTTAATTTATTTTCAACTTTTACATTTGGCGCGCCATCATTTACACCAGTGCCTACTATGGTTAATCCATTAACAAAAGCCGCAGCATCAGCATCATATTTTTGAAATGTTAAGTCATAACTTCCAGTAGCAAGTCGATAATTAGCTCCACTAATATCACCAATTTCTACAGTACTTCCACTGCTTGTACTACCAAGTCTAACATTACCTGATGCATCAATAACCATACCTTGATTATTATTTGTAGTAAAACTAATTATTCCGTTATTATAATTTTTAACTTGTAAATCACTTGCGCTTACTCCATAATATATTTCAGCATCAGTAGTATTATCTGACCCTGAGAATTTTAATGCAGGAAAAGAAGTACCAGACAATAATATATTTGGACTTGCGGCATTAATATGTAATAGTTGTTGTGGGTCACTGGTGCCGATACCAACCTTGCCATTAGCAAGTATTGTTAAATGATTACTTCTATTTGAACTATCCCAGTAATCAAAAGATAAAACACCAGCATCTGTTCTTATTTCTCTCTGTAAAGTATCATTATCTGAGTCAACTAACATAAGTTGACCAGCACCTGCACTTCCTGCGTTCTCAATATATAAAGCAAAATTCCGTGAACTTGAATCACCTATTGATAAATTACCTGTTAATGTACCACCAGCTAATGGTAATTTAGTCGCAATACTATCAGTAACAGTGGTACTAAAGTTTGCATCGTCACCAAGTGCTGCAGCTAATTCATTCAGTGTATTTAAAGCATCAGGTGAACTATCAACTAATGCTGATATTTCTTGTTGAACAAAAGCAGTAGT
>Ga0222718_10005403_pt1 | contig 10376 bp, 7 predicted proteins | sample C33_27DmetaG_FD_165045 | JGI IMG/M metagenome (GOLD analysis project Ga0222718, IMG submission 165045) | Estuarine water microbial communities from San Francisco Bay, California, United States - C33_27D | ecosystem: Environmental > Aquatic > Marine > Unclassified | place: USA: California... | reverse complement strand
ATTGACGGTCCAGTGACACCCAGGCCATCTCTTCGTTCTTGCGGCGAATGCCGCGACCGAAATTAAATCCCCAGGTATCCACTGCAGGATCGAATGGCAATGACTTGAAAGGGATTTCGATTTCGGCAACCCAGGCATTGCCCTCAACATTGGTCGCGGTTTCCCATATCGTATTCCAGTTCAGGCTAAATTGGGTTGGTGTCGTGTAGAGTGCATCGTGCCGCACACTGTTGAGATTGGTCTCGAAGCGGTAGCCCGCTCTGCCTTGATTGAAAGGGTCAAGTATCACAACCAATCTGTCATCAAACGGCAAGCCCTGGCCATGGCGAATAGTCGGCGCTGCGATCAGGTCAGGATCAGCGTCATACATGCGTGCGCCAATGTAGAGCGCATCGCTGGTATAGACAACATAGAGTTCAGTTGGCTCAGTAGGTTCAGTGTGGTCCCCGGGGCGGCTCTGGTGAAAGTCAGTCACCGCTTCCGCCTGCTGCCAGACTGCGTCATCCAGCACACCATCCATCACCGGCGCAGTGTCAACTCGAACCGCGCGGAAGCTTTTGGCCTCGACCCGTTGCTCTTCAACTTGCTCTTGGGCAATCGCTGGAATTGCCGCTAGCGCAAAGATGGTCAGGAGCCCGAGGGGCCTCCTGCTGGGTGGGCGGTGTTGGTTTATGGACGGTTGGCTCACTGTTCCGGTCTGACACCTTAAAAAACAAGTCGCGAATTCTAACAATAAGGCCAGTTTGCCACCCTCAATTGACACACAAAGTTTCAACTCCTGCTACAGTGCTGGACAATTTCCAATGAAAAACATAGCCTTGGCGCTCTCAGAACTAACTGGAGATTCACCCGTGAAGTATTCCCTGCCTAATTCAGCGAACTGGATGAGAACAACAATCCTGCTTGCGGTCGCAGCCTTGATTGCCGCCTGTTCACCTGCGCCTGTCCAGCAAGAATCCGCTGCCGTCAGCACCATTGCCGCACCTGCTCGGGCACTCGAAAGAGTGGCTCCAGAGGCCGTTGGGATGGACTCGGACAGATTGGACCGTGTAACCCAGGCCATGCAAGCCTTCGTCGATGAGGGCAAGCTGTCCGGCGCCGTCACCATGGCTTCACGCGATAATCAGATCGTGCATTTCGAATCTGTGGGCTATCGGGACGTCGAGGCACAGGCCCCAATGACGCCTGATACGTTGTTTCGGATTTATTCCATGACCAAACCGGTTACCGGTGTAGCGCTGATGATTCTCTACGAGGAAGGCAAATTCAAATTGTCTGACCCGGTTGAGAACTACCTGCCGGAACTTAAGGATCTACAAGTCTTCGCGGGCACCGATGATGACGGCAGTATGATTACCGAGGCGGCCGGCCACCCAATGACGATCAGGGAGCTGATGAATCACACCGGTGGCCTGAGCTATGGCATCTTTGCCCAATCTCCAGTGGACACTGCCTATGTCGAAGCCGGACTGCTTGATCCCAATATGACTAACGCTGAATTTGTGGCCAAGCTCGGACAGATTCCTTTAAAACACCAGCCCGGCAGTCGTTGGGAATACAGCGTTTCCGTTGACGTGCAGGGTTATCTGGTAGAAGTCTTGTCAGGCCAGCGCTTCGGTGAATTCCTGGACGAACGTATTTTCCAGCCGCTGGGTATGCGCGATACGGACTTCCACGTTCCGGAAGAAAAGCTCAACCGCTTCGCCCAGATGTATGTCTATGGCCCCGAGGGCGAGCTAATCCCCAGCGAGATGTTTGACGGCGCTGATTTCACCGTGGACATGACCTTTGAGTCCGGCGGCGGCGGCCTGGTTTCCACCGCTAACGACTATATGCGGTTCAGCCAGATGCTGCTCAATGGCGGCGAGCTGGATGGCGAGCGTATCCTGGCACCACTCACTATTGAGTTAATGCGCAGAGATCAAACCCCTGCGGGCTTGACCGGACCCATGTCAGGTGCTGGCAACGGCACTGTGTTCGGCCTCGACTTCGCCGTTATCCAGGACCCAGTGGAAGCGGAGAGCTATTCTACGGGTGAGTACTACTGGGGCGGTGCCGCTGGCACCTGGTTCTGGATCGATCCTGTGGAAGACGTGGTTTTCGTTGGCATGATTCAGCAAGCTGGCCAGGGGCTACCGGACGTGCGCAGTACGTCGCGACGCCTTTTTTACCAGGCCATCTTGGACCCGAAAGGGGTGTAAATCTTTCGCTTCCAGCGAGTTACAAAGAATCAAAAAGGGCTGCAACTGCAGCCCTTTTTCGTTGTTGTTTGGCCTCGTTCAAGACCGCCCTTGAACAAGGACTTGCTGATCAGGACACCGGTCTGACAAATAAATCTTCTTGTCTCTCCGGGCGGTCACCAGACTGCCGTTTCGACGGGTATTACGTTAGTCTCTGTAAACACCCCGCAATCGTGACTGCATATAAATACAGGCGAGAGATCATCATGTCCAAATTACTCAGTATTTCGTTTCGACGCATATTCATAGGCTTGACCGCGCTGGCAGCTGGCCTCGCTGCAGCACAAGACATCCCGTGGGCCAATAGCGCAGAAGACGTGGGTATGTCCAGTGAACGATTGCAGCGTATCAACACGGTGATGCAGCGGCACATAGATGCCGGTGATATCCAGGGAGCCATTACTGTGGTGGCGCGTCAAGGCCAGCTGGTGCATTTCGAGACTCACGGCCTGATGGATGTAGACAATAGCCGCCCAATGCAGGAGGACTCGATATTTATCATGATGAGCTCCACCAAGCCGGTGCTCGGCGTCGCTGCCATGATGATGATTGAAGAAGGCCTGATGCGACCCGAGGATCCTGTTTCAAAATATATTCCCGAGTTTGCGGACATGCAGGTTGCGGTGCTGAAAGACAAGGTGATGGAGCAAGTAAGCCCCTATCGTGTCGACACCGAAAACCCCCCAGCCCACCGCCTGGTGCCAGCAGCACGTGAGATCACGATTCATGACTTGCTTACCCACACCTCTGGCCTCGCCAGCGGCGGCCTGGGCACAGCCGTATCTCAACGACCTGCCAGGGACACCGACTCTGATTTGGCAAGCATAATTCCTCAATATGCGGATTACGCGCTGGATTTCCAGCCGGGCTCGCGCTGGGCTTATAGCCCTGGAGTGGGACTCGATGTAGTGGCTCGGATTATTGAGATCGTTTCCGGTCAGGATTTTAACGATTTCCTGAGCGAACGCATCTTCAGTCCGCTACAGATGAATGACACCTGGTTTAATGTGCCGCCGGAGTATCAAAACCGTCGCGTGGTCATTGAGGACCGCAACATGTCACGCTTCTTTGATCGCCCCCCTACAAAGTACTGGTCTGCTTCCGGCGGCCTGTCCAGCACAGCAGGAGACTACCTGAAGTTTGAGCAGATGCTGATCAATGGCGGCGAGCTCTACGGTAATCGATTGCTTAGCCCTCGAAGCGTACGCATGATGGGAAGTAACCAGATCGGAGATCTATACCGAGGATTCTCGCAAAATCAGAGCGGCATGGGTTTCGGTTATACCGTTGGCGTTACTGTCGACCCGGTCTCATCAAATGCGCGTCGCAGTGGCGGCGCCTTTGGCTGGGGAGGCGCTTTTGGCACTCGCTCCTGGACAGATCCCGCGGAAGAACTGACCGCGGTTATATTTCTGCAGCAGCCCTACGGACCGGCGCAGTATGACTTTGAGAACGCGGTGCAGCAGGCAATCATTGACTGACTAGGGTGCTAAAGCACAATCACTAGCGGCTACCGCAGAAAATTTGATCTGACGCTGCTTACTCTCATCTGCGAGAAGCGTCAACATGGCCGCGCTAAGTTGTTCAATGTTGAGGATTAACTGCGACTGCTCGGCTGTTTCCTGTTGTAATTCAGGCACTGCTGGGTGTTGTCGGATTTGAACCAGGATTGAAAATTTTCGGTGCAGCAGTCGAGCCATTGACCGTCATTTACTGTTGTTCTAGATGCTCAAAGTTGTGGGTACTTCGATTCTCGTCTTCACGACCTTGCTATTGATTGGCCTTAAATTAAAGCTAGCGCAAATCATTGCGGGGCCGGGCAATATTTAGTTAGAAACCAAGATAAGTTAATCAAACGTGCAAATCACGCCAATGACTAACAATGATTCTAGCCAGCCTCGAACTCTCCTGCGGCCGTATCGCCCGACACCACGTCATGCTGCATGGATGCTGCGCCCGATTATCGCTTCAACTCGGCTTCAATAGCCTGGGAAACCTCCGCTGTCGAACTGGGTTTGCTTAACACCTGAAAACCATGGAGGTCGTCATGGTTATAGGCGTCCAGGTATCCTGTGAATAGTATGGCAGGAATATCGGGCCGGATTTCGCGCAAGCGTCTTAACAGATTCACGCCATCTATTTCAGGCATTGAGATGTCAGAAAACACCAGGTCGAATGATTGAGGGTTTTTCTCAAACTCCCGCAAAGCGACTACCGGGCTCTCGAACGCCGTGACTCGGTATCCGAGTTCTTTAAATATCTGCTGACTTGAATCCAGCACTAACTCATCATCGTCAACCAGCATGACACGCTGGTTATCGCCCCTGGAGATTTGAATCAGCTCCTCTTCGTCGCAACAATCTTTAACTTCATTAAACGCCGGGAGTAATACAGACACATTGGTGCCAACACCAGGCTCCGAGCTAAGGTCGATAAAGCCGCGGTGCGATTTAACGATCTGGTACACCAACGCGAGACCTAAACCCGTACCTTCGCCTCGAGGCTTAGTCGTGAAAAACGGCTCGAAAACATACTGTAAGTCTCTTGGTTCAATACCCTTTCCGGCATCAATAACGGCCAGCTCAACATAATCACCTGGAGGAATATCGCCATTAACCGCCCGCTTTGGTGTCAATAAGCGCTTGCGGCTTAGCTCAACCATGACGACAGCACTTCAATCTCCTCGCAGCTAAACAGCAACCGCGTGATTAACCATGCAGTCAAAGTTTTGCTGAAAGCGACAAGTCTTTGGTATCGAGATAACCAGGAACTTGGTCATTGAAATCAGGAGAAGTTAACGAATGCCAGGTGCAGCAATACGGCAACTACCGCCAGCAGCTGCAAGCCATTCAGGATCTCGGAACGTCGGTGTAAATTATCGAAGATCTTGTTGGTCCCTTCCTCGCCCGCCTTTGAGCGATCCCGATATTCATTAATTCTGGGCATCAGGCTCTGTCGACAATAAATCGTTGAAGCTGCGACCAGACCCAGCAAGCCCGCATTAAGTGGGGCAAGAAAAACCAGCACCAGGCTACCCATGGCGGCCAGGATTATTATCAGCAGGTAGTACCAGGGAAATACGGCGCGAACAAACTTTCCGGCGACCTCGATTTCCAGCTTGATAAATATCAATGGCGCCATCACAAAAGAGAAAAACAGCATTGAGCCAGCCAACAGCGCAACCAGCACGGTTGCCGCGCCCTGCAAAATATTGTGTAGTTCCATGTCTATTCCTACGCTTTCAACTCAGACCCAGATTGCATTCAGTGCGAAGGAAATCCCGTTCTCCTCCGTACAAGACATTGCGAGATGCAAGCCCGGCCCGACCGAAGGCGGCGCCATCTTCCCAGCGGGCATCGAAACCAATGGCTTCAAACATCGGCATCATATGGTCTGCCACCGCTCTCACACCGGCAAAATTCATGGTGCCACTGTTTATGTTCACACTCTCGATAAGCTCCGCCTCCGCTGCTGCGTTCGTCGCATCGATGAATGCGACCATGGCGCGCTCGCTGTCATCCAATTGCCCATAGGCTGAGGCCTGACACAGCAACAGAGCAATCGCGACAGATAAGGTGATAGTGGGAAACTTGATTATGGAGGCTAGCGCGGGTAGTGGCATGAAGAAATCTCACAAAAAACGGTGAAAAGGCTTTCGCTTTGACACTGTGGATACCATAGCTTTGGGGGTTGAAGGAAATGACCGGCGCTGCACCGATGATCGCGGCAGCTCTTTACACTTATGCATTTAACGCATAGTTTGTACTCAGCCCACTTTTCAGCATCAGCAGCAGAGAGAAAACCCCCATGAGCATGTTCCGTTTATACGCCGTAGTTGCCTGTTTACTGAGCCTGGCACTTGCGCAACCCTTCGCTGTCCTGGCACAGGAGGAGAATCTGGAAGAGGCAATAGATGCTGTCCTGGAAGCCTGGAACACAAGCGCAAGCCCGGGCGCCGCTGTTGCCTACGTCGATTCCGGCGAGGTGGTTTTTGAAAAAGCCTATGGCTTCGCCAACCTGGAACACGGTATCACCTGGCGCACGGATACGGTGTCTGATCTCGGCTCAGTCTCGAAACAATTTATCGGCTTTGCCTTTGCGCTGTTGGCCGAACAAGGGCGAATCAGCCTCGGAGATGATATCCGTACTCACCTGCCATCGCTTCCTGACCTTGGTGCAACCATCACGATAAAAAATCTCTTTCACCATACCTCTGGGCTTCGGGAAATATATAACACGCTATACATGGTAAACAGGCGCCCCGGTGACATCATATTTCAGGAGGACGCCCAGAAACTGGTCAGCTACCAGACTAAACTGCAGTTTCAGCCAGGCTCGCAGTATCTCTATAACAACACCGAGTACATGCTGCTCGCCGACATCATTGAGGCCGTCACCGGCGAGCAGTATCACGAATGGATGACCCGCAATATCTTCGAACCGCTGGGCATGATGGATACCACCATCATGCATCGCCAGGGCCAGGTAATTAATCGGGTTGCCACATCCTATGTACAGGAACAGGGTGAATTCACCCAGCGCTATGACAACAGCACGCTGCAGGGAGGCGGCGGTATCTACTCTACGGTAGAAGACATGACGCGCTGGATTGCGAATTTCTCTAGCCATCGAGTCGGCACAGCACAAACTTTTGAGATCCTGACAGAATCGGGCTTTCTCAATAATGGCGAGTCCCTGGACTATGGCCTGGGCATAGGGGTTGAGCAGCGCGATGGGGTGGAAAGCTGGAGTCACAGCGGTTCCAGCGCAGGCTATCGTTCCATGCTGGTTTATCTGCCAGAACAGGAAAGAGGCTATATATTCATTACCAATACCCCTTCCCTCGGTGCCCCGGCCCAGACACTCACCCAGGCTTTCCTGGGCGATGTCTTGGACACAACGGCTGAAGAGGATGAAGGGGAAGAGATTGCCGAGGCAGCCTTACCATTGGAAGATCCAACACTATATACCGGCCGTTATCTTAGCGACGAACTGGAAGCGTTTTACCGGGTACAGCTGGATGAAGGCATCCTGATTCTGAGGCACCGCTGGTTGGGAGAATTCCCTATGGAGTATCGCGGCGAAGATGAGTTTAGTTTCAGCAACCGTGACGGCTCACTCTCGTTCGTCCGAGATGATAGTAATGAGATAAGCGGTTTTGTGTTCGATAATGGCCGCACTATCGGTGTTGAATTTCACCGCTTTGAGTAATTTAAGCAACTTAAAAAAGCCGCCGTAGACAAAAAGGTTCTTTCCACATCATGATCATGGACACCCTCACGGAGTTATTCCAACTGAACCAGGAAATACTCTGGTTCACCACTATCGCCGTCGACCTCAGCTTCGCCATTTTGCTGTTTAGATTTTTCGGTCGCCAGGGGCTTTATGCCAGCATCGTAATAAGTCTGCTGCTGGCCAATCTGCAGGGGCCAAAACTCACGGAGATCTTTGGTCTGCAAACCAGCATGGGGGTCATCCTCTACTCCAGTATTTACTTTGCCACCGATTTACTGAGTGAACGCTATGGCAAAGCCGAAGCGACGCGTGCGGTCATGATTGGCTTTACCGTAAGTGTCATCGTCATCGTGATGATCAGCATGAGCCTGTTTTACCTGCCGGCCACCGCACCGGAAACTGCGAGCCTTGCCGAAAGCATGCACGCCGCCACCGCGACGTTGTTCAATTTTACACCACGCTTTGTGCTGGGCTCACTGCTGGCCTATCTTATTAGCCAGCGTTTTGATGTCTGGATATTTCATGTCATCAAACACAAGACCCAGGGTCGGCATCTGTGGCTGCGCAATAATGTCTCCACCATGTGCTCGCAGGCGATTGATACCGTGATCTATGGCATCGTGGTGTGGTGGGGTGTGGTGGATTTTGCCACCGCCATGCAGCTGGCGCTGGCGAAGTACTTCTTCAAGCTCATCATCGCCATGGTAGACACACCCTTTATTTATCTCGCGCGAGAATGGGAAGTAAGCGAGCAGGACTGGGTCGGCGAGCCCGGTAAAATTGGAACGCCTGGTTCTGCCGCTTAGACGAAAAGGGTTGAGCAATGGTAGCATCCCAGCAACCGAGCTAAGACAATAATCAGCAGTTGACCCTATTTCCGCCGACACGAATTCCCCCACCTAATGAAAGGCTCGCCCGCGAGCCGAGGTAGTACTCATGGATTTAATGCACTCTTTGAGGGCGAAAAAAATAGCCCGATACCTGGCGACGGTTGTTGTACTGGCCGCGTCTGCTTTTTCCCATGCCCAGACCCTGCCGACTATCGAAGACACGGTAGCCAATGCGGAACTCATGGAGGGCTACTTCAATCTTTATTGGGATGCTTCTTCCGGCAAGATGTATTGGGAGATTGATGAACTTGAGGTTGAGTTCCTGTATCAGGTTTCCATGGCCTCCGGCCTTGGTTCCAATCCGGTAGGGATCGACCGCGGTCAGCTGCGCGGCACCTACGTTCTGTCTCCCAAACGTATCGGGCCCCGTATCCTGTTGATGCAGCCCAATTATCGCTATCGGGCATCCAGCGACAATGAGCTGGAACGACAGGCGGTGGAAGATTCTTTCGCTCCATCAGTTTTATGGGGATTCGACATTGTTGCTGAAAGCGACGATCGCGCCCTGGTTGATGCCACCGATTTTTTCCTGCGGGATGCTCGTAACGTCACGGGCGCCATAGCTGGCCGTGATCAGGGCAACTTTAGTCTGGACAAGAGTCGCAGCGCCTTCTACCTGGATAACACCAAGGCATACCCGGAAAATGTCGAAGTAGAGTCTATGCTCACTTTCACCAGCAGCAATCCGGGCCGATTGGTCAACAGCGTCGCCGCCACCGGTGGCTCCGTTACCCTGCGCCAACACCACTCACTGGTGAAGCTGCCCGATGATGATTTCGTCGTACGCTATGCAGACCCAAGAATTGGCACTAACGGACCGACCATTCAGGATTACAGCACAGCAATTGATGAAGACCTGCAGGTGCGCCTGGTGGCCAGACACAGACTGCAGAAAAAAGACCCCAACGCGGCCATGTCTGCGCCTGTTGAACCTATTATTTACTACGTGGATTCCGGCACTCCGGAACCGATCAAAAGCGCCCTGATTGAAGGCGCAAGCTGGTGGAACGACGCCTATGAGGCCGCAGGTTTCATTAACGCGTTTCAGGTCATGGAGCTACCTGCCGGCGCCGATGCCCAGGATGTGCGTTACAACATGATTCACTGGACCCATCGCCGCACCCGCGGCTATTCCTATGGCGGCTCGGTGATGGATCCCCGTACCGGTGAGATCATCAAAGGTAACGTGAACCTTGGCAGCCTGCGCCTGCGTCAGGACTATCTCCACGGCCAGGGGCTGGTGCCAGGCTTTGAATACCTGTCATCTGTCAGCGACGGCAACTCGGCTTCAGTCGACATGGCGCTTGATCGCGTGCGCCAGCTCTCGGCCCATGAAGTCGGCCATACCCTGGGATTTCCCCATAATTATCTGGCCAGCTCCTATGGTCGCGAGAGCGTGATGGACTATCCCGCGCCGCTGATCGAAATCACCGATGATGGCGAAATCGATCTGTCCAATGCCTATCTGCAGCGCATTGGCGAGTACGACAAGCTGTCGGTGCGCTATGCCTACGAACAGTTTCATCCAGGCGCCAACGAAGAAGAAGAGCTCGAGAGTATCGTGCAGGAAAGCATCGACCGCGGGCTGCTATTCATGGCCCATAACAACAATAACTTTGTTGGAGCGGGACATCAGTTTGCCAGCGTCTGGGACAACGGTGACAACCTGGTGGATCAACTCAAGCATGAGTTTGAGGTGCGCCGCATCGGCATGGAGAATTTCAGCCCCGATCTGATACGGGAAGGCGAGCCCTACTCCAATCTGGAATACGTCCTGCTACCTTTATACATGCATCACCGCTTCCAGCTCAACTCGGCGGCCCAGAGCATTGGTGGCGCAAACTATCGCAATGCGGTGCGCGGCGATGGCCAGACACCGTTTACTATTATTGACGGTGATGAACAGAGAGATGCGCTAAATACCGTGTTGTCTACCTTGAGCGTAGATTTTCTCAAACTGCCCGAGAATGTATTAGACCTGCTGCCTCCTGCAGCCTACCGTCATACCCAG
>Ga0222718_10005399_pt1 | contig 10379 bp, 5 predicted proteins | sample C33_27DmetaG_FD_165045 | JGI IMG/M metagenome (GOLD analysis project Ga0222718, IMG submission 165045) | Estuarine water microbial communities from San Francisco Bay, California, United States - C33_27D | ecosystem: Environmental > Aquatic > Marine > Unclassified | place: USA: California... | reverse complement strand
TAAATTAGTTAGACAAAAAAGGTTAACACCTGGAAAAAGACTAGCAACTAGGGTAGGTTATATGGGCAGTGGTTTTTTAATTGCTGCTCAATGGACTATAGATCCTAAATTATATATAATAGGATTTATATTAGTTATGGTACAAACAGCTTCAAGAAAACAATGGAACCTTGTAGCTTTAAATATGAATGGGCTTATAGCCTGGTTAACACACTCAATATTATAATGTGGAACAATGAATGGAAAAAAGGAGAAGATTACCCTGCGTGGGGTAATACGGACGTATACAAGAAGACAATATCCGGGGGATATTTATTTGACGGAGAAACGCCTAGAGAGGCATACCAAAGAGTCGCTAAAACAGTTGCTCGTAGACTTTATAAGCCAGAAATGGCTGAAACGTTTTTTAACTATATTTGGAATGGTTGGCTTTGCCTTGCTTCTCCTGTCCTTTCCAATACTGGTACAGATCGTGGTCTTCCTATTAGTTGCTTTGGTATCGACGTTGCTGACTCTATACAAGACATAGGTAGTAAAAATTTAGAGATGATGCTACTCGCTAAGCACGGCGGTGGAGTTGGTATCAGTATAAATCAAATCAGACCCGCTGGCGCTAGAATAACAGGTAATGGAACATCAGACGGAGTCGTACCTTTCTGCAAGATATATGACTCAACAATTCTTGCAACTAATCAAGGGAGTGTCCGTCGTGGAGCTGCCTCAGTTAATATCAACATTGAACATGATGACTTCGAGGAGTGGCTTGAGATCAGGGAACCTAAAGGAGATGTTAACAGACAATCGCTTAATTTACATCAGTGCGCAATTGTTGGTGATAAGTTTATGCGAAAGCTTGAACAAGGAGATAAGGAAGCAAGATCTAGATGGAGTAAATTACTTAGAAAGCGAAAAGCAACTGGAGAACCGTATATTATGTTTAAAGGAAATGTTAACAAAGCAAATCCAGCAGCATATAAAGACAACGGATTAAAGGTGCACATGACTAATATATGTTCAGAAATAACATTAACAACTGATGAAAACCACAGCTTTGTATGCTGTTTATCATCATTAAACTTAGCTAAATATGAAGAATGGAAAGACACTAACCTTATATACCACGCTACGTGGTTTCTTGATGGGGTTATGGAGGAATTTATTCAAAGAGCAAAAGGACTTAGAGGTTTTGAAAATGCCATTCGTTCTGCTCAAAAAGGACGAGCGCTCGGATTGGGTGTACTTGGATGGCACACGTATCTCCAAGAAAAGGGAATACCTTTTGAAGGTTTACTTGCTCAGTTTGAAACTAGGAAAATATTTTCACAAATCAAAATTGAAAGCGAAAGAGCTTCAAGAGATCTTGCGGAAATTTATGGAGAGCCTTTATGGTGTGTTGGTACCGGTATGCGAAATACTCATCTCCGCGCTATTGCTCCTACTGTTTCTAATAGCAAGCTTAGTGGTAATGTTTCTCCTGGTATTGAGCCATGGGCTGCAAATGTTTTTACAGAGCAGAGTGCGAAGGGGACTTTTATTAGGAAAAACCCGACGTTAGTTAAATTATTAAAAAAACATAAACTAAACAACAATGAAACGTGGAATAAAATATTGGCTGACGGAGGTAGTGTACAGGGTATCGATGCTTTGGATAGTATTACTATGGGCCATGACATTCCAGTTAAAGAAGTTTTTAAAACTTTTAAGGAGATTAACCAACTGGAATTAGTCAATCAAGCTGGACTGAGACAACAATATATAGATCAGTCGGTTAGTTTAAACTTAGCATTTCCCTCTGAAGCTACACCTAAGTGGTTAAACAAAGTTCATTTTGATGCTTGGAAAAAAGGTGTTAAAACCTTGTATTATACTAGAACAGAATCTGTTTTACGTGGTGATATAGCTCAGCAAGCAATGAGTGAAGATTGTTTAGCTTGTGACGGCTAAAGGCTAAAAATTATGACTTTTTGATACATATAAAAACTAATGTGTATAAAAAACTCAATATGTTATACATATGTGTATATTAAAAAAGGGCTCTCGTTATGAGGGCCCTTTTATTATAGGAATTGCAGGTATGGTACGCCTGATAATCTTTACTCCTATTTATTCAATTCATTAATAGCTTTTTGTATATCTTTAGGATCTACGCTCAACTTCATTGTTAAACCAGCTTGCCATATTTTCTTTAGCTTTTTGTTTTTATCAAACAATATTATAGCAGGTACAGATTTTACAGCTTCTTTAAATTTATCAGGTTGAGAGTCGTAGTCTACTTCTAAAATCTTAACTCCTTTTATTGATTTTAAAAAAATATAGTCGTTTTTATGGTTCCAGTCTGAATTCATATAGAGCAATGTGGGCTCTTGCGAAAACATGTTAAAAGATAATACAAATGCAATTAAAATTAAAATACTTTTCATGATTATTTATTTATGATCTCAAATAGTTTTTCATCTATTTTGTCTAGTTTTTTACTGTTATTGTCTACTTTTTCATTTATGTTTATTATAGTTTCTCGAACAAGCTGATCTTTTAAATCATACTCAGTTCTATCTATAGGTGGTTTAGGCAACTCTTTAGCTAGTTGTATTTCTGATTGCAAAGCAAAATACACTGAAGCCAAGGATATAGCTCCACCAACTATTATACTTATAGTTTTTAAATCTAAAGTAACTTTAGTATTTTCTGATATATTAGTCATAGTTTTATTTATTTCTCTTTATGTTGGATGCTCTATTACCCATGCCAACTCTTTTCTTTTCAGCTACGGCTTTTTTCTTTTCAGCTGATGACATTTCTCCCCAAGTCTTAACGGTTTCTCCGCTAATTCTTTTACTAGGTCTACATTTTTTAGTGTTTTTATTTTTAGTAGATCCACAAGGGTTACCTTTTTCGTCGGTCCACTTTTCTTTAAACCAGCGTTTAAGGTTTGCACCTTCTTTTGTTTTTCTAACAAACAACGGTGACTGTCTCATTACTTTTTACCTTTATTTTTTCTACACTTAGCTATTGCTCCACTTGCGTATGCTGAAGGGAATACCTTGTATTGTTTCTTTACTTTGTGGTAGCATGCATCTTTTAATTGAAATGGTGATCCTTTAGTTAACTTCATAATTTTTGTTTTAGTATACCCAAAATACTTCAGGTGATTTATCTTTATCAATATCTACATGAATAAATGTTTTACCAACACCTATTCTCTTAAATCCAACTTCTCTCAGTATGTCGTATAATTTAAATCTATCCACTGAGTTAGTGCATTTTATATCTACAGCTAATCCTTTTAAATGTGAAGAATCTGGTTTACCACCAACAAACTTATTATGCTCAACTGTTCTAAATCCTGAGTTAGGATCAATAGCTTTACCGTATTTTTTACGAGCAATATCTAGCATGCTTATAAGTTCATCACTCATATTTTTACCGCTGCCTTCTAAATCTGGAGAATCAAATTCTCCGTAAGTAAAATATTTAAACTTCATTATTTAATATTTTTTTGTTTTGCTATTTTTTCTAAATATTTTTTTTGCGCTGTAACAGTTTTGTATCTAAAAAACAATTCTTTTTCTTCCTTATTTAAAGCGTTGGACACTCTTTTGTAAAAAGCTTTCTTTTTAGCTTTATTTTCAGCTCTTGTTGCTTTTGCTTTTTCTTTACCTTCTTCTTTTCTTCTAGCTTTAGCTTCTGTTTTTATAAGCTCGTGTTCTTCATTTTTCGCACCTACATCCCAAGATCTCCATCCTAAAGCAAGAGCTACTCTTTGCCAAACAGTGTTCCTGTAATCTAAAGCTTCGGTTAAAGCATTTACTTCTGAAACAGTTCTATCTAAAGGTAAGTTTGTAAAACCTTCAGCTAACGCACCTAATACTTTATACGATGGACTTAAATTAAATTTACCGTCTATAGTAACATCCCATTCTCTTTTTTCAATAACATCTTTTTCAAATCTTTTCGTTTGAATAGCGCTGTAAATTTTTCTACCTTTTGATCCAATAGAAGGGATTATATTAAAAAAAGCTAGTATTGTATATGCATGATCGGCCATAAATTCTTTTTCTTCTTGCTTGTTATACTCTATAGCAAGGTTTTTAATCATAGATATACCAGCACCAGGCAAACCAAAACCTCCTTTTAAAGTGGTGTCAATCATACCTTGTATTATTCTAGACTGCTTTGTGCTATACACTTTTCCATACTTTTCTAATTGTTCTTCTTCAGTAAGCTCGTCATCCTCCTCTTCAAATCCAGGTATTAGAGCAAATAAAGCGTTTTGTAATGCAGAGAATATAACATTTTGAATAGTACCATAATATATAATTTTACTAAAATTAGAAAAATTACTTTGTGCTAGCGTTTGGCCAGGAATTCGTCTTCTGTTTTTTATATCTAAAGCGGCTTTCTTTATAGACCTATTTAATTGTATAGGTGTATTTTGAAATGCTAAAAGTAATCTACCAGCTGTACTTGCTTGATCAGATGATATCAAAGCGGGATCTCCCGACTGCTGAGTCTCTTCAGATATTTGACTAAAATCTTTAAAAGCCATCTCTTCTGCTTGCTCTTTAGTGTATAAAGCTTCCCCTTCCTCATTTACTTTTTTCAGATAAGATTTTATTCTATTTCTATAAAATGTAGCACCACCTGCTGCAATAGCAAAACTATCTGCCATTTGTGTTGGTGTAAAACCTATTTTTAGCAAGTAACTCAATGCGGCTGTTGCTTTATTTTTAGATCCTTTAACTGCTCTTGCTATTTCAGCTTCGTTAACATCGCTTTTTAAACCAGATCTTCTTTGCTTAAGCTTAGATGAATTAAACAGTGTTGCAAAATCTGACCAGTATTGTTTTTGATTAGCGAATGCCGCGGCTGCTTTCAAAGGATTATTATCTGACCAATTAATAAAGTTCACTGTTGACAATGTTTGTAATAATGCCGATCTTCTATTGAAAAACATTATCGCTCCAATAGAATTGTTAATCCAGGTATTCCACCTATTGGTATTATCAGTAGTAGAAGACGGTCTATTTGTACCGTTTTCCATTCTGTATAAAATATCTACTAAAGCATCCCTAGTGGCTTTACCATAACCAGCTTGAATTTTATTAAGATTGTCTTCGCTAAATATTATGTCTGCGTTTTCAATAAATTCTGATAAGAATTCTTTTCTACCTACTTTTTCAGTTAAATTATTTAAATCAGACAATATAGTCTCTGCATCCCAAAAATCTCCAGGCTTAGCCCACTTGGGTCTTTTTGCTATTTGTTGTAACTTTCTAGCATATTCAGTTAAATCAGCATTATCATTTACATAATCAACTAGCTTTTTTTGTTCTATTTCAGATATGCCTGGTATTTCATATCCGGAAGCATTCCATAAGGCAATTCTTATAGCTTGATCGTGTGTAAATTCAGTCCCTGGTACAAGTTTACCAAGTTTCTTTATAACAGGTCTCATTTGTTTATTAAGCGCTTTAAAATCGTCCTTAAACGCTCGCCTGGTTTCTTCAATAGCTCTTATACCTTTAAAGTATGGATCTATTAAGTTATCTTGAAAAAACTTTTGATCAGCTTCTCCTTGTTTGCCTTTTCCAGCAAAAGTGTAAGAAGTCAATCCTTTGAAATCATCAAGGGATGAAGGCATGAAAATTTTGTATTTACCTTTTTTCTCTCCTCTTCTATTTGCTATTGTTTTGCTAATAGTTTCATCTGCGGCAATACCTGTTTTTCTTTCTAGCATTTTATTGAACGTACTGTTCATTGTTTTGCTAATTTTAGCATTTGGCTTATAAATTTTTCCTTTTGGATCAATAATTTCTTTACCTTTAGAAAACTTAACTAAGTTGTATTTTTTGTCTGATTTTCTATATCTATCTTTATTGTTAAAGCCTTTTTGTTTTGCTAATTTTAAATCTGCATCAATTTCTTTAGAAACTAGATTAACAAAAGCTTTTTCTAAAAAGTTTTTAGTTTCTTTTACTTTGGCGTTGCTGTAGTTGTTTACTAGATCTTGATAGGCTTTATATATATAGTAAGCTTCAGTTTCATGTTCTAGTATTAAATCCGCTAACTTTAATTCCTTGTAATTTTTAACAAACTTGCCTACTTTAGATGACTTTCTTATTGGACCTCTTTGGTCTTCATACATTAAAGCAATCCATCCATTTACGGCTCCAATATCATTATTTTTTACACCTTCTTCAATAGTGTTTAACATGTAATCTATGGAATCGTCAGCTTCTTTATCTATAAGATCAGCTTTTAATTCAAAGTTCTTTTTTATATCTGTAACGTCTGTTAGATTAAACAATCTTTCGCCGTTGTATTCTATGTAAGATCTTGTTTTATCATCATTAAAAGTAACCTTAAAACCATCTAGCACAATTCCTTTAGATTTAAGATAATTAAAAGCATCTAAATTTCTTGTAATACCTTGTATTTTTTGTGTTCTTATAACTCTGCTGTCGTATTTAAACCAATTTTTTATAGCTTTTACTCTATCCTTTTCTATATTGTTTTTTAAATTTACTAACGAGTATTCAAAACCTATAACTTGCTTTTCGTATTTCCATAATTCTCTAGTTACAGCTTTTTGAAAAGTATTAAATATTTCTTCAAAAGATATTGTATTATTATCATTTCTAGCTATAAGGTTAAGTATTTTAATCCTGGCTCTATTAGCCATGTTTGTAATACCGTAAGTGTCAATAGTTTCTGAGTATAGTGTTTTTAATAAATCTTCTGTTGTTTTAATTTCATCTAACTTACTTAATAAATTAGTGTTTAAAGCATATTCTATAGAAGTTTCATCTAATTTTTTATTTTCATTTTCAAGTAATTCTTTTATATTAGACTTGCTTTTTGGAGAAATACTGAACTTAACTGTTCCTCTGTCAGCATCTTTGATTACTTCATTAACGAAATTATCAGCTAAAATTACCCCTAAAGCCTCTTGGTTTCCTTCAAAAGCTTTACTTATTTCAGAGTTTTCATTTTTAATTTCTTTTGTAAATATTTCAAAAGCCATTTCTTCAGCTAAAGCTTTACCTAAAGCCTCTCTTTTACCTCTTATAAGTTTTCCTTTTTCATCAATAAATAAACCTACAAAGTCAGCATCAGAAACTTTATCAGCAGGTACTCTTCTAACTATTTCATTACCAGCGGTAGCACCTCTAACTAACGTTTTTTCACGATCAATCTTTTGTCCTACCCAATCTGGATATGGTACAAAGTTTGGTATAAACTCCTCTTGAACAATTTCCTTACCTCCAACGTTAACAGTTACTTTCTTTCCGGTATATTTACCACCAACGGATTTTTCAATTGCTTGAGGAATACCTCCGCTGACTTTCTTACCACTATCTTTACCCATTAAAAATGTAGTGGTCATGTTTTCTATAATGGCTTTCTTATGTTTTATAAGATTTTTTTCATAAGTACCATCTTTTAACTTACCTAATCTTTGAATAACTAATTTAGGCGCTGCGTTTGGATCCCCTACAACTTTACCTATTTTCTTTTTAATTTCTGCAATTAAAGGTGTGGTAGCAGCGTTGTCTCCTCTTTTAGCTGTAATCTTGCTTTCTAAACTAGATAAAATTTTCGTTAATTTATCTGTTATAGCTGTTATAGTAAAGTTAGGTACAATGTTACTCTTGGTAAGTGGCGTATATTTTCTTTTTTCAACTTCCTGAGGAGCAGCTTCTTCTCTTGCAGTAATATCTTTAGCTACACTAATATCCTCTTTAAATCCACCTTCGCCTTCTTTTTTAAATTTAGCTAATGCTTCTTTAATCCTGTTTCTTATCCCGTATTGACTACCTATAATATAACCACCTAAATCATCATTTGATTCAGGATTAAAATCCATTATGTTTTTCTTTAACTGAACACCTGCTACTTCTGTAAAAAAGTCATTCCAGCTTTTACCGTAAACATTGTCAGCAACAACACCGTAACCAGCAGCAATTTTTTTAATTAAAGGATTAAGCATGCCTTTATCAATGTCATCTATAACCTTAATAGCGATCTTTTCCTTGAATTCTTTATTAGTTGTACCTATAGGCACCATAGCTTTTATTTGATCACCAATTCTTTTTTCATTCTTTTTGGTGTCTTCTTTAGCTTTTTCTTTAACATTAATGTCCACCGCAGGTTTTGCTGCATCTTTTTTCTTAGCTAACCTTATTTTTGTTTCTAAATTAGTTTTAGCTGTTTGAAAATCTACTTCATTTTCAAAATCAAACTCATCTAAATTATCTAATTGTTCTTGCAATTCTAATGACTTACTGAATGCTGCTTTACTAGATTTTTCAGGCTTCTTTTCACTTTCTTTTATTTGTCTAGCTTTAACTTCTCCTTTAATAACTTTTTCAGCAAGGCCTGATAATTCTCCTTTATCAAAACTTTTTGAAAAACTATTGATCAACGAGAATACATCCTCTCCTGTTTGTATAGAGGTTATTTCTTTATTTTTACCTTTAGGCTTTATTTTATTCCATTTATTTATTAATTTACCTTGCAGAGTTAAATCTTTTGAAATGTCTACTTTAGAAACATATTCTAATATAGCTGCCATTTTTTCTTCTGCTATTGCAGCATCTGTAAAACCTTCTTTTTTTGTATATATTTTTTCTACATTTTTAAGCTTTTCTTTTGCTCCTTTGTAGTTTTTTATAGCATAAGATTCTAGATCGGCAACTAAACCGAGTATATCAGCATTTCCTTCAAGTAATTTTTTAAATACCGTAGCGTGCCCTACTTCATGAAGAATAGTAGCACCCATATTATTTTTTATAAGATTTTCATCAAGAGATAACGCTATAGGTAAGCCGTTTTCAGCACCAAAGTATTGACCGTTAACATTGTCCTCTGTCTTTTCTAAAGCAGAAACATAATCTTTCAATGCAGATAGGTTCTCACTTTCTAGATTACTTTCATTTATGAGCTCGTTGATTTTATCAATAGCTTCTTTTTTATTTTTAGCATTTATTATATTAAAATCTAAACCAGCTTTTTCAGCGGTTTCTATTTGTATTTTTTTAGCTTTTTCTTTTGCTGCTGAATTTTGAGAAGACGTTAAAACTGTATTTTTTTCTTTTAAAGCTAAATCAATGTTACTTGCAAGAGGTTTAATTAATCTGTCTTTAGCGTCATTAGTAAGCTTTGTATTGTTATTTATTTTGTCAATACCCCTTTTGCTTTTGTTGATAAGAATATCCAGATCAAGTAATTGTCTTTTGTCATTGTTAGTCAACTCATCAACTCTTGCGGCAGCTACTCCAATTCCTAATATATTTTGTTCAACTAAACCATCTAGCTCTAATTGTAAAGCTTTTATAGCTTCTTGAGAAGATGCTTCATCAGAAATACCAGTATTATTTTGAATTGCGTTTATTTCTTTTCTAATTCTTAGTATTTCTTTACCCCTTTTATTGTATAAATCAGTTTCTGAAGTAGTTCTAAAAGTGTTCGCAACACCACCAACTAAAGCAGGCGCATTAAATCCTAAACCAGACATTAACGATCCTGATATAAACGACTCAGCCAATCCATCAGACCAGTGTATGTCTTCTTTATTTAATATATTTATATCAGTAATATTATTTAAAAGCTGAGCACTAAATTCAGCACTACCTTCTTTAGCCATATTTACACCCCAACTTTTGAAAGTGTTTTGTAATGCTTTGCTTTTACTTATAACTTCAGCGGAATATTTGCCTGAAATTTCAAAAGCTTTTCCAAATGTTTTTTTACCAAAACCTAAGTAGTTTAAAGCACCTTTAGCTTGACTCAAAGAAACTTTTTCTGTTAAATATTCTGCAGCTCCAAATAGTATACCTGAAGCATAGAATTGTGCAGGTGATATTTTTCTTTTAGGGTCGTTAGCAACCTCTAAATCCATTTCATTAAACTTATTACCACCAGCTCCGGCAGATACAGCAAATAATCCACTACCACCTAAACCAACAGTTACAGCGGTATTTACAGCTTGTTCAGAAAAAAGATCAAGCATAAATTCACCAAAGTCTTCTATGTTTTTTATCTTACCTAACTCCTGTCTTTCTTTTGTTCCTTCGTCAATTTTTTTAGTTAATTTGTATAAATTAGATACTGTTTCCTCAGCCTCCTTACTTCCAAAAACTTTATCATAAATACCTAGCTTTGTATTTTTTAAATATACAGGTAAATCTCCTTTATCATCCCTAATATCAACCCCTGTTGTTCTTTTGATGATTTGACTAATTGAAAGTTCTTTTGCAACACTACCTAACCCAGCCATCATTCTAGTACCGGCTGAAGCTATTCTATTAGTAGCAACATCTAAATTATTATAAGTTCTTTTTGTTAAATCAGCTAATTCAGTAGCTGTTTTAGCTTTG
>Ga0222718_10005397_pt1 | contig 10379 bp, 9 predicted proteins | sample C33_27DmetaG_FD_165045 | JGI IMG/M metagenome (GOLD analysis project Ga0222718, IMG submission 165045) | Estuarine water microbial communities from San Francisco Bay, California, United States - C33_27D | ecosystem: Environmental > Aquatic > Marine > Unclassified | place: USA: California... | reverse complement strand
CCAAGAGAATTTGATTGCTAAGCTCTCTGAGTCTACCATTTATTCTGGAATATTATCTAGAACGGAAAAGGCTGTAAAGGCTGCCAGGACAAGACCCGAATTGAGAAAGGCACTCATCGCTTCTCAAAATGAACTAATCTCTAAGATTGGTTACGTTTCTAACGCTAAAAACTTTAATGTTTCTCAGCATACCATTGTTTACGAGATACCAGTAAAGTGGCAATTCCCTAATGAGGCTGAAGTAAAAGGTTTTGGGGTTCCCGAAAGATTTCGAGGTAAGACTGTAGACGACAAGTACACCGTAAGGATGAGTTACGACGATATTAGCAAAGAAGTTAGTATTGACTTTTCTACGGACGTGTTTGGATTTACAAATGTCCCCCAGTATTTGAATCCCGGAATCTACTTCTCTAAGATTTCAAATCTCATCCCATACGCATTTACCGACCGCCCAGTTAACTACTATACCTTCGCTGCCGTAGAGGAAAGCTTTATGACTGGATTTGAGCCTACAACCGCCTCCACTAAGCCCAGTAGTCAACGCCGTGCAATTCTTTATAATACAGCACATAAAAGAGCATTTGACCCCGCATTTGATTTGCGCGCTAAAGAAGACTTGGCTAAGTATATAGATGCTTTTGGCGTTTATACACTGCCCGCTGTAACAAAGGATAAGAATTTAAACTATTTCTACTTCAGTCAAGATTTTGATAACATCATCGAAGACTGGTACGACGACATAATTGAAGATTTTGAATACGACTCGAGAGTAAAAGAGCTCCTTAAAAAGTACAATCCCACAAGGCTGAAAGATGACTTCGGTGATACGCTAGGAAGTATGTCTGGTTGGGATGAGTCTATGGAAGAGGCGAGATTTCTTAAGGCTATGGCTTCAGATTATAACGCTGAATCCAAATGGGGAGAGCAGCTTCCAGTTCCTAAAATCTATTCTCCGGCTGTACCTATGGATGCGTTTACAAGAACGCCAAACATTGAGGAGTCTAGAAGAATCGTCGTAGATAAGAAGAAGTTCAAGCCCATTAAGGCGAAGATTGATGGCAACCTTAGTGGCATCGTCCAAGAGGGCGAGGAGGCTCTTGTAAAGGCGGCGAATGCCCAGAAGAAGACGTTCAGCGACCTACTTAAGGACAAGAAGGTTTGGTGGGATAGACAAGCAGATATCCGCCAGAAAATGAGAGATTCTCATCTTGAGTATGTAGAAGCGGTTATGGACGCCAAACAGGGCTACATTGCCAACGCCAACAAGGAGTTTTCTGCTATTGAGAACCGCATCTATTCTGATTTGACATCTGGAGACATTGAGATTCTGGATGAAATCATTTACTTCATGCGTGTCATTCAGATTGACAAGAACTTTGACGTAAGAAACGCACTTCTTGATTCTAAGATTGCTCAGGTAGACCAGAAGATGAAAAACATCGAAAAGGCTATCGCTAAAGAGCGCAATGCTGATAAGCTTGCTACACTAAAAGAATCATATGCTACGCTTTCTGAAACGATTGCTGACCTTCGTGGACAAAAGAAAAATCGTCCTAAACATACGCCATCACCACGATGGGGAACCGTAAACAGAGAGTCTGCTGAAGAACATTTGGCAGCACTCCAGAATAAGCTTGGAGATAAGTATACTCAAATAGAAGACAAGGCAAGGGAATACTTCAAGGAGTTTAACAACATATGGTTAAGGACCTATGAGGCTGGCCTCATCTCTAAAGATGAATATATTCGTTTTAAAGATGACAATTACGCCCCCAGAATCTTCTTAAGCCGACTCATTGACGCAGATGTATCTTACGAGCAAGAAGTCTTCCCTAAGGGCCTAAAAGACTCTCAAATCAAAGCCATCAAGGAAGGTAGTGAGGGACTCGTGCTTACAGATAGCCGTGTTCTGTTGTCTATGGCCATCAAGTCTCTTTCCTACAGAAGGTTCAACAACAAGGCTAACTCTGCTTTAGCTCAAGATGCCTTAACTCCGCAGAACTCAGATTGGGTCCGTGAGGCTAACTATGAAGTAGATGCTGATGGTCAAATCGTTCAAGACCAGTATGGCAACTACAAGGTAAAGAAAGCCGATGTAGGCTTTGAAAACGCATTCTATCGTGAAGGCGGTAAGACTAGAGCTGTTCAGATGGCTCGTGAGGAATTCATCCAATGGAATGACCTTCGCAAGTCTTATTTCAATATGAGCCCGGAGCTTAGAACAAACATCAGAAGATTCAGTGGCTCTAATATCCTTAGAGCGTTTGCAACTGGAATCAACCCAGTGTTTGCCATTATGAACGCCCCCGCTGAATTAGGCTCTGTTCTTTTAGGTAGAGGTGTTTATGACGGATATAAGTTCCTTCCAATGGCTGCTGTAAAGCTCGCCTTTGACTACTCAAAGGGTCTTGCTGCAGCCTACAAGGGCTACAACTCTGAACTGCTTCAAGAAGCGTTTGAGCACGGCATTGGAATGATGTTCCTTTCTAATGAGGGAAGACCAGAGCTGATGGCTAAGCGTAAGTATCAGGGAACTATTGAGTCCATCAAAGGAACTGTTAGCAAGACAGCCCGTGGTGCTTCATGGTTGGGTGAGGCTACGGAGATTGGCCTTCGCCTTGCCGTCTATCAGCAGGCTAAGGAAAACTTCACCAAGAAATATCCAAACTACTCAGAAGACAGAATTAAGTATTTGGCTGCTGCAGAAGCTCGTCGAATCACTGACTTCTCTGCAGGGGGTACTCTTGTTAAGGACTTGGATAATGCACTTCCATACTTAAATGCTGCAGCCCAAGGCTTTAGAGCTAACGTAAGCTATGTGAAGCAAAACCCAGCTCAGTTCTTATCCAAGCTGGTGCAGGCAGGAATCGGTGTTATGGCCCTTGCAGCATTCAACGAGTTTATGGGCGGAGATGATGAAGAGCAAAGGGATGTCCCCCCCTACATGAGAGAGAGGTACTTCATCATCATGACCCCATACGAGGATGAAGACGGCAACAGAAAGTATATCCGTGTCAAGAAGCCCCAGACTTTCTTAGGTCCTATTAGAATGTTTGAAATGCTTGGCGAGTCTATGGCTAGCTACATGAAGAACGGAGAGGCTAAGACATACGATGAGGCTGAGATTGAGATGGCATACGATTCATTTACAGATGCATATCCATTCTTTGTCCCCATGTTTGATGAGTTCAAGGGTATCGGAAATAGAGTTCCAGTTGTGAATGCATTCCTTAAGACTGTCGCCAACTATGATGCCTTTAGAGACCGAATGGTTTCTCCAGAAAAAGGAGACGTTCCCCCATTCATGGAGGGATATGGCAATGATAGAATTGAGTATTTCTATAAGGCCATCGCTCAGGCTACAAGTGGACTACCCGAAAGCCAGCAGGTTTCTCCTACGCAAATGAAAGCTTTGGTAGAAACTTTTGTTACATCGCCCACCAATAACATTGTTACGAACATGTCCTATTCAATCCTTGACTGGATGTTTAGCGGCATTGAGGTGCAGGACCCAACAGCACAACAAAAAGGTCTTGTAGAGTCATTTGGAACCGCTTTACAAAACGCGGCAGGTTCTGCGATGAGAAGCACGAATCCAGATTGGAGAAACTATTCTGCAAACTCCGACGTGAAGAGCCTTACTATGGAGGCTGCAGCTGAATCTAAGAAGGTGAATGTTCAGCTTAAGGAGATGTCTAAGAAGTATAAGGGAAAAACATTGAAGGCGGTTCCCTCTGATGTTGTTTCGTTTATCGAAACCCTTGAGACATCACAAAAGAGAAGTGCTGTTAGACGCTTTATGCGCTATGTTGCTGCCAGCGGAGCTGAGTCAGAGTACTACGATGTTCGTTTTGCTGAGACGCCTCAGGCGCAGGCCAAGCTATTCATTTATCACTTCGGAACTCCTCAGCCCGGAACGGATGAATACAAGGAGATTATGCAGGGATTGAACTCTGTTGGCTTTAGACCCACGAGGGATTTTAAACTAGCTTTGCAGGAAGAAATAAAGAGAATGAAATGAACCTATCCAAGAACTTCACACTTAAAGAAATGACCAAGTCGGTAACGGCAAAAAGACTTGGTATTGACAACACTCCAAACGACGAGCAAATTGCATTTATGCGGGAGCTATGTGAGGCAGTACTCCAACCGCTTCGTGATGAATTGGGGCCCATCATTATTACAAGTGGCCTTCGTGTTCCAGCCCTGAATAAAGCCATTGGTGGAAGCTCTACATCCCAGCACTGTGCGCTTAAGGGTGCCGCAGCAGATATTGATATATGCACAGGTAAGTGCGAAGGAAAGAACACTGAGGTGTTTAACTATATCAAAGACAATCTGATATTTGACCAGCTTATCTGGGAGTTCGGCGACAATGATTGTCCCGACTGGGTTCACGTTTCGTATCATTACGGTCATAATCGTGGACAGATTTTAAAGGCTGTAAAGAAAAACGGAAAGACAACCTATATTCCCTTTAAATGAAATGCCGATACATCCTGCCTTTTGTCATCCTTATACTTTCTGGGTGCTCAGCCGAATGGCATCTATCAAGAGCCACCAAGAAAAATCCAGAGCTTCTAAAGCCAACAACAATACTTGTGACGGACACGATTGTGACCGACCCAATTGTTGTCAAGGACACGATAGTAACAGCTCAGAGAGATACGGTAGAATTAATCAAGGACAGATTCCGAGTGAGGGTTATCCGCTCCTTCGACACCCTTTTAATAGATGGAGGCTGTGACGCAGATACGATTGTACGCACTGTTACTGTTAGTGTGCCTCAACTGGTTGCTGGGGAGACTAAACTACAGCGAGTTCAGCGATTTACCTTTTGGGGACTCGTCAGTTTACTATTGATTTCAATTGCTATTTTAGTAATCCGAAAATCTGTTAAACTGTAAAGATGGCAAAGCTTCAAAACGCTACTACCCTCCAGAAAAAGAATAAAGTGAGCCGCCCCGGCGTGCATGCTAAAAGCAAAACATCCAAGCTCAAAACTTCAAGAAACTACAAGAAGTTGAGCCGTGGGCAAGGTTAAAACTGAACCGCCTAAAGCTTGGTGCGTAATCCAGCCAAAGGAATGCGATGGCAAGTGTCAGTACGCTGGCTGTTACAATAAAAAGAAGTAGTATTAATCCTCTTTCAAAGAAGCCACAACGGACTTCATTGTCTCGTATTTCTCCTTGTACATAGACATCATATTGACCTGACCCTTGAGGTAGTCAATGACTATTTTAAGCTCATTGATTTCTTTTAGGAATTTATCTTTTGACCATAAGTCCGTCTCTATATCATCCCCATTAACGATTTCGTTTCGGAGCATCACAGCCTCATTGTATAGCTCAACATAGTCTCCATACATAGATAGAGCCTCGTGGTTTTTCTTGTAATATATTACAGTTGCATGGTGTATATCTAGGACTCTTGCTATATCTACAACCTTTGCTACATCTTTGAATGCATTCGCGAAGGCGGTTCTTTGATATACTACTGGTCGTGTTCTATTCGGGAGGTTACCCTTCTGAAAAAAAACATTCATCGCTATCAGGAGGTCCGAAGTCTTCAGTTTCGGTTTTCGACTCATTTTTATATATATAATCAATTAATTTAAGAGCCGACCTTATGTTTTCCTTTAAGAATCCTATAGCGTTGTTGCAGTTATAACAAAGCAATCCGCGGACGTTTCCAGTAGTATGGCAATGGTCTACTACGGTCTTCTTAGGCTCAAGTGGCTCTTCACAAATTTGGCACTTTTTATTTTGAAATACAAGCATCTGCTCATATTCCTCGATTGAAATTTTGTACCTGACTTTGAAATTTTGTTCCCTCTTCCATTCACTACAGCAAGCTTTGCAGTACCCATTAGGATAACCGTTTCTAGAGGATGAGCTTTTAGCTTCCTCTTTATTCATTACGGTGTGGCATCTCTTACATTCCATAGGACAGGGTAGTACTCCCGGTTGGAGTCGAACCAACACTCGACTGCTTAGAAGGCAGTTGCTTTATCCATTAAGCTACGGGAGCTAGTCTTGATTCCACCCACACTGAGCTGCGAAGTGTCTATCTAATTTAGCGATACGTTCTAGTATCTCTTTTTCTTTTTCTTGAGCTTCTCGTCTAGCTTCCGTTGTCGGCTCGCAATTCGCAAATAGATTGGCCGCCTCCATTAAGAGATTGTCAATGCGTCTTCGCTTTGAGTTGTTGGTATAGTATTCCCATTCCATTCTAATTGATTTTGGGGTTGCGTTCATAAAGCGATTCGAGTCTTAGCTTGTTAATGTTGTCAATATGGTACTCGCCCTTCATGGCTTCATAAAGATTATCGGCTAAGTACCTAGCCTTTTCGAGTGTCATTGACTCAATCGCTTCTTTCCATTCTGCTTTTGTTGAGCATAGTAGTCCTGTTTCTCCGTGGATAATTGATTCTTTGTACGGGGTGTTTCTGGACGCTATAACGGCAGTTTTTGTGAATGCCGCCTCAACGATTTTGAGGTTTGATTTTGATTTGTTGAACTTGCCGACACCAAGTGGCGCAAGTGACACATCAAAGTTTTTGTAGAATCCGGCATATTCAAAAATCGGTTTTGGAGCCATCTTGTGTTTAGCTCCTAGCGTCTTAACGTAGTCCATCAAATCTACACAATAAAGCTCTTTCTCTGAGAAGTCATAGTCCATCAGGGCGATGTCCTTCTGGTGTCCATTGGCACCAATATATCCAAATCTAAGCTCCTCTGAATCAACCTTTTCTGAATCAGCCCACTGAGCTTCGTTTGGATTGATGCCATTCTTTATGATTTTACACTCAAGGTCTGGGCGTATGCGAAGCATCATTTTTCGCAGATGCTTGCTTGGTGTCCATGCTTCATCGGCAATCCGAATTGTCTCCTTAATGCGTTTTGCCATGTAGTTTTTGTACACGGAGTATGCTGGGTTGTCAAGCTCAAGCTCCCAGAAATCATCATTGTCTAATATGACCTTAACTTCATTCTTGTCCATCATATCTCTAAATGATTTAAAGTTGCTTATAGCAAGCTTTCTGGATATGACAAGGTTGTCGACTATACTTAAGTCAAACGCCTTTAGCTCCTCCAAGCTAGAGAACCAATAAAACTGCTTGTCTGTAGTCTCCATCATTCTCTTAAATGGAGCAATCAACCGATGATAGTTTACACCGTTTAAGTCATCAACGTGAATTAGATTCATAATATTCAATCACAGATGTTTTAATTAAGTCTATTTCGCTTCGCAGGGCTCTAATCACCTTGCTTGTTTCTAAAATTACCTGAGCCTCTGTGTCTTTTGGCTCTCCGTTGTCTTTGTGTAGGTCCTCATATAGCTCACTAATCAGCTGATGCATTCTCTCGGTTGCCAAGGAGTACATCTGGGATAGCTTTTCATTATTCATTTTCGGTATAGGTTACGTTCTTGCACTTAATCTTTACTACAAAGCGGTTCTTCTCAACCTCTGGGCTGAACTCTGTGCTCTGCTTTGTAAAATACTTAGGCGTGTCGTCTGGAACGTATCCATTTTCCTTCAGATAATCTGATAGGAATTTAGCGCAACATATTGCGTTGTCTACATCGTACCTGCAATTATAAATAACTTCAATTGAAAAGGACTCCATAGTCCACCTGTCGTAGGCTTCAATGGAGTCCTTAATATTCTTCCAGTATTCTTTCTTGTATTTAGTCCGAATACTAAAGTGCCGTCCAGCGTAAAACGTATTTAACGTTGGTGGTTTGGGTAGGTTTAATTCTATGACGAGGTCACTAAGCACCCTCTAAGTTAAACCGTAATTTCCTTTAAATCAAATACATATTCAGTTTCGGGTTGTTTATCAAATAAACCCCTATATAACTGACCCCCTATTTGACCATAAAAGCCGGTGTGGTCGGGAGTAATTTCAAAATAAATGGGCTCATCGAATGAGGTTGGTTGACCTCCAGTCTCAGTCTCCCTAACCTTTCTAACGTGAAACTCCATTGTCTTTCTGATGCTTGGGTCTGGTGCCTGAATTTTTCTATGGAACGTAACAAAGCAATCAGCCCTGTTTACGAACTTGGAACCGCCTTCAGTGCTTTCTGCCCATGGAGCAATAGAAAGTCCATCATCTCCCTTTACTCGCTGCGCTTCGGTAACCGAGTGTGTGTTTAGCCATAGAGCAATGTTGTTGCGATTGCTGAATGTCAGAAACTCAGATGCTGCCTCGTAGTGATACTCGTGGGTGCTGATGTTAGCTCTCTCAGACATATCGATACGTAGTGAGTTGTAGGGGTCTACCAAGAATCCATCAATCCCACGCTCCTTCAATACCTTCTCTCCAAAGATAATGAGGTCGTAAAACGAATAGACTTGACTGTTGTCGATGATAGTGAAATGGTCGTTGACCCATTGATAGACGTGCCTACGCTGCTGATAGGTCATGTTATTAATCTTTCGGTCAGCAACGAACTGCATAATCTTCATCTTGATAGATGCGGTTTTATTTTCCGAGGAGTACACAAGCCACTTCCATCCATGACGAATAGATGCATTTACCATCATGTATAGGGCAAATGTTGTCTTGCCCACGTTCGAGTGCCCGTTTATAATAACAAACTCTTTCTTGTAGCGAAAGAACTTATCGAGTTGTGCATTGCCAGTGTCTAGACCTAACTCAATACGCCCTTCTGCAAAGTCGTCAATCCATTTAAAGTCATCATCTCCTGTAGATATGAATGACATATCCCCATCATTGATGAGCATCTCGCGTTGAATCTTGTTCTCCTCTTCAACTACTTCACGGATTGGCAGTTTCTTTCCTGATTCAACACCCTCAATTATAGTTCTCTTTGCAAGTTCAAAGTCATCAGGCTCACGCTTGAAAATCTCTCGCTGCAAAACACGAATAGCTTCTTCCTCTTCAATGCGTCCCGCTGAGATATAGCCACCGCATAACCTTGATGCAGCATATAACATTTTATGTTTTTGTCCTGGCTCCGCGTTTCGAATCATTCGTGCTGCCAAGTTGAGCTTCATGTAGTCGGTGTTTTGGTCTGCCTTTACAGACTGATTCTCCGACTTGTCACTCAGGGTTGCACTAAATGTCTTGAATTCTTCCTTGATGCATATGTTTGGGTCGTATGATTCAAAGCAGGCGCGTGACTCATTACTACCTGATGGGTCAATCTCCAGCCCATGCTGACGCTCAAAGTAGCGTGTGAGCGCGCGAAAATGGTCGCGGTGCCTCTCAGCAAAGGCTACCCGGACAAGAGCCTTTACGCCATCGCCTGACGGGCTGGTCCAGCAAGAAAAAATGTATTCGTCCATGCATAAAGCTGACTTTGTCTTGTCAACGTCGCAATGGTCAATGTCTACTACAATAAAACTGCTATGGTCGTGTATTGCGCTGTCCTTGCGTTCAGTAAATACACCTGAAAATAATACGATTGGAAGTTTGAGTTTGGCATCCTTGTCGCCAGTAAGCCGGACGGTTTCTACTAATGCTTTACTGCTTCCGTCTTTAATTCGTTGCAGTGCGTGTCCAATATCCCATACTGTCGGAGTCTTCTCGTACAGGTTGTTGAACGCTGTTACTTTCACTTGGGGTAGTTTCATCGGTGGTTGGCTTTTTTAATTGATGTTCAAGTTCTCTCTTTAGGTGGGCTATTGCCTTCTCAATATCTTGAGCGATAGGATTTCCGGGCTTTTTCCCGGCCCTGATGATGTAGGTCAAAGCGGTTCCCAAGTTATAATTATCTTCTTGGAAATCAAGGACAACATCAAAGGCTTCTATGCCCTTGTACTTCCCTATGTAGTAGTTAGGTCTTTTTGACATTTGATTTTAATTTATTTAATACTTCACTCCAGAACTGCACTTGCTTGGTACCATCTGCTAACATGGCTAAGAACTCAGCATTCTTGATTGCATCAATCAAACCATACCGCCTAATTAGCTCTTCTGACTTTAAATATGAATTCAATTTTGTATGTTTACATTAAATTAACATTAAACAGATGAGAAAAGTACTACTTATTTTTATTTCGGCAATGGCCATTTCCTCTTGTGCAACGTCTGAAAATCCGGTAAGCTATCAGCAGTGCAATGAATTCAACTGCAAATATTACAATAGCATTCACACTCACGTCTATCAGCTTTAAATGTGCATACCATTTTTCTTAGTAATGCTCAGGCCCCATAGCAGCCATCCAAGGCTTATAGACCATATGCAATGGTCGCTTTTGTGACAAAATGAAAGGTGTGGTAGGATATGAAAGCATCCTACGAGCTGAAAAAATTCTACTTCGGTTGACATAATACGCTTGATTTAATTAATACTCCTTTGCTTGTGTTGTCATCCCCACCGGGAACGTCTATGCGATAATGTTTTGT
>Ga0222718_10005396_pt1 | contig 10381 bp, 11 predicted proteins | sample C33_27DmetaG_FD_165045 | JGI IMG/M metagenome (GOLD analysis project Ga0222718, IMG submission 165045) | Estuarine water microbial communities from San Francisco Bay, California, United States - C33_27D | ecosystem: Environmental > Aquatic > Marine > Unclassified | place: USA: California... | reverse complement strand
GAGACCGTCAGGTGGAGGATGGTCAGATCATCACCGCAGGAGGAAAAGAAAGTCTTGTTGTTTAGACGATCTCCTTCTCCCACGATCACTTCATTCGGTTTCCCAGAAACGAACTTGACTGCTTCAGGGCAAACCGCCATGGACAAGCGATCGGTTCCACTGAAAGTCTCGCCCTCTTCATACTTACCAAGCACACGAATGTTGCCTGATATATGAGTGTCAAGGAGATTGACAGGTCGATCCGAGGTCCACCCCTCGAAACGACTCATGAATTCCTTCATGACCGTAGACTTGCCGGAGCCGGGAAGTCCAATGAGATAAACAACCTTCATGCGAAGAAATCGTCAAGTGTGCTTACTTGTTGGCGAGCTTCGGGGTGATATTGTTTGAGCATATCCTCGCCACCTCGGTCAGCAAGATAATCATACCATTCACCCTCATCCCACATTGAAGGAGAAACTCCATTCCAAAATGGTTTCCAGAGAGGATGTTCCTCATTCTTGCGGCGATCATCAACGTATTGCTTACGAAGTGCTTCGTATTCCCATGAGCCAAGCTTGTCCATATCTTCACGAAAATAGAAGACCAACGACATACGCAACATGTCTTCATCACCAGAATCAGGCGCAGAGATCGGAGTATTACCATGAATGATTCTCATGTTATCAATCAGCAGTAGATCTCCCGGTCGAATGTTGATTGCTGCACGAACTTCTGGTGTTACCAGATAACCACCTTTCCAATCTTTACCGTCCTTGGTCACAACTGTGAGGTTGGAATACCCAGCATTCAAAGAACCGGCATCACGATGACAAGCCATGCGAGCATTGCGATCCTTGCTTGTGGTGTTAACAGTAATTGTAGTGAATGTGGTGTCTTCTCCGATTAGAAAGCGATTGTCAAGACGATCAGCAAACTCTTTCTGTTTTGCCCATCTTTCAGGAAGCAATCGCTTGAACTCAGCTTCAAGTTTGCGGGCAAAGGGGTAGCACTTATCAAACTGCTCTCGGTTATGATCGGTGTAAGCTGTTGCGCGACCATAAGGAATCCGAGGATACCGACCATAGAAACCAGCAATGCCAGACCAGATTGGAGTAGCGTAACTGGTAGCAGAAACAAACTCTTTTCTCAGCTTCTTCGAGTATGCTTTAGCATCATCAATAGACATACCAATCATCTTCTCAAGAGCCAACGGGAAGAAACCTTCGTATGTCCCAAACTCTTTCTCAACTCGAGAGCGCAACCACACCTCACCGCGAGTCTCATACTTTTTGTTTTGGTGCTGTTGAAAGATGTTATCAAGAGGATCATCGCCATCGATAGACTGTGGTTGACCTTGTTCAAAGTGAGCAAGAATATCTTGCTGATAAGGAGTCACCCAATCTCTATTCCCGTCCTTGTCACCTCTGGGACCAGCTGCATGCCCACGGTTATTGGATTCAACAGCAGCTTCATACAGACCATCGAAAGCGCCAAGCTGTTCTTCCGGCGTGAACGTGCCTTTGCGAAACTTAAAGGCAACGCAATCTTCACCTAGCTCATCTCCGGCATCGAAGCCATTCTTTGGCAAGTAGAAATCAGCATCGCTATCAACAAGAATATCGTATGATCCCTCATCAACCAACTTACCAAGAAGGTCATCTTCATTAACCACAAATTGGGCAATATAGACATCTTGACCCTCATCGCCTTTGAACTTCTTCCACTTCCGACCGTTTTTTTCGATTATTTCCATATCTGTTATATTCTACTAAACTATGAACTTATCCAACCCAATATCATTTATCTCATTCGAGAAGGTGCCTCTATGATCAATCTTCCCACTATCAAGGAAGAGAGACATCTTACCTTTATTCACACAATTTGTCAAGTATTCTTCTCGTAGAGTTTCTCTCCTTGCGTCCCACAAAGGTTGCCAATCAATACCAAACCAATTGTCTCCCTCAACCTTCTGAATCTCTTCAGCCTGTCGGTCAATGTAGTATCCAAGGTAGCGACCATTGCGAACTCGAAACAACTTCTTGAACGAACACAGACATGTTTCCATGGCAAAATAATCTGCCTTGTCTGCTACATTAGGAAATCTCTTCCTCACTTCAGCCAGCATCTCTGCTGCCCTTGAATTCAACATAGAAAGTTGGTCCTTGTTTAGTCTCTGATTGACCCACTCGTCTTCACCAACAGCATAGCAAAGACCATTGCGATGAGAACGGCTTCCTGAGTAGTCATGCAACCAAAGATTGTCAACATCCAGATTCACCTTGGCGCATTGCTTTAGAGTCTGAAGGTAGAACCATGAAGTGTAACGTCCGAACTTGTGCCAACCATTGACCTGCTCCCACAGGTTCTGAAAGGTTTGATTTGCATCATCAGTCAAATGCTCAGAAAACCTTTCGTGTTGCGTCTTATCGCCAACCCATTCCTTGTAAGACTCAAACTGATCAGCCAAATGCCCCTTGTTCCATTTGGTGTCCGTTTGATAGCGCAACCGACTGTAGTTTTCGTTGTTCCACTCACGAAGACGTTCAACACCTACCAACTCCATATCAGGAAATTCATTCCAGATGAGGTAAGCTGTGGGGAAGTGATACGTTGTCCCATACAACCAAACCAACCAATACTTTTGCTCAAGATTGTATTCAAACCGATCAAAGAAATAGTTGGTCATGTAGAGAGCAGAGTCGCAATCATCTAACTCAAGGGACCAACCAAACCAATTGATGAATGCTTCTTCTCTGTTTTCTTTAAGTCTGTAATCCATCATAGAAACGCATCTATTGTAACTGGTTCTGCGATACTTTCAAGAGAATTTCTGAGCCATGAATCACCAACAGCCTTGATTGCCCCAAGAACCTTCTCTGTTTTCTTGACGCCAAATCCATGAGACTCAAGGGATTCATTTAAAAATTGACACACAACCTTGGCGTCTGGAACGGCAAGTTTCGGAGACGCTATAGCTTTCTCTCGAAACTCAAGTTGTTCCTTGCGGGTTGGGAAAAGTGGCTGGTCGCTGCGCAATGAGCCAGAACGATCCACTGCCCAGAACACAAGACCGTTTCGATTATGCCATGTCACAGAAGTTGGAGTACATGATAACTTCAATCTTCTCATACCCGAGTTGTATGCATCAGCCATGACTTCCTCCCATATGCGACTTGCATATCCATTGCCTTCTTTGCCTTCGATTGTGACTATCTCATAAAGGTTAATATACTTCGACCTTTGGCTGTATGTGGCAAATACAAGGGCGACGACTTCTCCGTTATCCTTTAGTGCAAAGGGAGGGTGCTTATCATAATTCTTGAAGCGATACCAGAGGCTATGAGCAGCAGAAAGAAACTTGGTGTTCTTTCCCGGCGAAGACTCATTGATAATATCCTCGGTGTTTTTAATTCTTTCTATCATCGCTGCAAGTCCTTTATTTGATTCTCTTCAATAAAGTCTCTGTGCATGTCCATTATGGTTCTTTGTGCGCTATATTGACGAAACATTTCGCACTTCTGGGGATTAACCAAACCAGCTCGAAGAGCGATATCTTTGGTTGAGGTAAAAACAACATCACTGTCATTGAACACTGTTTTCCAAAGAGGTCTTGCCTCATTACGATATGCCCAAATCATTTTAGACGCATGAAGTTCAATCACTGCCATACTACTAGGGCGAAAGAAAGTGAGTGGGTTCTTATCGTTCTCAAGCGCACGAAGAATAAGCTCGCTGTCATTTTTGGTTTCAGTCTTGTAACACCATTTGTCTGGTGGTTCCTGAGATATGACGCCATTGTGAACTATGGAGATTTGTCCATTGCTAAATGGTTGATTGTATCTTAGGTCTGATGTTGAGTATCGAATGTGACCAATAAGAGAAACGCTTCCATCAGAATCAATCACCCGATTAAGGTCAAACGTATCAAGAAACTCTTCTGACGGAACGCTTTCCTTGAATGTTTTCAATACACCATCAACCACATAACTGATTCCTGTTGCGTGTTTTCCGCGAATCATAGACTGTTGGAAGATCCTTTGAATCAACCCAACGTCTGCCTGTTTCATTTGTATTCCGATTACTGCGCACATAAAACGTGTTGTATTGCTCTGTCTGCTTCTGCTTCCATAGGTCTGTTCTTATACCATGCACCCGATTGGTTGTCTATCTCTCGGCACAAGGCGGCGATTTCATAACAAGTTATGGGATAACCTCTGCGAATAGCTTTACTTGCGATGCTGGTCATTATCCGATACATGTGTCGATACCAACCAGTGCCGGAGATCAAAAAGTATTGTTCGACTAATTCTCTGTTGATAAACGGGCAATCTTGCCAACCAACCCAACTGTATTCTCTGTTCGTAAGTGTTCCCAGTTTAGATTGCATGACCTTTCTTTGCATATCCTCAGGCAACCCATGAACAAGTGTCTGTGGCTGAGTGTTTACGAAAGGATGCTTTCGCATAAAAGCAAATGGATTCAAGTATTCGCCTTTGTGCGTGAAGATGAAATTGTGAGCACCGGGGTATCGGGCAGGAACGTAATACATTCGACTGACATCTTTGGTTTGCTTATCGCCCATTGTCGCAAACTCAGTGTTCATAGCATGCCAAAAGTGACGTAGTTTATCAGCAAGCACCACGCCATTGAAAGGAAGGACAACACGAAACTTTGGGTGATCTTCGGTAGACGAAGCAGTTGAGTAGCACACATAATAGTAGTCTGAGAAGACCACCAGTGCATCATCAAAAGAACCCTCATACTCATCAACATCAAGTGCTGCCCAACCATTCCATGAAACCACATTGTCGTTTGCTCGAGTTGTCCCTTCCTTGTATGAGGCAGGGCTGATTAACGCCGATCCTCTTTTTCTGTCTCCTCTTTTGGGCTTGTAACCTGGCTGCTCGCTAAGGGAATACAACAATTTCTCAAAGCCTTCGAAGGAATCGAAAGACATCTTTCGATGAGTCTTGTTATCAAAGATACCCTGAAAGAGTGTTAGCGAAGTCATTCCTCTATTATACCTCAAACAAAGAAATCTTCAAGAGTTACAATCTTCTCCGGTGCCCAGCCAATCGCATCAAGAACGAACTTCAGTGGCTCAAGAAATGCTTTCTCAAACTGTAGGTCATGATTGATGTATTTCTCCAACCCAAACTCTTCAGGCAGAACTGAGTTGAACGCAATGACATTTTCGCGAATAGGGTTTGGGATATGCAAGTAGACATACTTCATCTTGTCTCCGTTACGAATAGACTCAAACCGATTCTGAAGACCGTTTTTCTTCAGGTGGTGATTGTAGAGAAGTGACGCTCGAACGTGCATTGGAGTCCCCTTGTCGTAGATATTAAGGTTGTCTTGATAGTTGGTCACGTTTGACACGCCACGGGGAAAGGCGATCTTCTCGACCGGGATCTCACGAAAGGCTTTCTTGAAGTCAGCGATTGCTGCTTGTGTCGTTTCCTCATCGGTGGTAAGGATAATCTTAAACATCTCCTTCATCGCTTCCCGGCAGACTTGAGGTGTTGAAGACTTGACTGCCTCGATGCCCATGATCTTCAGTTTTGGTTTTGCATACTGAACACCCTCACTGTTGTGAACATTCAGGATGTATCGTTTCTTGGCAGTCCAGATACCACGGTCAGCAATCACTTCCCGTGCCATGACCATACGATTCTTGTATGAGTTCATGGTCACTGCAAAACGCTCAAACGCTTTCTTCAGAACAGGCTCGATTGCAGTTGAACCAAGTTCATCAAGGAACGCAACCGGGTCTTTTGGTTTTGCTTTTTGAATAACATCGTTGACATTCACATAAACAGAGTCAGTGTCAATCGCAACCACTCGGTCTTTGTCCTCACCAAGTGCTTTGTTAAGGTATGCATTCAGTTCTTTCTCTGCATACCGAATCACAGACTGACCTGTCAGAGTCACGCCTTCAGCAATACGCAAGTCAAAGTATCGAAACCATATGTTGCCCATTGCGCCATACAAGGAGTTGAGTAGAATCTTCACTGCCATCTGCTCAGTCTCACAACGAGCAATCTCTCTTTCAATCGATGGGCTTGACCCCTCTTGCTCCATGCGTTGTTGTGCCTTGAGCATTTGCTGTTTGATCATGACACGCTTGTCATACAACTCCTGAATGATCTCAGGAATGATACCCTGCTTGTCCTTACGATAGCATGAACCATTTGCAGCAACAGAAACATCATCTTCAGTAAGGCAACTATCTGCCTCAAGCACCTTGTCAGGATTCAATCCATCGATACGAGTATGCGGTATCAAAGTCTCTGGTGACATATTGCATTGAATGATGATGTTGGGATACAGAGAGTTCAAGTCAAAGGACATCACCCAATCATGAAGACCAACATGAGGTTCCTTGACATACCCACCAGTGAATCCCGTCCGATGATGCTTCTTGCTTGGAGGAATTGCGACCTTCTGTTGCGCCAATCTGCGAAAGATGATAGAGTCCCAGATACCCACGGTCCCAAGTGTGTCGCTATAGTTTACGCCACCAAGGTATGCCATCGTCAGAACCAGATTGATAAGACCAACCTTGTCTTCCATCTTCTCAATCAACTCAACGTCCACGATATTGTAGTCAACGAAACGCTGATAGTCCTGCTCATAGAGTTTCTTGAGTGACCCCAAGTCAGTGTAGTCTACCTTCTTTGTGCCAAGCACAACATTAGCAATGTGATCAAGCTTGTATGATTCTTGATTGCCATACTTGTAACCGAACTTCTTGAACAGGTCTAGGTAGTCCAACTGTTCGATACCCTTGATCTCAAAGGCAAGTTGTTCCTTGCCCATCATCTTGATAGTCTTAGCATCATACAACCCCCATGGCGAGAGCTTCTTTGCCTCTTTTGCCCCTAAGACGTTTACAATGCGATTTACAATGTAAGGGATATCAAAGAACCGAGTGTTCCACCCAGTAATAATGTCTGGTGTGTGATCCTTGTTTGACCACCAAGCAAGGAAAGACTGGAGCATAGAGACTTCATCGGGGTATTCGTAGTATTCGATCTGAAGCCCAGTGGTGGTTTGATGTGGGTTGTAGCTCTTACCAAAACCCCAGATGCGATAGATGTCTTCTCGACTCGACTTCAAGGCGATAGTGAGGATCTCTTGATTGGCGATATGCGGATGAGGAAACCCATCATCATATGCAGTCTCAATGTCAATGTAAACAACATCGACGTTCCTTGGTTCAAACTCAATCTTGCCGGGAAACCTCGACTGAATGAATGCTGGAATGTGTCTGTCATTACCATGAATGGTATATCCATCGACACCCTCATACAATTTGATAAACTCACCCGCCTCACGCATGGTGTTGAACTTCATAGGCTCAAGCGAGGAACCAGCAAGGGATTGCCATTGAGAGGGTGAGGAGTTTTTGGATTCAAGGTAGAGTGTGGGCTTGAACGAAACCCTTTCCTCAACTCGCTTTCCTTGATTGTCGTATCCTCGGTAGAGGATCTTGTTTCCGTATTTGCAAATGGAAGTGTAAAACCCGGTCATGAGCATACATTATATACTAAAGCGGCAGGGAAGACAAGTAGTGATCCCTGCCGCTATTGCCTCAATTTGAATTAAGAACGAATGTTCAACTTCTTCGGCTTTTCGGCTTCAGGAACGATACGCTGAAGCTCAACACCAACAATACCATTCTTGTAATAAGAACCAGTAGGAGTAATGTGCTCACCCAAACGAAAGCACTTAGTGAACTTACGTGCAGCAATGCCTTTCGTTTGATATTTGCGATCATCCTTCTCTTTCTTATCACCAGTAATGGTCAGTGTATTGTCTTTCCACTCAACATCCAAATCCTCTGGTCCGAAACCAGCAACTGCCAATTCAATGGCAGAATTGTCGTCATCAATATTTATGACGTTATATGGAGGGAATGAAGTGGATTCGTCTCTGGACTGAGAGTAGGAGAGTGAATTGAAGAGTTCTTCAAAACCAATCCAGTTAGACGGATACGATGAATACTTAGATACGGTCATTTGTTTACCTTTCTTTCGACAAGGTTATTGTATTACGACTGACCCCATCATTGGGCATCAGAAGTTCGCTCCCATTCGGGCAGCAAATTTATTTAGCTTTTCTTTACATTGCCAATTGTGTATTTGGCTTGTAGATTCCACACCTTCTTATCTCGGTGAGGAATGATCTTAATCTGTCTCAGTGTAGTTGTCTCTGTTGGTCTCTCTTTGATTTCAAGCAGACCCCAATCAGAAAGCAATACAGCAATGGTGTTACGACGAGCAAAGTCATCCTTCGTGAAGTTGGATGGTTTGCCATCGAGCATAAACAGTTCCTTGAAATGCACAATGAAGTATCTCCCTTGTTTGTGAAGAATATGACAACTCTGATACAGAGTGTTTTCTTCTTTCCTTGAGGCAACCCCAATACGAGTAAGTGTCTCTCGTATCTTGAGAAAGTCATCAGGATCACCAAGCGATACTTCCAGCATATCTGCTGGAGTCCATTTCATAACTTCTTCGTCGTTATTCACCATGTATTTCTATTTATACTATTTGCCTCCTTGAGACATAGAACTAACGACATCTTTGATTTGTTCTTTAGTCAGAACAGAAATTGCCTCGCGAGCTCTCTGAGAAGAGTATGAGTATCGCTTCATGAAACACTCAACAGTGTGATCATCGGCAATCGCTTTGGCGAACTTAGCAAAACGCTTTCTTGGTTTAACGCTGCTCTTCAAAAAGTCATACTGCATCTTCGGCGGCAAGTGATGATGTTGATTCATCTCATTAGCAAAGAAAACAGTATCCATGAAGTTCGAAAGAGAACGGTTTACCAAAAAGGCTGAGTAAGACTTTGATGGTGAGTCAGGATCAAGTTCATCTTCAAGCGCATTGAATCCATCGAAGAGACTCTTCTTGCTTGCTGAGTTGATGCTGTTTACAAATTCAAATGGATTCATTTCCACTTCACCTTTACCATCAATTCAGTCAGGCATGCCATCAAATTGATTTCTTTATCAGCCACAAAAGCTGACTTGTAGCTGTAATCAGCGATGATTAGAATAGATTCAGCAACTGATTCTGTGGTCATATATTGACTTAGATTGTCATACAAAGCTCTGAATGTAACGGTGCCATCAAGCACGTTATTGTTCGCCACCCACTTGCGGATGTCGCCAAACTTCTTCTCGCGCAGCATGCCCATCATCTCATGAATAGACTCATCGGATACCGAGATAAGAACGTCTGGGGTAATCTTACCTGTGGTGCTGTGCCGTTGACACTCATTCAGAACACGACGCCAGTCAGGAGCGTGTTTCATGATCAGGTCAACTAGAACCTTGGTGTCATACTCAACTCCCTCTTTCTTGAGGATATCTTCGAGTCGCCGAAGGAAAGTGGCACAAAGCTTTTGTAGCTCGCTTTTCTTGAAGTTGAAGTCAAAACCCGAACACCGGGAGTGTAGTGGCTCAATGATTCTGTTCTTGAAGTTACAAGTCAGAATGAATCGACAGTTTGCGCTAAACTCTTCAATGAAAGCACGAAGGGCGGGTTGAGTTGAGTTTGCATTTAGGTAATCTGCTTCATCCAGAATCACAACACGATACCCACCAGTCAGAGACATGCTTGATGCAAAATTTTTGATCTTGTTGCGGAGCGTATCAATGCCACTCTCTTCAGAGCAGTTCACTAGAAGGTATTCAAGATTCAACTCATTACAGAGTGCCTTGGCGACAGTAGTCTTCCCAAGACCAGCAGTCCCAGAAAAGAGCATGTTCGGAAGTTCACCTGAACTAACAAACCCCTTGAAGGTGTTCAGGATATCGGCGGGAAGAATGATGTCTTCAATGATTTGTGGGCGATACTTTTCGACCCAGAGGAATTCTTTCATATTGTAGTATTATATCAAAAAGGTTGGTGGCTAGTCAAGAGACTAGTAAGGCTACCACCATCACCATCCCATATCAGTCAGCACCTTCAGCGGTGACTTCTTCTCCTTGTTTTGCTTGCTCCTCTACCTCTTCTTCAGTGGTTGCCTCAGTCTTTGGAGCATTCTCCTCCAAAAATGCTTGCAGACGTTCACCAAGGGTTCCTACGTTTTTCAACTCATTGAGTTCAAATGCACCACGCCGGGATGCTGCTTTAAGAACTTCAACGGTGAAAGCAATATCACTCAAAGAGATACTTGCCTTTTGGTCCTTTGGTTCCCATCCATCCTTCACGGTGGATGTTTCTTCTTTCACTTGTTCTGTTTCTTTATCCATATTTTTATCCATTGAATGTTGATGCCTTATCCACTGCGATGAAGTATTCAACTTTGGTATCGTCAGCAGTATTTGCCCATTTACTTATAAGCTTTGAACTAATTTGAACCAGATAGTCGCCAGCCACCA
>Ga0222718_10005394_pt1 | contig 10382 bp, 6 predicted proteins | sample C33_27DmetaG_FD_165045 | JGI IMG/M metagenome (GOLD analysis project Ga0222718, IMG submission 165045) | Estuarine water microbial communities from San Francisco Bay, California, United States - C33_27D | ecosystem: Environmental > Aquatic > Marine > Unclassified | place: USA: California... | reverse complement strand
TCGAGCGGTCGTTCGAGCGTATGAAGCGCGACGTCATCGACCTCGACCAGGTCCATAACATGGGCGACCCCCCGACCCAGCTCGGTGTCGCTCAGGAGTACAAGGACGAGGGCCGGATCCGGTACATCGGCATTACGACTACGAGCAAGGGTCAGTACGACCATCTCGAGCGCGTGATGCGGGACGACCGCTACAGCCTCGACTTCATCGGGATCGACTACGCGATCGACAACCGCTCGGCAGAAGAGCGGATCTTCCCGCTCGCCCGGGACCGGGGCATCGCCGTCATGGTCTACCTGCCCTTCGGCCGCAGCCGAATGTGGCAGCGCATCGGGGACCGTGAGCTGCCGGTATGGGCCGCCGACTTCGATGCGACCACATGGGCTCAGTTCATGCTCAAGTTCGTGGTCGCACATCCGGCCGTGACGCTCGCTGCCCCCGGCACCGGTGATCCGGGTCACATGATCGACAATCTCGGTGGCGGCAGAGGCCGCATGCCGACCCCGGATCACCTGCGGCGCATGGCCGAGCTCGTCGAGAGCCTGCCGCAGGCCGGCTGACCGAGCCGGGAAGAGGCGCCGTAGCGTGGACGAGACCAGCTATTCAGGTCAGACAGTCGATCCCGTCGAGCACCATGTGGATGATCAGGCCGAGGCCCACCAGCTGGAGCGTCCAGATGATCGCCTTGTCACGTAGCGCACCGATTGCCTTCAGCGCAGGCGGGCCCATCATCAGGAGCCCGTACGCGACGATCGCCGGCGTGGTGTGCAGCGGATGAAATCCGATCGAGCAACGAGCGGGATCATAGACGGGGTCGGCCAGCAGATGGTCGACGTCGATGAGCATCGTCGCCATAAGAATGAGCCACGTGCGGAGCCACCGTTCGCGATCGATTGCCAGGGCGAGCACCGCCGGCACGACGAAATGCAGAGCGATGTGCAGCATCGCGAGAAGCTAGCCGCCCGACCCGGCGGAACACGAACCCACGGAGTACACTCATGAAGATCCGGCTACTGATCCTTATCTCTTCACTCCTCGTGGCGGCTCCGGTGGACGGGCAGCAACGACGCCAGATGACGCCCGAGGAGCGCGCGGCTCGTGAGGCTGCCCGCCGCGAGGCGATGGCCGAGCCTCGCCCGATCGACGCAATGGAGAGTCTCTGGATCGAAGAACTCACCTGGATGGAGCTGCGCGATGCCATTCAGGCCGGTCATACCACGGCGCTGGTGCTCACGGGCGGAGTCGAGTCCAACGGACCACACCTGGCCGCAGGGAAGCACAACTACTCGAACCGCCTGATGGGGCCGTCGGTCGCCGCTGCGCTCGGCAACACGCTGCTCGCACCGCTGGTCACGCTCGAGCCGGGCAACCCGAGTCGCGACGTCATGGCGGGCAATACCGGGCCGATGGTGTCGCAGGAGACGTATATCGCCTGGTTGACCGACATCGGCGACAGCTTGCGTTCGATGGGCTTCACCGAGGTCTACTTCCTCGGCGACAGCGGCGGGAATCTACGCGGGATGCAGGCCGCGGCCGATGCGCTCAACGAGCGGTACGGCGGCGAACCTGCGGTCTTCCACCATGTGCCGGAGTTCTACAACCACTCGCTGGTGCGGCAGTACATGCAGGAAGAGCTGGGGATCCCCGAGGAAATGGAATACCAGGCCAGCTCCGGCTCCGACGGGATTCACGAGGAGCTTTCGATCGACGCGATCATGTCCGTGATCGACCCGTCATCGATCCGTTTCGATCAGCGCGTAGCCGCCGATCGGGCGTCCATCAACGGAATCCCCCTCGAGCCTCTCTCCGAGCTTCAGGATCTGGGTCGAGCACTCATCGAGTATCGAACGATGCTCACGGTCGAGGCTATCGAGGCATTCCGGGCAGGAAGCGGACGCTGATGCGCCAAACCTCAGTGCATCGACGTCGCTGGCCGGCCCGGGCGCTGGCCGACATATTCGCTGAATGAATGTCTCCAGCACTGCTCTCGTTCTGGCCAGCCTGACGGTCCTCGGCCTTTCGGTGGATTCCGTCCGTTCGCCCGAGGCCGCGACAGATACTCTGAACTCGCTCACCCTGGTGTCTGCTGCTGCCCGGGGCCCGGATTCACCGTCCCACGCACTCGACCCGGCGCCGGCACTCGACGGTCTGGTCGAGGAATACTGCGTGCGCTGCCACAACGAGCGGCGCCTTCGCGGAGATCTGTCTCTAGAGGACTTCGATACGGGTGCTCCGGAAACCAACGCCGCCGTCGCGGAACGTATGATCCACAAGCTGCGTGCAGGCATGATGCCGCCTGCCGGTGTGCGGCGTCCGCCCGAGGACTCGATCGCCCTGCTGGCCGCCAGCCTGGAAGATCGTCTCGACGATTTCGCCAGGGAGAACCCCAACCCCGGTCGTCGCACCTTCCAGCGTCTCAATCGAGCGGAGTACGAGGCCTCGATCCACGATCTCTTCACGATCCGTATCGACGCATCCGCATTCCTTCCCACCGAGACGATCAGCGACAACTTCGACAACATCGCGGACACGCAGATTCTCTCGGCGACGCTGCTCGAGAGCTACATGCGCGCCGCAGCCCAGGTCAGCCGCGATGCGGTCGGCGACGTCAACGCCTCACCGTCCACGACGGTGTACAAGGTGCCGAAGACAACATCCCAGGTCAGACACGTCCAAGGCACGCCGCTCGGTACACGCGGTGGCGTATCCATCACGCACAACTTCCCCGCCGACGGCGAGTACATCTTCGAGCTGGACCTGCACCCCAGCCCGGACGGCCAGCTCTTCGGCCTAACCTCAGGCGTCCACCAGATGGAGGTCGCGGTGGATGGCGAGCGGGTGGCGCTTCTGGAGCTCGACCGCTGGATGAGCGAGTCCGACCCCACGGGGCTGCGCGTCGAGACGCCGGAGATCCATGTCCGGGCCGGGCCGCATCACGTGACAGCTGCATTCATTCTCGAGCGTGAAGGACCGATCACCGATCTGATTACCCCGATCGACTTCACCCTTGCTGATCCGAACATGGGTGTCGGCTACGGGGTGACCACCTTGCCGCACCTGCGAGACCTCTCGATCAGTGGGCCGTTCGCAATCACCGGGGTCTCGGACACCCCGGCCCGCCAGCGCATCTTCAGCTGTCGCCCCACCGCGCCGGACGAAGAAGAACCCTGTGCGCGGGAGATCCTCCACAGCATCGCGACACAGGCGTTCCGTCGCCCCGTAGACGACGACGAGATCGACGAGTTGATGTTCTTCTTCGAGGAAGGGCGTGAAGAGGGTGGCTTCGAGATCGGCATCCGCAACTCCATCTGGGCGGTCCTGTCGAGCCCCCGCTTCATCTTCCGACTCGAGCGAACGCCGGACCGCATCGATGCGAATGAGGTCTACGAGCTGGACGACACGGATCTCGCCTCGAGACTGGCCTTCTTCCTCTGGGCCGCGCCGCCCGATGAGGAGCTCGTTCAGCTGGCTCGAAACGGGCGCCTGACGGACGACGGAGAACTGGAGCGGCAGACACGCCGCATGCTGGCGGACCCGCGCTCCGAGTCCCTGTCGACCCGGTTCGCGTCGCAGTGGCTGCGCCTCCAGGACCTGGAGAAGATCAACCCGGACGCTCAGCTGTATCCGTATTTCAACCAGCAGTTGAAGACCTCGATGGACCGGGAGACGGAGCTGCTCTTCCACACGATCGTGCAGGAAGACCGAAGCGTCCTGGAGCTGCTGACGGCCGACTGGACCTTCGTCAACGAGCAACTCGCAGCCCACTACGGCATCACCGGCGTGACGGGCACGGACTTCGTCCGCGTCCAGCTGCCTGACCAGAACCGGCGGGGCCTCCTCGGCCACGGCAGCATTTTGATGATGACGTCCGAAGGCAATCGTACGTCGCCCGTGCTCCGCGGGAAGTGGGTCATGGAGGTGCTTCTCGGAAGCCCACCCCCTCCCCCGCCTCCTGCTGTGCCGACGCTGGAAGAGACGAAGACCGCCGAAGGCTCGCGCCAGCTCACGACGCGAGAGCGCATGGAGATGCATCGGGACAACCCGGCATGCATGTCGTGCCACCGCGTGATCGATCCCATCGGCCTCGCGCTCGACAATTTCGACGTGACCGGCGCGTGGCGGATCAAGGAGAATCTCAACGAGATCGATCCGAGCGGAGAGCTCTACGACGGCAGCCCGATCAACGGGCCGGCCGGGCTCCGCGAGGTGATCCTGAAGCGTCCCACGGTCTTCCGTCGGACGCTGGCGAAGAACTTGATGGCCTATGCCCTCGGGCGACGGGTCGAGTACTACGACATGCCGACGATCCGTGAGATGGAGCGGAACGCTGCCGCACACGGCGACCGCATGTCCGATTACATCCTCGGCGTCGTGCAGAGCCCCGCGTTCCGGATGAGCCGGGGCGCTGCCATGACCGACGACGCACCCCAGTATTGAGAAGATCATGCATCTGACGAAGACGAACCTCGAGCGACGCACCTTTCTGAAGGGTATGGGCGCCAGTGTGGCACTCCCCTTCCTCGATGCCATGGTTCCGGCCGGCCGTATGTCAGGAGCCGCGGCCGCGACCGACGTCACGCGCTTCGTAGCCATCGAGATGGTTCACGGAGCTGCGGGCTGCAACGAATGGGGTGCGACCCAGCACCTGTGGGCCCCTCAGGACGAAGGATCGAATTTTGATCTGACCCCGAGCGCGCTTTCCCCGCTGGATCCGTGGCGTGAATACCTCACGATCGTGAGTAACACCGACGTGGGTGGCGCCGAGGCAGAGCTGCCGCGCGAAATCGGCGGCGACCACTTCCGGTCGAGCGCGGTGTTCCTGACGCAATCGCATCCGAAGCAGACCGAGGGCTCCGACGTCTTCGTCGGGGCTTCGATGGATCAGATCTACGCTCAGCGCTTCGGGCAGGACACCCCGATTCCCTCGATGCAGCTCTGCATTGAAAACGTCGATCAGGCCGGCGGGTGCGCCTACGGATACGCATGCGTGTACACGGACACGGTGAGTTGGGCCAGCCCGACGGAGCCCCTTCCCATGATCCGCGATCCGCGGGTCGCCTTCGACCAGCTCTTCGGGGCCGGTGGCACGGCTGAGGAACGGGCCCAGCGCCGACGGACGGAACGCAGCATCCTCGACTGGGTTCTGCGTGACCTCTCCACCCTCAACCGGGACCTTGGTGCGGACGACCGGCGGCGCATGGATCGGTATGTGACGAACATCCGTGAAATCGAGCGGCGCATCCAGCAGATCGAGGCGCGCAACATGAGTGGCGAGCGTCGAGAACTCGCCGAGGCCCCCGCAGGCGTGCCGGACGATTACGGCGATCACGTCCGCCTCATGTTCGACCTTCAGGCGCTCGCCTTCGCGTCCGACCTGACGCGGGTCATCACATTCAAGACAAGCCGTGACGTGTCAGGCCGAGTCTTCCCCGAAACCGGTGTCAACGCCGGCTTCCACGCCGCCTCGCATCACGGGGGCAACGAGGAGCGGGTCCTCGAGTTCAACAAGATCAACCGGTACCACATGAGCCTGATCCCGTACTTCCTCGAGAAGCTCGCGGACACCATGGAAGGTGATACCCACCTGCTGGACAAGACGCTGATCGTGGCCGGCTCCCCGATGGGTGACCCGAACCTGCACAACCACAAGCGGTGCCCGCTCTTCCTGGCGGGCGGAGCGAACGGGCGCCTGCCGAAGGGCGGCCTGCACGTGAAGGCCCCAGACGGCACACCCATGGCGAATGTCCTGCTCAGCTCGATGCATATGCTCGGCATGGACGACTTCGAGTCGTTCGGAGACAGCACCGACGCCTTCCCGCTGTCGACCGGCCGGTCGACGTCGTCGACGGGTTCTCCACGATGACCAAGATCCTTCCGCTGCTCGCGGCCCTCGTTCTCGGCGGCTCCACGCTCGCCGAGTCACCGGTCGCCGACGCAGCGCAGGACCGCGACCTCGAGGCAGTGCGCGAACTGCTCCGTGCGGGGGCCGACGTCAACGCGGCTCAGAACGACGGGATGAGCGCCCTGCACTGGGCTGCGCAAAACGATGACGCACCGGTGATCGAGGTACTCCTCTATGCCGGGGCGAACACCGCGGCTACGACTCGACTCGGTGGATACGCACCCTTGCACCTCGCCGGGCGAGCCGGGAACGCTTCAGCCCTCGACGCGCTCCTGACCGGTGGCGCTGACGCGGATGCATTTACGACCACGGGCGTCACCGCGCTGCACTTCGCGTCCGCGTCCGGCCGTGCGGATGCTGTCGAGATTCTGCTCCTGCATGGAGCTGCGATCGACGCCGGAACGACCAACGAGGCTCATACGCCGCTCGTGTGGGCGACAGCCGCGAATCGGCTCGACGCCATGCGTGTGCTGCTTGAGGCTGGCGCTGACCCGTCGATAACGACCTCGGTCGTCGACTACGTACAGGTCGCGTCCGAGGACATGCCGCAGCGCCGCCTGCGCTCTCAGCTTGCGTCCGTACGGCGTAATGCCGAGCAGGCTGCCCCGGACCCTTCGGCGGCTCGGTCCGGAGGGGGTCAGTTACAGGCGCCAACCGAAGAGGAAGAGGAAGAGGAAGAACCCGAGGAGGAGGCTCAAGCCTCGGCGGAGGAAGAAAACGAAGAGGAGACCGTCGAAGAAGAGAGCCCTGAAGAGGCGATCTCCGAGGAATCCGATGAGGAGGTCGCGGAGGAGCAGGCTGAGGAAGAGCCCGCCGAGGCAGAGGTCTCAGAGGACGAAGACTCCGAGGAGCAGACTGAGGAACAGCCTGCTGAGGAAGAGCGACCGCTCGGCTATACGGACCTGGTCGGCAAAGAGGGGGGCTTCACCGCCCTGCACTTCGCGGCCCGTGACGGGCTCATCGACGCTGCCATCCTGCTCCTCGAGCATGGCGCCGAGCTCGACCAGCCGACTGCAGGCGACGGCACGACGCCGATGCTCATGGCAACGATCAACGGAAACTTCGACCTCGCCGTGCACCTCCTGAACGAGGGTGCGGATCCGAACGCGACGGCCGAGGATGGGGCAGCCGCGCTCTTCACGGTCCTGAATCGGCGCTGGGGGCCCAAGGCCGCCTACCCGCAGCCCCAGGCGTTTCAGCAGCAGCAGACCGACTATCTGGGCTTCATGGAGGCGCTGATGGTCGCCGGTGCCGACGTGAACCATCAAACCGAGCGCCACATCTGGTACACCTCGTTCAACTTCGACATGCTCGGCGTGAACTTCGCGGGCGCCACCGCCTTCTGGCGTGCGGCGTACGCCACCGATCTTGATGCCATGCGGCTGCTGGTCGAGTGGGGCGCAGACCCCGAGCTGACGACGCGTAAAGTGCCGTCACGACGGTTCGGCCGACGCGGCAATCAGGAGGACGAGTCCGGTCTGGATCCGGTGTCAACCGGGGGGCCTGCCGTACACCCTATTCACGCCGCATCCGGTGTGGGATACGGAGAGGGCTTCGCGGCGAATCAACATTCGCATGCGCCGGACAGTTGGCTGCCGGCCGTGCGATATCTCGTCGAGGAGCATGGAGCCGACGTGAACGCTCGGGACTTGAACGGCTATTCACCCGTCCATCACGCGGCGAGCCGCGGTGACAACGAGCTCATCGAGTACCTCGTGTCACAGGGTGCCGACGTCACGTTCGTCAGCCGACGCGGCCAAACGACCGTCGATATGGCGAATGGACCGCGTCAGCGTGTGCAGCCCTTCCCCGAGACCATCGCGCTGTTAGAGAGCCTGGGGGCCGTGAACAACCACAACTGCCAGAGCTGCGAGTAGAATCCTCCCGTTCCTCGTGGCAACGTCGCGCCAGCACGCTATCGATCGCTGGCCCGTCAGGGACAGCGACAGCCTGACGTGCCCCACGACATGAACGAAGCGAAGCGAACGAGTTTGAAGAGAGTCGTTCAGCTTCTGTCGGTGTTCTACGTCATGACATTTGGCAGTGGATTCCTGCAGGATACACGATTCAACGTCATCAACTACCTGACGTTCTTCCTGCTGTGCATCGGTGGACTGGCATTAATCCGCCAGACCGTGCAGTCACAGGTACCCCGAACCCTGCGGTGGTCTCTGTTTCTGACCGGGATGACCTCGACCCTGCTGCTCATCTTCTTTCTGGGCTATGAATGGTCCAGGCGGCGTGGCCAGGTGGACCTTGAGGCGTCCATGGAGTCTTTTCTTTACGGGCTGACTCTATTGTTCTGGATCCTCGTCAGCGGGAGCCTCTTCTTGCTCCGGAGACCCGAAGCTCGGCCCACGCATTGAAATGACCGCCGACTCGGTTGAGTTTCTTCCGAGCCGGGTGAGCAACGCCCGTCTGGAGGGGTGGCAGAGCGGTTCAATGCACCGGTCTTGAAAACCGGCGGGCGAAAGCCCTCGTGGGTTCGAATCCCACCCCCTCCGCTCGGACTAAGCCCCTGCCAGCTAACCTCTTACGAGACTTGGCCGCCAGGGGCTGTGTCGTTCGAGCGTGCGGAGCCCACCTGATATCGTGCCAAGTTTGTGCCGCACTGGACCTTCTTATGCCTCTTTGGCTGCATCGGCGGGCGTCAGCGAAGCCAGCTTTGAGAAGCCCTCCTCGATGGATGCAACGTCCGCGATAGCGGACCGCCGGGGGTGCCTCGCGCTGGCGTCGAGATAATCGCGCAGGATTCTTCAAAAAAAAGAGAGCCCGAGGTGCATGGGGCAGCCTGGGCAGCTGCCCCCGAAAAGGCCTTCGACGGGGGCCAATTGGTACACAGCACGGCGAAGACAGGAGGCTACCCCCGCCCCACCCTTGGAGTGGAAAACCCCATACCCCGGTCTGCGCGTCTGTCCGTTTCGGTCGGTGCGTCTGGGGTAGCTCTGCCTGCCGCACCCGCTCTGAGCGAGCGCGGTCCTGCATTTTCCAGGTACTCAGTCAGTCTGAGGGAGGTCAGCACCGCCTGGTTTGTACGGGTTGACGACGTGCTCTAGTTGGGGTCCGAGGAAGGCCCTGAAGTCTGATCCAAGCCAGTCCTTTCGCAACTCGAGCCACGCCTGCCAGCCCGGTGAGCCCATGATCTCCCTTCGGGTCGCGTGGTGAGACTCCACGTACCCTGGGCTCAACAGGCCTGGCTGCTCCTGCTTGCAGGAGTCCTGCCAGAGCCCAGCTTGTTGACGAAGATACGCGCCGAACCGGAACAATTCGTGCGGTTCGAGCGAAGGCGCTACAGCGTCTCATGTTGGAGGTCCAGTCCGAAAGACCCGGTGGCCGGTGGGGCCGGTGTTCGGGCACAGGCGGTGCTTCCGGCGGGGGATTTCGTGCACGACTATTATGAGTCGTCGATCCGAACGTGTGGACGCGGTGAACATTCCGCCCGCCGCGGCCACAGCCTAGCGTGTGGTCGGCGGACAGATCGCCCACCGGCGGAACGTGCCCCCACGGAGGGGCCTCTCTTCACCCACTTATGATGAAGACCCAGCTAAAGGTCGGCCTCCCTCTGGTGCTCGCCGTCCTGGCAGTGCCGCTGTCCGGACAGGAGATCCCTCGTGACGAGTACCTGCGGATGCTGCCTCTCAGCCTCCCCAGGCTGGGGCTCCAGACGGACGCGACCGTGGCGCAGAATCTCTATGGCGATCCCACGGCCCCCGGCTATCGGGATGTTGATCCGGTCGACGGGATCGACGACCGACGCAACCGGACGCTGATGGATCTCGCCGTCCGGTTTGCTCCGTACCTCGTGCAAAACACCACGAACGTCCCACTCAATTTCGACATCTTCATCGAGAACCGGAATCACTTCGCGCTCACGATCGACTCCTGGCGTACATCGGGTGAGGAACCGGTCTGGACAGACAGCTCAGGGGTGAACTTCTCCGTGCTCGGACAGGAGGCGTGCGATCCGGCATTGAGGGGCAATGCCTTCGCCCGCTACCCCGATCCGGGGGATGACCCTGCGATCGAAGACTGCAAGCTCCTCGAGCTCATGGATCGGTTCACTCCGGGAGCAGGAATCGTTGAGAGTCGTGACGACAAGCTCATCCGAGGAGACCCGACGACGTTCGACGTGCTCTACTTCAACTTCCCGGGAGACGGGGAGCGGACATGGGTCGAGGCATACGAGCCCGAGTGGGAGCGTACTCCGGAGGAGCGTCGCCCGGCCTTCGTCCATTCCTATGTGCATCCGTTCCTGACAGAGATCGACGCCGGGGGGTACGAACTCATCCTGCAGTACTGGTTCTTCTACCCGACGAACGACAGCGGGATGGATCACGAGGGTGACTGGGAGCATATGAACGTCGTGATCTCACCCCGCAGTCAGGTCGAGGCGGGCCTGAGCGGGGGCGTGCTCAGCGATATCCTGGACGGAAGGATATCCACGGACGGATCGATCGCAGACCCTCTGGTGATCAAACGC
>Ga0222718_10005391_pt1 | contig 10386 bp, 10 predicted proteins | sample C33_27DmetaG_FD_165045 | JGI IMG/M metagenome (GOLD analysis project Ga0222718, IMG submission 165045) | Estuarine water microbial communities from San Francisco Bay, California, United States - C33_27D | ecosystem: Environmental > Aquatic > Marine > Unclassified | place: USA: California... | reverse complement strand
TGCCCTATCTGTAAGCAAGGTATTGCTCATGATCACAAAGCAAATATTGTTTCTGAAAAAATCATCAAGCAAGACGATATTGAAAAGGGTCTTGAGAAGATGGAAACAGAGATTGAACTTGTAGAGGCCCGTAAGATTGAGATTGGTGAGGTCCACAATCGTATCAATCAACATGGTTTTGATATGAGTGCTAAGAACGCTACATATGCTTCTAACCAGCGTAATGTTCTATCGCTACAAGCTGAGTTGGCAGATACTCAAAAGCAAGCAGAGTCTATTGATAACAGCACGATTGAAGCACTACATACTGAACTTGAAGGCTTCAATAATGACCATCGTGATTTGACCGTTGACCGTGAAACGATGGGTGTCGTTGCTAACCTACTCAAAGATGGTGGCATCAAGACACAAATCATTCGTCAATATGTGCCTATCATCAACAAGCTAATCAACAAGTATCTTGCTGAGATGGACTTCTTCGTTCAGTTTGAACTTGACGAGCAGTTCAATGAGACCATTCGCTCACGCTTTCGTGACGAGTTCTCATATGAATCCTTCTCAGAGGGTGAAAAAATGAGAATTGATCTGAGCCTTCTATTCACCTGGAGAGCCATTTCAAAGATGCGAAATTCAGTTTCAACCAATCTTTTGATTATGGATGAGGTGTTTGATGGCTCTCTTGATGCTAATGGTACAGAAGAGTTCATGAAGATTTTGACTGATATCACTGGTGACTCGAATGTGTTCGTTATCAGTCACAAGACTGACCAATTGATTGACAAGTTCGAGAACACTCTTCGTTTTGAGAAAGTAAAGAACTTCTCTAGGATTGCAGCATAATGGGTAAGAGAAGTTCGTTTGAGAGGATAGAGAGAGATTTCTATCCTACTCCACTTGATGCCGTGGTACCACTAATGTCTCATCTTCCGAAGAGTTTTACCTTCGCAGAACCCTGTGCTGGCGATGCAAGACTGGCACTTCATTTGGACTATCTATCAGAGTCTGAGGCTCTTCCAACAATGCTATCTGACATTGAACCACAAGATAGTGGTGTTGAACAGATGGATGCCTTTGACTTTATTGTTCCTCCCAACACAGATTTTATCATAACAAACCCACCTTGGAATCGAACGATACTTCACCCGTTGATAGAGCATCTATCTAATATGGCACCGACGTGGTTGCTATTTGATGCTGACTGGATGCACACAAAGCAGTCTGCGCCCTTTATGGACAGACTACATAAGATTGTGAGCGTAGGTAGAGTCAAGTGGATTGAAGACAGTAAGTCAACAGGTAAAGACAACTGCTGCTGGTATCTGTTTGATGCGAAGCATGATGGAGAGACGAAGTTTTATGGAAGAAAGGCTTGACATCCCTCTGAATATGAGATATAATGTATATTCACTTTAGAGATAAGGTGGTTTTAAGAGATTTGATTAAGCAATTTTCTGTGCAACTTCAATTTGATTGAAATTTTTATACCAACTGCTTAATCAAATAATGCTAATACAGTAAGGAATTTTCAAAGTAACTCCAATTTGATTGGAATTTTGTGTCTAACTCCTTACTGTATTAGCATTATTCTATTAACTCCTTGAAAGGAATTTATAATGACACCAAGATATATTGCAGATTATGGTAAAAAGAAATTTCACGTCTATGATAGGCTGAAAGATGAAATTATTGATAATATTTCATTCGACGAATTTACAACTCTTACATGGATGAAAGAACCGGGAAGCCTAGCAATTGAAGCCGCACATGGTGCAAGATATTCTAAGTGGTCAAAGGCTCAACCGTGGAAAGATAAGACTCAAATTGCAGGATGGTTTTCATTATGTGAAGAACGTGGTGTTGAACTGCGATTCTTACCAGAAAGATCATTGTTTAAATTGAGACAGCTATATTCTCCAGACTTAGAAAAGACTGATGAAGTTGACCTTCGCATCTGGGCAAAGGCAATAACTAAGAACCGGCATATTTGGGATGTAGCATTACGTCCAAAAAATGTTGAGTTTAATGACCCAAACGAAGATATAGATACAGAAAATCTAACACCACTCACAGCAGGAAACCTATATAAGCAAGGCTTAAAAAATTCTTCTCGTATAGTTTCAGCAGATGTTGTTAAATATAAACATACAGTACCCGGCAAAATAGCCTATGAGTATGATTGTATTGATGCTGTTGCCAATCGATTGAGTAATCACAATTCTAATTCAAAATCTAATCGTGTTAAGATTGTTAATGGAGTAGCATATGGTAATTTTAATGGACAGGATGTTGAAATTTCATTGTTAGATATTCTTGGTATTGAAAAGAATAAAAAGAACCAATGGAAACCTCCATCTAAACACACACAATATGTTACTTGTATGATGTTATTGGTTAATCCAGATGGAGAAAGATATCTAAATCAATTAACAAAAAATCCGATTGGCTTTAAAATGATCAAACAGTTTGGAATGGTATCTTCTGGTTTTCATAGTAAGCCAGGGTTTATTCGCCCAAAGTTTTATTATCATGGCACAAAAAATTTAGTTAAAAATCATTTTAAACAAGTTTATGGCATTGAGAAGATGGATATGTCAAATTTTGAACATCAAGAATTTAAAACTTTTATCATGACTACTGCCCGAATTGCTTGGGAACAAACCGTAAAAGCAATGCGTGATTACTTAGATACTACCAAAGCAAATTTAGAAAGGTTTTTCGGTTAAACAATTTTTGAAGCAACTTCAATTTGATTGAAATTTTACCGCCAACTGCTTAATCGAACAATGATAATATCAACAAGGAATTTTATGAGTAACTCCAATTTGATTGGAATTTTAAATCTAACTCCTTGTTGATATTTTAAAAAAAGAAAATGATGAGAAAGTGCTTGACATCCCTCTGAATATGAGATATAATGTCTATTCACTTTGGAGATAAGCATGAACTTCTATACAAACGTCAGACAATTCGGTAACAAAATGCTCGTTCGTGCAATTCGCAACGGCGAACGTATTCAATATGAAGACGAATATAAGCCATACTTGTTCGTAAGTAGTGCAGACGGAGATTACAAATCTCCTTTTGGTGACCGTGCTGGTAAGGTACAGTTCGATTCAATTCGTGAAGCAAAGCAATTCACAGAACAATATTCAGACATTAGTAACTTCAATTTCTATGGTATGACACAATTCGTCTATCCTTACATCAATGACAAATGGACTGGTGAAGTTCAATATGACCGAGACCTTATCAACGTTGTATCTCTAGATATTGAAACTATGTCAGATGATGGTTTCCCAAATGTTGAACTGGCGAACAAAGCGATTACCGTTATCACCATCTCAGATGGTAAAAAGTTTGTTGTTATTGGTATCAGAGACTTCAAGACGGATAGAGACGATGTAACCTACCTGCAATGTAGAGATGAGAAAGAACTTCTACTTACCTTTCTAAAAGAATATCGTAAGATGGACCCAGACATTTTGACTGGCTGGAATATCGAATTTTTTGATATTCCTTACCTTGTCAATCGTGTCAGAAACATCTGTGGTAAAGAATATGTCAAAATGTTCTCTCCTTGGAAGTTCGTTCGTGATAAGAAGCAGAAGAACAATAATGAAGAAATCACTACCTATGACATATTCGGCGTTCAAATTCTAGACTATCTTGCAGTCTATCGTAAGTGGACATACACGCAGCAAGAGTCATACAAGCTAGACCACATCGCTTATGTTGAACTAGATCAACGCAAGCTAGACTACTCTGAATATGGTTCTCTTCATAATTTTTATGAGCAAAACTTTCAGAAATATGTTGAATATAACATCATTGATACTGAACTTATCAATAAGCTAGATGACAAGCTGAAGTTGATTGACCTAGCACTGGCTCTGGCTTATGATGCTAAGTTGAACTATGTTGACGCCTATACATCGGTTCGTATGTGGGATGTTATCATTCACAACTATCTGCTCGAACAGAAGATTGTGATACCTCAGTTCAAGCAAAATGATAAACCATATTCGTTCGTTGGTGGTCATGTAAAGAATCCTATTCTAGGCAAGCACGATTGGGTGTGTTCTTTTGATTTGAACTCTCTGTACCCACATCTAATCATGCAATACAATATCTCACCAGAAAAATATAACTCAAGGGTTAGTTTTCCTGGTTGCACCGTCGATGGATTTCTTGATGGTGTGCTGAACAATGAAGATATCACAGAACACTTGAATGCTGAAAATCTCACAATCACGCCTAATGGTTGTTTGTGGAACCGTGAAGGCCAAGGGTTTCTTCCTTCTTTGATGGAGAAAATGTATGAAGACCGTTCTCGCTTCAAGAGAATGATGCTTGATGCTAAACAGAAGTATGAAGATACAGGCAATCCTGAGCATCTCCGTGATAGTATTCGTTATGATAAGATTCAACATGCCAAGAAAATTCAGTTGAACTGTGCTTATGGCGCTCTTGGCAATGAATGGTTTCGTTGGTTCAATCCTAACTATGCTGAGTCTGTCACGATGGGTGGTCAATTCTCTATTCGCTGGATTGAGAAGAAGATGAATGATTATCTGAATAATCTTTTGAAAACAGATGATGATTTCATCGTGGCTTCTGACACGGACTCGATTTACATAGTCATGGATAAATTTGTAAAGAAGTTCAAACCTGATGCTCCTGTTGATGAGGTTGTGAAATATCTAGATAAGATTTGCTCTAAGGCGATTGAGCCTTTCCTCAATAAATCTTATGAGGAGCTTGCTAAGTATGTCAATGCTTTCTCTCAGAAGATGTTTATGAAGCGAGAGGCGATTGCAAACAAAGGAATATGGACTGGAAAGAAGCACTATATTCTTAACGTATATAACAACGAAGGCGTTCAATATTCTGAGCCTAAACTCAAAATCATGGGAATCGAAGCAGTTCGTTCTTCTACTCCACAGTCCTGTCGAGAGAGTATTAAGAGTGCAATCTCACTCATTATGAATCGAGATGAAAGCGATTTGATTGACTATGTTCAAGAATTTCGTGGTAAGTTTTTCAAAATGTCGTTTGAAGAGGTGGCTTTTCCTCGTGGTATGAACGGTATCAATAAGTATCGTGATGGTGATAGCTGGCGTTCTGGTACTCCTATACATGTTCGTGGTGCCTTGATCTACAATAGAATGCTTGAGAAACACAAACTCACCAAGACCGTTGAGAAAATTAGAGACGGCGATAAAATCAAATTTTGCTATCTTAAACAGCCAAATCCTACGATGGAGAACGTTATCAGCGCTATCGATTCTCTGCCAAAAGAGTTTATCCTGGAAGACTATATAGACTACGAAACACAATTCGAAAAGAACTTCCTGTCGCCGCTACGCTCTATCACTGATGTGATAGACTGGCAGCTAGAGCAGAGAAGCACCTTAGAGTCTTTCTTTTCGTGATGCGGGCGTCGTATAATGGCATTACCTGAGATTTCCAATCTCATGACGGAGGTTCGATTCCTTCCGCCCGCTCCAAAATTAATTTCAAAAAAATAAAAAAAGTGCTTGACATTTGGCTCTAGAACGCCTATATTATAGTTATGAAAGAGAGAGAAACGTCCTCTCTCAAATGTGAAGGCGAGAAAGACATGAAATTAGTAGTGGATAACAAACGCCCTAAATGTCAAGTGCCGGGTTGCGGTAAAAATGCTCAGTTAATAAGCACACTTTCTAAGTGGAGATTTCGCAAGTCAAGTTGGGTAGCAGAAAAATTTGACTGTGAAGGCTATGTCTGTGCAAAGCATCATTCACAAAAGTATGGTATAGGAGGATGGGACTACAAAATTTATCGTAAAGATTATTGTGAAAATGTTGATAGTCGTCTAGGTTTCAAATGCACCACCACAATCATTGATCCAGAGTGGCAGTTAGATGCTGATCATATTAATGGTGACCCAACATCACATTTAACAATTGGCGCTGCTGCTATACAGACATTGTGTAAGTGTTGTCATGCTATTAAAACTAAGCAACAGCGTGATTATATGTCTCCTGGACGAAAAGTATTAGGCATGGCAGCGTGAAACAAGGGAGAAAACTATATGACTAACTTTGGAAAAGTAGAAGAGTTTATGGATGCGTTTGGTCAAAATGTTGAGGCTGAACCACAATGGTCTTCTGTTGCTGAACTACGCTATGCCTTGATTGAAGAGGAACTGCATGAACTTCGTGAAGCATTAGACGATAAAAATATCATAGAGGTCGCTGATGCTCTTACAGACCTTCTCTATGTTGTCTATGGTGCCGGACATTCTTTTGGAATTGATCTTGACAAATGCTTCGAAGAAGTGCATAATAGCAATATGAGCAAATTAGGCGCTGACGGAAAACCTATATATCGTGAAGACGGTAAGGTTCTCAAGGGACCTGATTATTGGAAACCAAATTTGAAAAAGGTGATGTACCCAATATGGTAATTAGTGAAGATGAGAATGTACAGAAACAATATGATGAATGGCAAGATTCGAATCCTATTGAAGATGATGTTATCAGTGAAGAAGAGTTACGAAATCGTATAATCTCTGATCTGACTACTGTAAGTAAGATGCCTGTTGAAGAATATACTCTATATCAAAAATATTTAGAAATTCATAACAGATATCCAACAGAAAATCGTGCGACTCTTTTTGGCGAAGAACTTGACTTTGTTGATGAGACTCATCGACAACTCATCCATGAATGTAAAACTAATATCTGGATACCAGAGTCTCCTGAAGACTTTGACAAACTAGATATTGAAATGATTTACACCAACGAAAACACTTTACAGAATGGACATAGCAAAGGTTCGACAATCAACAAGTGGAACTGTCTTCGTACCTTCATCAGTACAATGAAGAACAATTCTAATATTGGTCGCAATATGCACTATATCATTCGTGATAGAGTGACTGAAAAATATCTTGGCGTAATCTGTATCACAGGAGATTTCATTGATTTGACTCCTCGTGATGACTACATTGGATGGGACAGAGAGTACAAAACTAAGAGTGGTAAACTCAATCACACTTGTATCGGCTCTTCTATTGTACCTCTACAGCCACTTGGTTTCAACTATGTTGGCGGTAAACTACTTGCTCTGCTCTGTCTATCAGATGATGTTCAGAACCAGTGGGAAAAGAACTATGGTAATAAACTTGTATCCGTTACCACAACCAGTCTCTATGGTAAATCTAAAGCAGGTGGTCTAAGTCAATATGACAATCTGAGGCACTGGAAGAAAATGGGATACTCATCTGGTTCTCTAACCTATGAGTTGACAAAAGATACCGAGCGTGAGATGCTTCGTTATTTTAAAAAGAATGATACCGAAAAATACTTTCTACACTATGTGGCTAAGAATGAAAAAGGTCTTATGTTGAAGCGTGATCATCGAAACCGATATCGTTCACGCACCTTTACTAAGCTGAAGATACCTAAAGAAATCATTCGTTCAGACCATCAAAGAGGCATCTATTTCTCTCCTCTTTATACGAATAGTAGAGAGTTCTTGAAAGGAGATATTGAAGAAAAAAATCTTGACAAAGCATTTGATACTAGTGTAGAATATCTTGTTAATCTATGGAAGACCAAGTATGCCTCAAAGAGAATCAAAAGTCTAATCAAGAACGAAAGAACCTCTCTTGATGAAACATTATTCTATGATGATATTTGTTTTATGACATGGGAAGAAACTAAAGATAAGTATTTAACACAGGTGGGAAGATAATGTATAAGTATAGTGAAGACAAGCTGCTGGCAGAAATCTTAGAGTATGTGAACTCTACCTACAGCCAGCATTATTCGCAGAACAGGTATCAAGCTACTGAGTTCATTCTAGATAGTGGTCATGGTGCTGGGTTCTGTATTGGTAATATCATGAAGTATGCTCAACGATATGGTCATAAAGGAAGCGTAGAAGATTGGCGAAAAGACTTGACAAAGGTCATTCATTATGCTATGATCGCTCTACACAATCACGATACAACATATGCAACAAGTGAGGAAGATGTGAATGGAACTGAAAATCCAAGTTGAAGAACTACGAAAGGCAAAGGTGTTCGTCGCAACACCTATGTACGGTGGACAATGCGCTGGCATGTACACCAAATCTACCAACGACCTTGGCATGGCTGCCACCAAGTATGGAATTGACCTAAACTTCTACTATCTCTTCAATGAATCTCTTATCACTCGTGCTAGAAACTATTGTGTGGATGAGTTCCTGCGTAGTAACTGCACTCATATGATTTTCATTGATAGTGACATTGGCTTTCATGTGAACGATGTATTCGCTCTTTTGGCACTGCAACTAGCAGACCCAGAGAACGTAGATATCATCACTGGACCATATCCTAAGAAGTCTATCTCTTGGGAGAAGATTGCCAAAGCAGTGAAGATGGGTCACGCTGATAAGAATCCGTTTGCTCTTGAGAACTTCGTAGGCGACTATGTGTTCAACCCAGCAAAAGGTGTCACCGAGTTTCGTGTTGACCAACCAGTAGAAGTATTAGAAGCTGGTACTGGGTTCATGTGTATTCCTCGTGCTACGTTTGAGAAGTATGAAGAAGCATATCCAGAATATCACTATCTACCAGACCATATTCGTACAGATGCTTTTGATGGCTCTCGTGAGATTATGGCTTACTTTGATTGTATCATTGATCCAGAGTCGAAGCGCTATCTATCAGAAGACTATATGTTCTGTCAGAATGTTCGTAAAGCTGGTATGAAGGTGTGGATGTGCCCGTGGATGGAACTCAAGCATATGGGTTCATATATTTTTGGTGGTAGTCTTGGTGCGATGGCTGCGATTCAAGCATCGCCGACTGCAAGCGATGAATCAAACAAAAAATATTATCAGGAAGGCAACAAAACTCGTATAAATAAAGAGCGCCAAAAGACTAAGAATGCTCGCACTTCTCGCAGGCGCAATCGCAAATAATTGGAGAACTATATAATGCAACTAAACGATTATACTATGGACATTCTAAAGAACTTCTCTTCTATCAATCCTTCTATCGTTATCAAGCCAGGCACGACACTGAGTACAATTTCTCCTCAGAAGACTATTATGGCAATTGTTAGCGGCAGTGACGACTTTTCATCTGAAGCTGGTATCTATGATCTATCTCGCTTTCTAGCAACGGTATCGTTGTTCGAATCGCCAGAGCTAAACTTTGATGAAAAGTCTATCAATATTATGGAAAATAAACGCAAGGTGCAATACACTCTTGCGGACACTTCCATGATCCTTCAGCCACCAGAAAAAGAAATCACTATGCCACCTTGTGAGGTGAAGGTAGATATTTCTTGGAATGATTTGCAGTCTGTTCTAAAGGCTGCTTCCGTTCTTGGTTTACCTGAGATTGCCTTTGCAGGGGTCGATGGTGAAATCGTATTGGAGGCTGTAAACTCTAAAAACCCAACTACTGATCGTTATGGCGTGACAGTTGGTTCAACATCAGACACTTTTAATATGTATATGAAAGTTGAAAATCTGAAGTTGATGCCGAATGATTACACGGTCAATCTATCGTCAAAAGGATTGTCGTGTTTTGTTTCGGACAACGTAAAGTATTTTATTGCAATCGAATCTAACTCTACATTTGGAGAATAATATGACTGAAGAAAATAATCAAATCACTCTACAAGACATTGACGCTGTTGTGCGTATCATCGACACTGTTTGCGCTCGTGGTGCCATTCGTGGTCAAGAAATGATTGCTGTTGGCACTCTTCGTGAAAAGTTTGGCGCTCTGCTACAGGCAGAAGTAGACAGGCAGCAAGCAGCAGAAGCAGCAGGACAACCCGCTGCGCCTTCAGAAGAGGTGCAAGACGTTGCTGTTGAGGAAGTAGTTGACGCTGACCTCTCTAATCTGAACTAAAACTTAAAGGGGATGGGTTGACACTCATCCCCTTTTCTGCTATACTTGATTTTTATTTTATGATGAGGTTTTGATATGAATGAAGAGTTTCTCTGGGTACAGAAGTATCGTCCTAAGACGATTGCTGATACCATACTCTCAAGCGAACTAAAGCAGACTTTTCAGCAGTTTGTCAACCAAGAAAATATCCCTAATCTGCTATTGACTGGCAGTGCTGGTATTGGTAAGACAACTGTTGCGAAAGCACTGTGTGAACAACTAAATGCCGACTACATTGTAATCAATGGTTCTATGAACGGTAACATTGATACTCTACGAACTGAAATCATGCAGTTTGCATCATCAGTATCTTTTACGGGAGGTCGTAAGTATGTCATCCTTGACGAAGCTGATTATCTCAACCCACAATCAACTCAACCTGCTCTTCGTAACTTTATGGAAGAGTTTAGTAAGAACTGTGGATTCATTCTCACATGCAATTTCAAGAA
>Ga0222718_10005390_pt1 | contig 10387 bp, 8 predicted proteins | sample C33_27DmetaG_FD_165045 | JGI IMG/M metagenome (GOLD analysis project Ga0222718, IMG submission 165045) | Estuarine water microbial communities from San Francisco Bay, California, United States - C33_27D | ecosystem: Environmental > Aquatic > Marine > Unclassified | place: USA: California... | reverse complement strand
TTCTTATATGCGAAAGCAGTTAAACCCATAACAACCTTCCAAGCCTCTTCCTCATACCCCTCCAACCTCATTCGGGTCAAAACTCTCGCAACAGTCTTTGAGCCTTCGGAATCAGCAAAAAGGTCTTGTTCAAGTTGTCCGAAAGAACTGCACGAACCCTCACCATCTCGGATATTCGGCTGATGGCTCACCACAACGGGCGATTCGTATTGGGTGCTTTGAGCATCATACTCATCGTTGCTTGAGCAATCCGCACACATGGTTTGGGTTGCATCTTCAGCCATGAAAGTGTTATCGCATGACGAACAGTTAGAGTCCATATCGGTTGATTAAATGTTTTGTGATTTAAGGTTGTCGGTATTTTTGCTTTTCCGATTGAGGCAATTTTGGCTTCAAAGGTTGGTCGCCATCTTTTTTGATTGACCAAGTTGAAATTAGCCTCGCTTTTCTTGAGATGATATAGAAGATGTGCAATTCCTTATCGGAATCGGAATCCACAAGAACAATGTCCCGAATATATCTTCCTTCCTTTGGGGTGCTGAAACTAATGAGGTTTTCGGGTTTTGAAAGCAGGGTGAAATGTTGAACATCCAACTTAGAGAAAGGTCGCTTGGTTTTTTTGATGTTCTTATCCAAGTTCACACCATAGGTTTTGAGCCTTTCTTTATCCTCCTTTTGAACCTCATGAGGATAGCCCGCTTGAATCTTGAATGTGTTGGTCGCCTTAAGAGGCTTCTTTGGACTCGCCATGCTTCTCACTTGATGGTTAAAGCGATTCAGTTCATCCTCTAACCATTCGGGGAATCCATTGACGGTGTGAAAAAAATCAAGCCGAGTTAAACTTTGTTCAATTTGCTCTCGCTTGAATCCATCAAGAACCTTCTCCATATAGGCATGAAACTCAAAGCCATGCTGAAAGATTTTAGATTCCATGTTGATAGGAGATGGGTGATACCTATTTAAGCATTTTCACCGATTGTTGAAAATCCATGCACTCGCCAAAGCCACTATTCCACCAATGATGGGGATTCGGAATGGTTTCTTTGATTTGTTTTCGTTTGATGGTTGAGGTTTTTGTATGGTTTTCCATCCATCACCTAAGACTCTATTTGCACCTTTTATGATTCTTTGAAGTGCCTCTCTTTGGCTTGTTGCATAAGGGTATGAGTAAAAATAGGGTGCTTTATTCTTTCCTTCAAGGTCTAACCTATCTCCTCCATAGACTATATCATTAACATCAAAATCATATCTCCAACCCCTATCCCCCTTTTTGTCATTCCAAACTTTATGAATCGTTGCATTGATGTAGGTATTTTCATTAAAGTTTGAATATCCATAAATGTAAATGAAACAATCCCACCTTCTATTGTTTGAATCAATTCCATAGTGGGGAGTTTCCGATTGAATCTCTTTTTGATAATCAATTGTATCATCAACCAATGAAACTCGCCCTATGGTTCTAATTGAACTGTATTTATCATCGGAGTTTTCATCACTAACCCACAACTCACTAAGTTCAATCGGAATAGTCTTTTTCTTTCCTACTTTGGGAAAATACCCCGTTATATCAAGGTATTCCTTCTCTTTAATCTTCGTTTTTCCTTCGGGATTGAATGAGTGTCGGTATTTCATTTTGTTCGCCTATCTATACTATGCCTATCCACTATTTAACCTTTATTCCTTCCTGTTCAAGAGCAAACCGCCCACAAGGGCTGATGCACCAAGAAGGGCAACCTTAAATCCGAGCAATCCCGCACCTAATCCGAATCCGAGTTTTGCGGAATCTTTCAAAGTCATATCCTCACCTTCGGCATAGTATTCATCTCCTCTATCCCTTCTAATCGCTCTCACGATTCTTTCATTTTCTTCTTCTCTTTGTAATGCCTCATCGTCTTTTAGGGTTTGTTTTCTTTGAAAGTCCAAACAATTAGCACAATATCTTTCATCATCTATCCATGTTTTTGTTTCACTTAAATTAAATGATTTTCCGCAATCATTACATTCAACTTCGCTTTCAGCCTCATACTCTTCGGCTTGGCTTTTATCGGGCAACTCATCATAAAGTTCCCATCTCGCATCTCCGTAAAATCCGATTCCACAATCTTTACAAATGATATTCACACCATATTTGGTGTCAATAGAAGGTGTTTGTCTTAGACCTGCATGATAAACGCCTGTGAAATCAACATCCCATCCGTTCTTTCCGCAACTGCCCCTGCACTTTTCGGGTCGCCCTCTCGCACAGGCTTCTCGGCAATACTTATCGGAATAAACATCGGAAAAGCGAACATCGGTGATATGACCACAGGCATCACATTTATACAGGTATTCGGAAAGTTGTGCTTCAAACGCTTCACCTCTAAACCTATCATACCTTCCATCATAGGTTTCTCTATTGTTTAGGAAGTTCATGCAATACCAATCTCCATAGCCTAAATTGATGCAACCATCGTTTTTCATTCCACAATTACTACACCAATTGGGGTGCATACTTTCTTCACCTCTAAACTCTTCAGCATTTGCTCTATTTATGTAAGGCATTAGCCCTGCATCATAGTATGACATAATCACTTTCATTCTTTCTTTTGCTCTTTCACCTTCCGATAGTCCCATTGGATTACAATAAGCACAATCACATCTTGGGCATTGATGATATAAATAATCAATAAGGTCTTTGTGGAGTATTCCATCACAACCCCGACAAATCATATAATCCTTTTCATCCCTCATTGGTTCATATTTGTGAATATGTTCATCTTCTTCACCATTAAACCTCCTAAACAAATCAGCCATTCTTGGTGTGCCTGTGTATTGATAGGGTTTGTCCCACTTTCCAACCGATAACTTCAAATAGTATGCGGTGCTAAAGTAATCTATTTGGGGGTCGGAATTGTCAAACCATTCTGTTCCTTTCATGATGCTGATGATTTGTTTGAAGAGGTCGGTGTATTTTGGGTTGTAATCATCGGGATGATAGGTGTTGATACTCACATAGCCGTCAAAGTGAGGCTTTGGGTTTCCGTATCGCTTCCAATACTGTTTATTGTCGGGAATATCTTCCCAAATGTCCCGAAAGTCTAAGTCGCCCGCCATAATGCGAACTCTCAAAGTTCCATCCTTTTTTGAAACTGAAAACTTAAGGTTTGGGAAGCGTTGTTTTAGTTCGCCTCTCACTCTTCGGGTCGTTTCCGTTGATACATAAGCCATCCTAATCACCTTAATCTCGGTTCAGCAAAAATCCTCCAATAGTTGCGATACCGAGCAAGGCAACATTAAATCCAAGCAAACCTGCCCCGACTCCAAATCCAAGTTTTGCGGATTCTCTTAGGGACATATCTTCGCCCCCATAGTTCACTTCAACACTTGGATTCCGATTCATAATCTCCTGTTCAGCAACATCAAGACCGACTTGGTTTCCAACATTGAATGCTTCATCAACACTTGGGTTGGCGGTTGGTTGAATCCCTGCGGAACTCACACTCACCTTTGCACCGCCTCCGTAAAAGGCTTCAACCGAGCCTTCATTGACCATGTTTGCATCGGTTTGCTCAACGGCTTCTTCATTGGCTTCAAAGGTTTCAGCACTTATTCTGTTAATCTGTTCTTGAGTTTCATCAATCAATTGATTGTAATGACGAATCTGTGGCTCAACAAAATCAACTATATCCGACATTTTCTTCTCCATGCGGGGAAGATGCCCCACTAAACCTGTTGTAAAGGGCATTGACGAATTGTAAAGCATTTGTAGTTGCCTCTTAATAGTTTTAAGATATTCTAATTTTTCTTTCAAATCGCTTAATCTTTCTTCTTTTGAGGGGGGTAAGTTATCCCCTATCCAACCCCTTTCAACGGTTTCAACACCAAAAGTTTCAGCATCCTTCATGTTTTGATTCTTCCTCTTCTCCCTCAATACATCCTCATAATTAACGAGTTGAAGGTTAGGGGTGTGAGAGCCTTTTCTCTTTGATTCGCCTTCAGCACTCATCTTTGAAGTCCGATAATCCTTCATAAATTGCTCTTTGGTGTAATCATCATCAAAATCATAGTATTGATTGTAGGTGTTTCCTCCTCTTTTATATGTTTCTTTCATTTGATTAGCAAAAAAGTTCGCCACATCTTCGCCTTGAGTATCATAGAGATTGAAGTATTGCAGAAGCCCTTCATAACCGCCAAAAGCATTATTCAATTTATTCACATACCTCTTTAGTTCGGAAGCCGATATGTCATTATTTCTAACGGCATCAACAAATGTGGCTTGGTCAAGATAGCCAAGCATAAACATTACGGTGAAGTCCGAGATTCCTGTTGCCTCAAAAGTTTCAGCCTCAACTGCTTCAGCACCCTTCCAAGTTCCACTCTTCTTTCCTTGAAGTTCCTTGATATAATCGGATGCCTTTGACCTGTTCATGGATTTATCAACCTTTCCTCCAAGTTCACCAATAAGCCATTCCTGTCTTTCGCTAATTGAATCATCATAAGCACCAAAGGTTTCAGCCACAAAAGGTTTATGTTTTCCTCTTCCGATAACAACAACCTTATGATTTGGCTTATCATAGAGGCAATCATAACATCTCCATTTTCCTTTATCATCTTGGAGGAAATTGTTCATAGCAACACCCCTAACAAACTCCCATTGATTACAACCCCTGCATTTCATTCTTTTTCCAACATTCATCTAAAATCACTTCCTCGCATAGTAGTAGCCCGAAAGTCCCGCAATAGCGAGAACAATCGCTGAAGCCGTCATGCCTCCAACTCTAACGCCACCCTTAGCGAGAACTCCTTGAGTCAAATCCACAACATCTCCTTCAGCACTTCCAATGTAGTTTCCTTGTTCGTCAAATGGTCCTGTTGTGTGAACAAAAACAATACCGCATGAAGGGCAAGTAGGGTCATCCTCTCCGATGCAACCATCACAAGCCCTCACACCACATGAGCATTGATAAGTTGTATGCTCTCCTATGCCCGTAGGTCCATCTTTGAATACATAACCACAACAACGGCAATTGGGGTTTTCATCCTCGCCCATACAACCATAACAACCCCTGCAACCACAATCCGATTCGGGACAAACAAATGTTGCATCTCTTGTGTAGTAATCCTCTTCAGCCTCCATTTGTCCGAAGTCGTTGCCTTCTCCGATAGAACCAAGCATGGTTTCTTCAGCATTGTATGTGTTTTTGAAATCCACACTTTTCTTTCCGTTTTGATGCTCAATCATGACTCCTTCTCTTCCCGGCATTTTGTCAAAACATTCAATACAAATTGACCATTCAGTTCCATCAGCGACATATCCTGTGTAATATGCGTCTAATTTTTCCGAGCATGAATCACAGTTTCCGTAATAAACTTCATTATGGGGGCTTCCTTCAAGCCAAGTCCAACCTTCTTTGAGAACCATTGAACCGTTGTTATCATCATCGTAAAGAATCCCGCCACTTCCCGCTTGAGCCTCAAAGGATTCAGCCCCATAATCACCCGTTCCGCCTTGACCGACTCCCTTCACAGTCTTTGCCTTTCTCCTTCTATCAGCCGATAGGCTTCGCCCAACATCAACATTCTTCTTGAATCTTCCCTTTGAATCTCTTGTGATATATCTGTTGCCGTATCGGTATCTTCTTTCAGCACCGAACTCCACATCTCCAATGTATTGATTGTCATAACAGGTTTTACACTCATAGTAGCCATCTCCGATGGACTCCATATCTCCACCGCAATCGCAAACTACATCTTCCATTTTCTTCAATCGGTATCTTCTTTCAGCACCAAAGGATTCAGCACCCATATTCTTGAGTTTATCTCTATCTTCAACAAACTTTCTCCGAATTGGGTCTAAAGAACCAAGATAATCCCAAAAGCCATCACCCATATCTCCATATATATTCATTTGAGAGTCATAGATATGTTCCTTTTCCATATCAAGTGCGAGGATTGCTTCATTAAGCCATGCTACACCCCAACCACCTTCGGGGGTTTTGAAATAGTCTTTACCGCCCCACAAATCTCCATCAGTTTCGGGATTCATGACATTTTTGCTTAAGAGAGTATTCCTTCTCAAAAAAGTTCGGATATTTTCATCTCTATATCTTCTTTCAAGAATCTTAATTTTTCTCCTCTCTTTCGCCAATCCTTCAATCAAAAATCTAACCAACTGTCCCGATTCATCTTTTTTAGCCGTTTCAACCCAATTATTTACTGTATCGGGATTATCCCACAAGCCCCCAATAGCCCCCGATGTTCTCCAAAACTCCTCATCTTCTTCGGTCAATTCATAAAACTCATCTTTGAATGGTTCATAGTATTCAGCCTCCATTTGTCCGAAGTCGTTGCCTTCTCCGATAGAACCAAGCATGGTTTCTTCGGCTTCCATTTCAGTTCCACAACCGCAACCATGTTCGCCTTCAGCATTCATGACTAAAGCACTTCCGCAGTTTCCACAACTTTCAGCATCCTTCATGTTTTGATTCTTCATTTTTTCTCTTTTTATCTCTTCAAAGCCAACAAAATGCGGTTGAGGAATCAAAGTTCCAAGAACATCACTAAATCCTTCCGAAGCCATAGAACCTTTCATTCTTTGACCAACGGCCAATCGGTTTTCAACAGGTCGCATTGAGGGTCTTGAACCTTTTGCATAGGACATTTTTCTTTGGAGTTTTTCAACTTGTTCTTTTGAAAGAGGTGCATTAAAGGTTTCTTCAGCATCATATCTCCCTCTTCCCATTCTTCGCATTCTCATCATGTCGCCAACCTGCTTCTCATCAAGAGTTCTTCGGCTTTGAGCCATGTTATCTCGCCAACGAAACGAAGGTCTGTTCAAAGGAGAATAGTCAGCATCAAAGGTTTCAGCACCATGAATATCTTCCGCCCCTTCAACGACAGTAGGGTTAATTCTGTTTATTTCATCGGACATTACGAATCACTTATTCGTGATTTAAGGTCTTTTGATACATAAAGGTGTCGGTGTCAATCTTCTTCTTCATCATCATCATCAAACAAAGAAGGCATAGCAGTTGTCGTCAATTCCATAGGAAGTTGCCTTTCAAAGAAGCGAATAATGTTAGGTTGTTCCACCTCAATATCAACGATAATCTCTCCAATTCGCATTCTCGCATAGTTTGTGCGGGCTGAATCGGTGAAAAGAGTTGCATATCTCGGAGAGATAGCCCCTGCTCGGTATTGCCTTCGCACCTCGCCCGATATTCCCGATTGATTCCCAATAATGGATAAGGTTTGACTCGCTGAATCCCACTCCATCGTTTCGGGTGTAAATCCTGTATCATCCTTTTTACCGATTGAATAATAAAGAGAACAAGGGTTTGCATTTTCTTGTGTTGGGTGAGTGATTTGAAGGCTATCTCCCGAAAGAACCTTCCAATAAAGAGGATTGTTTGTTCTTAAATCGGTGAAGATAATGTAGGCTGAATTGACGGCAACCATCGGCATCACAACCTTCTAATCATCAATCTTGGTCCACCGTTCTTTGAAATCGCTTGAAATGTGGTGTCGGAAACAGGAGTGAGGTTGTAGTTTCTTCTCCATTCTTCAAAGGACATGGTTTGCATTCCATCGGTGAAGGAAACATTCATGTCGGGGGAAAGAGTATCAGTTGTCATATAAACTGTTGAAAGTCGGGTAAAGTCGCCCTGCCTGTTTGAAGGATAGTCGGGTCTTTGCTGATAAGCACCTTGAGGGATGCCGAAGTTGTTCTCAAGTCGGCATGGAGAACCTAACATTTGGGGATAGGTATAAGCCATAGGAACTTGATTAGAAGGCATAGATTCTTGACCAACCGAGTTCACTTGAAAATCTTCGGAACTAAGTGTTGTTCCGTATGCTTCAGCACTTCTCACTTCATAGTCAATAACGCCTGTTCCATAAGGACTCATGTTAAGGGTTCTTGAGGCAGTTTGTTGGGTAAGTTCATAACTTCCGACAAAAGCAGGGTCAAAACTTTGAGGTTGAACATCAAGAGTAGTGCCTGTTCGCTCAATAGAGAGTTCTTCAAGTTCGGAAGGTCTAACGCCACGAACTGCCGACCTAATTCGGTCAAACAGGGTTGGTGAAGCGGTTTCGCCTTCAGTTGAAGCATCTCCTTCAGCACCAAAAGGCAACTTTCCGCCCAAGATGTTCTTATAACTCCAACCGATTCCAACACCTACAACAGTTGCAGTTAAGAATTGCTTTAGAGTGAGCATAATTCATCATTCCTCCTTTTGATATTTAAGCCTGTCGCCAACAAGGTTTCTTTTGCCCGCCATATAGGAGAGGACCGCAACGATTGAGATTCCGCCCATGAGTTTCGGATTATCCATGACGAATCGCAAAGCGGATTCAAATAAGTCGGTGGCTCTTGATACAATCTCATCGGAGATTCCCGCTTGAGGTTCGGATTCCACCTTTGCTTCTTCAGCCTCTAATTCAGCATCGGTGGTGGCTTCGGGTTCGGGTTCTTGAGGTGGAGTGTAAAATGGAGAAGAATCAACTTTCATTCCCAACTGTTGAGGGCTTAAATCCCCAAATCCGAGTTGCATAGGTTTCTTATCATCTAAATCCGAATACATCCTTTCACTTCCTTAATTTCAATCCAATCATAGCACCCGCACCAAGCGAGCCAAGTAGGATAGCCTTATTCAAGATACTCCCCGATTTCAACTCCGCAAAAGGTTCGGTGAAGGTGTCAATCCCCTTTGCTTCAAAGGTTTCAGCCCCAAACTCCACATCTCCAATGTATTGAGTATCATAACAGGATTTACATTCATAGTAGCCATCTCCGATAGGTTTCATAGTCCCATTACAATCGCAAACTACATCTTCCATGCTAATCATTCGCATGGCTCTTTTTCGGCAATCATCATCACCACATACAGTATGCCCCCATTGAGTTCTCAAAACAGGAGGCTTAGAACAAACCATACAAGATTCTTCAGCCCCAAACAAACTGCCTAAGCCATTCATCGGTTGTTCGGTTTTGTTCTTTGGGATAACATTTACATAAACCATATCAGCGAACTTAGGCTCTCCTTCATTGATTGTGTATTTGTTCTTCTCAACTACGGGAATATCCGAATCGCCATAGAAAAACTTATCTCCCATCAACCACACTTGATACCCGTATTCATTATTGTATGGAGTTTCATAGTCAAAATCGGCATCCATGATGGGCTTAGAAGTCGTTTTCTTGATTTTGTAGCCTTCATAGTCGCCCCGCTTGACTCCCTCATCCAATGCTTTTCGGAGTGCTTTGAAATAGGTTGAACCTCGCTCACCAAACCGAAGGTCATAGGTGTTGAGAAGGGTGGTGGGGTGTCCGTTTCCTTTTTGGTCTAAGAATGAAATGGCGATATAATCCTTTGGGTTGATGCTTTCTTCAGCCCCAAAATCTTCAAACCTTACATCCTCGCCCCCCACAGGCTCTCCTATCCCGTATGTCCGATTAACGATTGTTTGAATTGCCTTCATAGCCTCATGTAATCTCATATCTCCTCTCCCATCTGCTCTAACACATTCCCCTATTGCGTCAATGGCTTCGGCTTGGTCATAGGAGTTTTGAAAGTTTCCCCTCCACATAGACCACCAATCGGAGGCGAAGGTTTCACTTTCAAAAGTTTCAGCACTAAATCCTTCTTCCCTTTCATCTATCAATGAAAAGTAAAGTTCGGGTTTGTTATACATCATCCATTCAGCGAAGTTCATACTTCTTGCTCTATCTATGTTTCCAACTCGCACCATGCCCGGAGAGTTCTTTTCGTCTAAGAGTGAGAAGTAAAGTTCGGGTTTGTTGTTCATCAACCATTCAGCGAACTCCATTCCTCCATCAGCCTCAAACTTTCTATCGCCCAATTCCATGTCAATGCTTCGCTTGACTCCGTTCAAGTCCTCAATCATTTGTTCATTCCAACTCTTGAGTCCATTGAAAATAGCATCTCTTTGCTTTTCCCTTGTTCCATAGCCCGATTGTTCCCGAACTTCAGCATTCGGATGAAATGCGGTTGAGATTCTATCGCTCATATCATTCATCATTTGATGTTGAGTATAGTATAGAGGGTCAAAGAGTCGGTTGGTTTTCAAAGTAGGCTCTCTCGCATTCATGTAGCCTTCGTCATAGTCCCTTTCTATGGTGTAGTAGTCATATTGCTCTCCACCTTCGGATTCATAAGAATCCAAAGAATCTCTCTCATCCATTTTCATTCTTTCTTCAAGAGTGAGTTGGCTCATGGCGATTTGCCTTCTAATATCAACAATGGTGTTATGTGCTGATTGACTCATGATTCGCTCTTTTTGAGGTGTATTGAAGTAGTTATCCAATGTTCGGTTGATTGAACCAATCAAATAATTGTATTTTTTGTCTTTCAATTGTGTTCCACCTTCACCCCTAAAATCTTCACCC
>Ga0222718_10005387_pt1 | contig 10391 bp, 6 predicted proteins | sample C33_27DmetaG_FD_165045 | JGI IMG/M metagenome (GOLD analysis project Ga0222718, IMG submission 165045) | Estuarine water microbial communities from San Francisco Bay, California, United States - C33_27D | ecosystem: Environmental > Aquatic > Marine > Unclassified | place: USA: California... | reverse complement strand
GCGGGAGATCGCCACCAGCGCCGGGTTAATAAGCTAAACACCGGATCAGAGACGACCGATGCTATCCTCGCGCGGGTTGATCCTGACATTGCCAAGGTCGTTCGCGACGAACGTCGTCGCCAGACAAACAACATCGAGCTGATCGCCTCTGAAAACTTTGCTAGTGCCGCCGTGCGTGCTGTTCAGGGCTCTGTCCTGACCAACAAGTATGCAGAAGGCTATCCAGGGCGCCGCTGGTACGGCGGCTGTGAGCACGTCGATGATGCGGAGTCACTCGCCATCGCTCGTGCAAAGGAAATCTTCGGGGCTGAACACGCCAATGTGCAGCCTCACAGTGGCGCACAGGCCAACACAGCGGTGTATTTCAGTGTCCTCAAGCCTGGCGACCGGATTCTCACCATGGACTTGTCCCACGGCGGCCACCTCACCCACGGACATAAGGCCAATTTCTCCGGCAAGCTCTACGACGTCGTTCACTACGGAGTTACGAAAGAGGAAGAGCACATTGACTACGATGCTCTGGAAAAACTCGCGGAAAAGTGTCAGCCCAAGATGATCACGGCAGGAGCCTCAGCCTACCCTCGCACGATCGATTTCGAGCGCATAGGCAAGATTGCCAAAGCCGTCGGCGCCTATCTCTTCGTCGACATGGCTCACATCGCTGGCCTTGTTGCCGGTAGAGTCCATCCATCTCCAATTGCCCACGCCGACTTCGTCACCACGACCACTCACAAGAGTCTACGCGGACCACGCGGTGGCTTGATCCTCTGTCAGGAGAAGTATGCCAAGAAGATCGACGCCTCTGTCTTCCCTGGGGTGCAAGGGGGACCACTTATGCACGTCATCGCAGCGAAAGCCGTGTGTTTCCACGAGGCCCTACAGCCTGGATTCAGTGACTATCAGAAACAGATCGTTACCAATGCCAAAGTGCTTGCAGCCAGGATCGCAAGCCACGGCTTCCGCATCGTGTCTGGAGGAACTGACAATCATCTCATGATGGTAGACCTTCGTCCGAAAGATCTCAATGGCAGCATCGCTGAAGGCGCCCTCGACAAGGCAGGCATCACAGTGAATAAGAACTCCATTCCGTTCGACACACTGTCTCCAATGAAAGGCGGCGGAATTCGCATCGGCACACCAGCGGTGACGACGCGAGGCATGAAGGAGCCCCAAATGGAGCAGATTGGTGATTGGATTGCCGAAGCACTTGAGCATCGCGACGATGAGGCGAAACTCTCCGCCATCCGCGAGGAGGTTGCCCTTCTCAACACGGCCTACCCACTGCCATAGCCAGTAGAGGGCACGTTTCGTGCTTCTGATCTAACCCCATGTCTGAAGACTTGCTAGTCAATCCCTTTCGGGAATCCTTCTCGAGCCGACAAAGCCCAGAGCCCTGTGTCATTGTCATCTTTGGTGCCACCGGTGATCTGACGCATCGTAAGCTGATTCCGGCAATCTATAATCTTTCAGTCGACGGTGACCTCCCCTCACCCGTCAAGGTTGTCGGCTTTGCTAGACGCGATAAAACTGATGACGAGTTTCGTAAAGATCTGGAGAAATTGAACCGCAAGGTCTCGCGCCAAGGGCACGACGACACACTCTGGCCGACCTTCAGCCAATCGGTTACCTATCATCGTGGCGAATTCCAAGATTTAGAGGACTACAAATCTCTCGCTCGCCGACTCGATGAGATAGCGGATGAGAATCAGGCGCTCAGCAATCGCCTCTTCTACGTGGCCTCAGCGCCCGAGTACTTCGATGAAATCCTAGTGGGTTTGAAAGAGTCAGGACTGAACGTGCCTCGGAAGGGTCACTGGTCACGAGTCGTGGTAGAAAAACCCTTCGGTACTGATCTCCCTTCGGCGGAACATCTCAATAGGATGGTGGGCGAGACCTTTGCAGAAAAGGACACCTTCCGGATCGATCACTACCTGGGCAAAGAGACGGCGCAAAACCTCATGGTCCTGCGCTTTGCCAACACCATCTTCGAGCCCCTCTGGAATCATCAACATGTCGATTCCGTGCAAATCACTTGTTCGGAACACCTCGGGATGGAAGGTGGACGCGGCGGCTACTACGACAAGGCCGGCGCCCTTCGCGACATGGTGCAGAACCACCTGCTCCAGCTTCTCAGCCTCGTGGCCATGGAGCCGCCAACCGATCTCTCCGCCGACGGAGTGCGCGATGAGAAAGTGAAAGTCATTCGCTCACTCCGTCCCCTCAAAGACGCCAAAGCCGTCGCCGAGAACGTTATTCGTGCTCAGTACACAGCGGGAAGCATCGATGGTAAGGAAGTGCTAGCTTATCGCGAAGAAGACCGCGTTGACGCCAACAGCCAAACCGAGACCTACGTTTCTCTCCGTGTGCATATCGACAACTGGCGTTGGTCTGGCGTGCCCTTTTACATCCGTATGGGCAAACGTCTTCCGAAGAAGGCAACGGAAATTTCTATTCACTTCAAGAAGCCACCTTGCGTGTTGTTCAATCGCCAAGCTGGCTCTGACAACCAAAATGTGTTAGTCATCCGAATACAGCCCGACGAAGGTCACTCCCTGCGTATCACGTCGAAGGTTCCTGGTTCTGCTCTGCGCATGGAACACGTGAAAATGGATTTCCGTTACAGCACGTCCTTCGGAAAAGCTAGTCCCGAGGCCTATGAACGCCTCCTGCTAGATGCCATGTCAGGCGATGCGACGCTCTTTGCGCGACGGGACGAAGTAGAGGAGGCTTGGCGCTTCATTGACGCGGTCGAGCATGCCTGGCACCAATCAGCGACGCCGCTGCCGATGGCAGAATATCCTGCCGGGCATTGGGGACCTGACGAGGCCGACGAGATGATGCGGACCGACAAGCGTCTATGGCGCCGCTTGTAGATTTCTTAAGGTACGATCACGACTCGATAATAACCACTCGCCACCTGGGTCCGCGCTGCGTTGGCATCCTCCAGAACGGCGTCGTTAACCTGAACGGAGAATCTGGTGTCCTCGATCGTTTCCCAATTTTTTAGATCGTTAGAGAATTCGACCAAATAGCCAACGTCTTGAGCAGCAAGCCAGCGCACAAACAGGTTTCCCGAACCACTTCGTGAAACCTGCACTTGAGCAAAGCGTTCACGAGGTGCTTCGACCACCGGCGCACCGCTCGACAGTGGCAGCCCAGGCATGTCTCGCAGCATCACCACCTCGTCCGTGACCAATCCGCGATCATACAGCTGAATGTCATCTAGCCGTCCACTAAAAGGAAGCGAGCCAAAGCCCCCAAAGAACCAAGCATTAGTCACATCTAAATTCACCTGCTCAGGTTCGCTTACCTCAACAACAGCCAAGCCATCAACGTAGATGGCTGCTCGCTCATTGCTATAGACCGCGGCCACGTGATGTGTTTGCCCAGCGATGAGAGCGGTGCCCGTCTCTGACCGAATGGCGGCATCGCCGGCAACGAACCAGGCAAGATCGCCTCCCAGAGTAATCAACGCGATGTTCGGTGAAGGCGGATCGCCCTTGGCGAAGAGCGTCTGGGCGGCCGCTCCTACAGCATCTACATTGACCCAAAGAGCCACTGAAAGCGCATCAAGCTCAGTGACCGATTCGTCAGCGATCCGGATCGATCCATTTCCGCTAATTGCGGCAGCGGAGCCACTGACCAGCCCTTCAACACCAAGGGAAACAGCCCCTTCAGCGACTTCCACACTAGCACTAAGCGTGTTCTTGGAAATGCCGACCAAAGTTGTCGCATCTAAAGGTTCATCGAGTGAAAAGTGGGCCACTGGCCCCGCCAGATCCACCCCCACAGCGGTCAGTTCAATTTGCGTCGTAGGGACATCGGGATCGTCCGAAGCCACCGCGAGAGTAGCTTCGAAAGGCCCGCTGCGAAGCTCAGCATCAAAGAGCAAATCAATAAACCCTTCTTCCCCGGGTAAGATACTTTGCGGAAAGGAAGTCACCGTAAAGTGGCTCTCATCCTGACCACTCACACTGACATTCGAGAGATTCAGCGATTGAGACGCTCCTGTGTTCAAAACTCGAACAGATACCGACTGAGCCGGCGTCACAGCAAGAAGTCCCAAATTGACCCGAGGAGAAGCGATAATATTTGGATCAGAAGGCTTGCCAGCCGATCCCACGACGAAGTCGTCTAAAAAGAAGCCAGAAGAAACGCCCGTCCCTCCACCATTCACTCGAATCTCGACCGATGTCAGGGTCGAAGCTGCATTCCTATAGGGAAGAACGCTTGTCCGATACCCACGACCCGGCTTTCGAAAATCAATAACATATCCTTCTGATAGCAGAAACACCTTAACGGCTGCTACCCCGTTTAAACCAGGGTTTGCACCAACATTGGGCAAGTCATCAGAAAGATCTGAGCCCGACACCACGTCAAAGTCGAATATCGGATCGACGAGTTCACCATCTACATCCGGCCCGCGAAAGCCTAGCCGCTGCCCGTCGGGCGGATCTGACTTTGCAGAGACCACGACCTCGAAAACCTCGGCCCCTGTGTCGTCTATCCCCACAAAGGACACATCTTTAGGGTGATCACCCGTTCTCCGCGTCGCATACTCAAAGGACATCGTCGCACCTGCCAATGGTACTGGAGAAACCAGCTCAGCCGTAAGCACATGAGGAGCGAGCGGGCGGTCGACCAAGATGAACGTGTCACCCGCGATGTCGAACTCGGATATGGTCTCGCCGTCTAACAAACCTCCTGTAAAATCAGCCTCCGGCACTTCTCCCGAGAAACTACCTAACTGATCGATAGCTCCGTTCAAGTTTCGAGCATCGAGACCAACCCTTGGCAACCCTGCTTCATATTCAAATCCAGATTGAAAGACCACTGCAGTTCCACCGCCTTCCACAGGGCTATCAATGTCGTTTGGACCCGAGCCCAACAAGAGCTCAAACCCATCGTCGAGCGAATCCCCATCCGAATCGCTTTCGGTTGGATTCGTCCCACGAGCCTTCTCCTCATTGTCCGTTAGGCTATCACCATCCGTGTCGGCCAGCGCAGGATCTGTTGCCGGATTGCCATTCACCTCCTCGCCATCCTCCAGCGTATCGCCATCGGTGTCTGCCGCACCTGGATTGGCTCCATTGGCAAATTCTTCTTCATCGGTAAGCCCATCCATATCCAAATCAGCGTCGCGATCCGTCGGATCCGAACCAAACGCCACCTCCTCGCCATCCTCAAAACCGTCACCATCCGTATCGACTTCTAAAGGGCTCGTTTGCAGCTCGTTCACCTCCTGTCCATCGCCCAATCCATCACCATCAGTATCTATTAAGCCAGGGTTAGTACCCAGCTCAATTTCCGTGGCATCCGTGAGTCCATCTTCATCAGTATCTCCTCCTGCAAGCACCGTGGCAGTTACCTCGATCATAGCGGACTGGTCCTGAGCATCAGGATCGTTCGTCGCCAGAACGAGCATGGCACTAAACTCACCCACACCGCCCTTGCGATCAAACGTCACGGTGAGTTCACCGACTTCACCCGGAGCAAGCGAATCTGGAAAGTCAGTGATGGCAAAGTTGTCAGGATTAGCTCCTGATGTCGACACCCCCGAAATCGTGAGGATATTCGAATCGCCTTCGTTCGAAATCGCCAATATCCGCTCAAAGACTTCATCTGACTGTGGAATGCGCCCAAAGCCCAACGTGCGCTCCACAAAGACCCCAGGATCCGACACCCCCGTGCTATGTGAAATGGTCACATCATCTAACCACAATCCAGACGAAACACCCGTGCCGCCACCATTCGCACGAAACTCCATCGTCGCCACCCCTGTTGCTTCCAAATCATTGTATGGCAGAAGCTCAGTCTTGTAGAGAAAGTTATCTAACCCCTTACTCACGGTCATGACGTAGCCATCGGCTCGCAAATCGAGAACAACCGTCCCCACGTTGTTCGTATTCCCTGTTGAGTTGTTGAATGGGAAATCACCATCGTTGTCTTCCCCATCGGCCGTATCCATATCCCAAACGAGTTCGCCACCATTGACTTCGATCCCTAGGCGTAGCATTTCACCAGCCATCGAACTGTTTGCACCTGCAACCACATGAAAGGACTCCCGCCCCTCGGCATCCAGGCCCACAAAATGCGTATTCTTTGCATGCCCACCCACGCGCTTAGTCGAGAACTGATAGCTCACCCGAGTCCCATCAATCGGGACCGTTTCACTTGGCGTCGCGACTAACACCATACTCGCTTCTGGTCGATCAATGATAAAGAACTGATCCTCGCCAACCACTCGCATAAATGCTGATCTAGGCTGCCCCTCTCCCAATCCCATCGGCAATTCGCCCGACCACAATCCTACTTGTTCAAGGGCTCCATTGAGTGCGCTCATATCATCCTCGAAGGGAGGTACCTCGCCATTCGGGTATTCAAAACCACTACGGAAGACGACATTCTGTCCAAGCGCAGTCGACATCACTGCAATCACGAAGCTAGCGGCCAAAGGGAAGGGAGTCATGGTATTAATTACCACCAACGTCATGACGAAGAAGCTTACCCGAGGCAAGGTCTATCGTTTCATCTTGCCGGTTCAACCCTTCAACCGGACGCCAATCTTCTTGAGCGCCTCGAGTTGGTCTTTTTTAATACCCTCATTCCCTTCCAAATACAGACGCAGGAAAGGAGCAAAGCGGGAGTCCCCTTTAGCATCCCTTTCACAAGCAGCCACCAGCGGCCCCAGATCACTAACCTTGTTGTTTCTCATATCGAGAAAACGAACGTCTCGGATACTCTCAAGTCCCGCTAGACTCTTGAGCCCATTGTCGCGGATCTCTAGACTCTGCAGCCAAGGCAGTTGTCCCACCACACTGATGTCTTCGATCACATTGTCACCCACATAGAGAGACCAAACCTTTTTCAGACCTGCCAAAGAACTGATATCCTTGATACGATTGTCTGTTAGATAAAGCGAGTTCATCTTCTCGAGCCCTTTGAGGGGCGACAGATCTCTGACCTGGTTGTGCTCAAGATTGAGATACTGCAGGGCTGCTAACGTTCCAACAGGAGTGATGTCCCGGATTTGATTCTTCTCAAGGCTTAGCGACTGCAATCGCTTAAGACCTTTCACCGGGCCAAGGTCTTCAATCTCGTTCTCCGCAAGACGAATCTCCGCAACACTAACACAGTGTTCTAGACCTTCGAGACTCTTGATCCCCATCTTGTTCCCGTGAATCACTGAAACGTTCCTGACATCCTCTGCCGTCAGAGGCGCATCGCTATCACGCTTGGCAAAAACCTGCTTCCGCACAGCGTTCTCGAAATTCTTGTCCGCGAACACACTGACCTCAACCTTATTCGGTGCTTCCTCTTTCTTGTCGGGCTTGTCTTGAGCCGAAGAAGGGCCAACCAGAAAGAGGGCAGCGAGAAGCATAGTCGAGGTTTTCATACCCAGATTCCTAGCCGATCCTTCGAGACTAGTGCAAAGGGAAATCACGTTCATCGAGTTCCTACCGAAGGTATTCTGGAACGTTTCCGTTTAACATTATGGATATTATGTTAAATACAATATGAATGAGCAAGGGAAGTGTGCTGCTGTTCATCGGACTCGCCGGTCTGCTTCACTATCTCGTGCCGCGCGTGAGCGACTATGCGCCGCCAGGAATCGAAGGCGAGGGCCTCCCTGTCGTCATTTCTCCTGCGAAGTTTGAAAACGAAGTCATCAAGAGCCCCGTGCCGGTCTTGGCCTATTTCTGGGCTTCCTGGTGAGGCCCCTGCAAGAGCGTGACGCCGTTGGTGGAACAAGTAGCGTCAAACATCGGGCTAGATGCCAAGGTCGCCAAGATCAACGTCGACCAGAACAAATCCTCGGGGGCACGATTCGGCATCCGAGGAATTCCCACGATGCTGGTCTTCAAGAATGGCCGCGTCGTCGAACAGATTCGTCCTGGCACAAACGTGGAGCAGAAACTCCTCGCACATGCCGATGGTTTCTAGCATCGCACTCTTCTCTTGAAGACTGGCAGGATGGAGTTCAGCCTCCAAGCCTGCAATGACGGACAAAACGAATCTCAAACACTTCTTCCATCCCGCAACCAATCGCACGGTGATGATCCCGATCGATCACGGTATGCTTCTGCCCGTTCCTGGTCTCGAAGACACGGGCGCCCTGATCAAAGCCTTGAAGCCGTATTGCGACGGCTTCATTGTGAACCTTGGCGTAGCCCGCGCCTTTGCCGATGAACTCTCTGGGAAAGGAGTGGTCCTCCGCACTGACACGGGAAATACCTGTATCGAGAACAGCAACGCCGACGGCTCGTTCAGAATCTATGGCATTGAAGAAGCCAAAGCCGTCGGCGCTCACGCCCTCATGAACATGACCTTTCCGGGGCATCCTCGCGAAATGACCAATCTCATTGATTGCGCCGACCTCATCTCCGATTGCCTCGATGAACCCCACCCAATCATGCTAGAGTCTCTTCCTTACGGCCTCGGCAAAGGCTGGGACTACACGCCTGAGAAGATTCACTTCAGCATGCGCTTAGCCTGTGAGTTAGGAGCTGACGTGGTCAAAACCGCTTATCCTGGAGACAAAGAGGCCTTCAAACGTACCGTCGATGAAGCCTATGTGCCCGTAGTCATTCTCGGCGGTGCCTCCAGTGGCGATCAAGAAAGCGTCCTTCGTGACGTGGCCGATGCCATTTCCGTAGGAGCCGCTGGCATCGCCGTCGGTCGAAACGTGTGGCAAGCTCCCGATCCCGTGAAGATGGCCAAGGCTCTGCACGCCATCGTTCACGAGAATGCCTCTGCAGATCAAGCGTCCCTAGCACTAGACTAGCGCATTCACACGAATCATGGCCGTTGTTCTCGTCCTCAACCGTGAACGACACGTCGCCGCCATGACGCGATGGTCCGTCCACTTCGCTCGCGGATTAGACGAGAGTCTGCACATCGTCTCAGCCAAGGCTGGAGCTGAAGACTTCCAGAATCACGAACCCGAAGAGGGATCCCGTTGGGATGAGGTGAAAGCTGCCTTGTTAGACCTCGGCCTAACAGCAAACAGATCGACCAAGGATGAAGCGACCACATCACGTATTCCCGTAACCACACGAGAGATTACTGATAGAACACGCGAAGAAGCCATTCTGCACTACATCGATGAGAAGAAGGGAAACCTTCTTGTCATCGGCAAGCAACTCAGCGCACGTAGCAATCAGGCCGAAGAAGGACGCCTCGTTCGCCAGCTCTTCGACGTCGCCCCTTGCACCACCTTGCTCCTCAGGCTTGGAAACCACGATGGCTCCCACTGTCAATCTCTGCTTGTGCCCACGCGCAATGGCGAGCAAGCCGGTGCCGCGATGCGCTTAGGCTACGCCCTGTCACGCAAGCACGAAGCGATCATGAGAGCTATCACGGTCGAGCCACCCGTGGGGCCAGATGCCCGAGCCCTCGGCCAAGCCGTTCTCTCACGCGCCCTCAAACGCGGCAAAGTCGACGAGGAAGACACGCGAGTCATCCGGAAAATCGTCTTAGCCAATGATGTTTCTAGAGCCATCGCAGACGAGGCTGAGGCCGCCGCTACCGACCTTCTTCTGTTAGGCTCAGCCAAAGGCGTCGGCTTGCGCAGGCGACTCTTTGGCACCGTTCCCGACAATCTCTTCAATCGTCCTGGTGGCATGGCGGTCGGCGTCATTCGCGATGCGCTTCCCGCAGAACAAGCGTTAGGTGGGAAGGTTGAACGCTGGTTGGGCCATTACCTCCCTCCACTGAGTCGGGACCAACGCTTGGAAATGTTCGAAAAACTCCAAGTTGGGTCCTCCCTTAGCATCGACTTCATCGTGCTCATCTCCCTGAGCACACTCATCGCCGCACTCGGACTGGTTCAGGGAAGCGCCGCAGTCGTCATCGGTGCGATGTTAGTCGCCCCCCTCATGACCCCTCTACTGGGCGCGGGGTTAGGCCTCGTTCAGGGCAATGTGCCTATGATTAGAAGCTGCGTGCTCTCAATCATTGTCGGCTTCTTCATTGCCTTCATCTTAGGCTGTTTCATCGGCCTTGTTACTTACCCTTGGCTCGGTATTGAATATGTAGATGAGTGGCTAAGTTATGTCCTCAAGCCTAGTACTCCCCTTTTACACACATCCGAGCTCATCTCCCGAACCGAACCGGGTATCCTCGATCTCGGTGTTGCCTTCGTGTCTGGAATCGCCGCCTCTTTCTGCCTAGCCCGGCCTGGTCTCTCCTCCGCGCTTGCAGGCGTTGCGATTGCCGCCGCCTTGGTCCCACCCATAGCGACATCAGGCATCGCCTTAGCCTACGTAGGCTGGGTAGCATCAGGCCTCGCAGCACTCCTCTTCACGACAAATGTGGTCGCCATTATTCTTGGAAGCTCGCTGACATTCTTCCTTATTGGCATACGCGGAATCAGTGAACCCAAAGCCGTG
>Ga0222718_10005385_pt1 | contig 10395 bp, 28 predicted proteins | sample C33_27DmetaG_FD_165045 | JGI IMG/M metagenome (GOLD analysis project Ga0222718, IMG submission 165045) | Estuarine water microbial communities from San Francisco Bay, California, United States - C33_27D | ecosystem: Environmental > Aquatic > Marine > Unclassified | place: USA: California... | reverse complement strand
AAAAACAATCTAATAATTTTCATGTGGTTTATCATAGAGGATATGATGATCCTGAAGATGGTTATTTTGAGAATAGTTGGACTGTTTTTAGAAACGTTCCTTTCAATTATAACAGATTACAATCTCTTTTAAATAAAAGAAAGAAGATTAAATCGTATTGTGACAGAAAATACGAAGAATATGACAGAGTAAAACCTGTTAATTATGTTGGTAGTCGAGTTACCATACTACATGATGATGAATACTATTGCACATATGCAGACGTATTTGGTTCTGATTTACCAGGTGCAGATAGTTATTATAACGACTATGGTCAAAACATTGATTTTATGTTAAAGTATGATTTTGGTCAATATTGTCACACCCCTCAAAAAGGTGTTGACAGTAGAAAGGATTCCTGATAGCGTATAGTTATGATTGAACAAATAATGACATTAGAAAATCTTAAAAGATTACTTGCCGTATCTAAGAAGATAAGAGGTTCTAAACTTGCAGGTTGGCAAGAAAAGTATCTTATCTTAGAAGGTGAGATTATGAAATTACAAGAACATTTAGAGAAAGAATTTTCTCAAGCAGAAGCAGAATTTGAAAAACAACAAGGGAGGTTACTACATTAATGAACAAACTAGATTATGCCCAATTTGAATTAGAACAATATGAACCAAGTCCGTACAGAAAATATCTTGTGATGTGGGCAGACAGATGTTACCAATTATACTGCAATGGTAAAATCAAAAACAAACAATATGGGTATGAAGTATTACCAGGTGTTGAAGAAGTTGCAGAATATTTTGAAAAGTTTCTAACAAAAGACATGAAAAAAGATCCAAACTATGATGTATTATTAGATGATCTGATGTTATTTGTTGATGAAAACAACGCCGAACTGTGCAGTTGGGCATTAGTAAAGTAAGGAGAAACCATGATTAAATTTTTGTTTATAATATCATTCATTTCAATGTTTACCACAATTGGTTTGATAAACGAAATGGGTACTACAAATTGGGCATATGTTGCCATCTCAGCATTTATAGGTGTGTCCGCATTTATTCATGCATTAATTACAATGATACAACACGATGAGGAGGTTGACAATGAGTAAAAAATCTGATACAGTAAAATACAAATATACACATTTAAAGAAAATATTAAAAGAAAAGTATGGTTGGATTCAGTTTCCACTGGTTTCAAAAAATTCAATTGTAGTAACAGAGTGGGAAGGCGAACCAATTAAACAATTAAAAATATAATGGGATTATTTTATATCAGAGAGAAATTTAAAAAGAGAAACAAGTTACCACTAACTCCTTCTCTTAAAAAGGCACGAGAAGACCATGCAGAATACCTTAAATCTCTTGGTTATAAGAAAGTGCCAAAGTCTGAATATACTGCCTTTAATGACATCAACACATTCAACGCAGACAGAATAAGAAGAACAAAAGTTGTTGAAAGTAAAACAGTTCCTCATATGGGTAATGGGGCACCAAAGAGAAAACGTATTGAACATAACTTTACAGTGGCACCTGCATACAATAAAGGTGCATATCAAGTTATTAGTAAAGATGATATAAAGGACATAGGTAAATGAGTGAAAAACTACAAGAAAGTTTTAGAGAACTTCTTAGTAGAACATCTATTGAGAATGAATTAGAATTGAACTACTGGCAAGGTAAATTTCGTGGTAAGATACCAAAGAGTGTTAAACACCGAATGGAAAAATTGAAATACATTTTATCTTTACAGTATGACGCAATGAAACAAAAAGAAGAACAAAAACAAAAGGAGAGTGCAAATGCCTAATTGGTGTGCTAATAATTTTAGTCTATCAGGACCAAGAGAAAAAATAGAAGCAATCTATGATCAGATTACTTCGAAAGATGAAAGTAAAGGATTATTGGATGCCTTAGTTCCAATGCCACAAGAAATCAGAGATACCTTCAAAGAAGGTTCAGAAAGTCAGGACTGGTATGGTTGGAGTATTGATAATTGGGGAACAAAGTGGGAAGTTGATGGTGAAGGACTAGAACTACAATTAGATGGTGATAGTAATGAAGCATCAATTAATGGTTACTTTGATAGTGCATGGGGACCTCCAACACAGGCATATGAAACATTCTTAGCAGACAATGAGGATTGTTCCATATGGGCATCATATGAAGAACCTGGTATGGATTTTGCAGGTATCTATGATAATGGTGAGATCAAACATTTAGATGGTCTTATGGATATCGTAAAAGAAATTGTCCAAGATGATTTAGAAAAAAGTGATAATGAACTCTTTAATGAACTGGATGAGGAGTTTGATATTGTAGAAAGAAACCGTGATTGGATTTTAGAAGAAATGGAGAATGAAGATGCCTAAAGAAACAAAACCGTTAGAGATGATACACAAAGAATGGGCAGATATTAAAGATTCTGATTCTGAAACAATTGTCAAATGGTTAAAGAAACATCAAAGAATGGAATTACCATATGATATTAAATGGGACAATCTCATTCGTTTCAACGAAACAGGTAACTGGCCTGTGATTGTACAACAAAGAGCAGGTACCGATTTATCTGATAATGAAGAAAATCTTTATGAACAGATTATGTCAGATGATGTTGGTCTAACAGATGCAGAGGATAGTTTGAGTGATGAGGAACTTGAAGCTATTCTTTAGTATTCTACTTGCAACCATATTGATTGGATGTTCGCAGAATAAAAATATGTCCAGTCATTTTGGTGCTGTGGTCGGAGGTGCAAGTGCAGGTGCTACCTGTTATCAAGTGATATCAGAAAATGTGTCACTAGTGGCTGCCTGTGCGGTGTTAGGTAGTTTTGTCGGTGCAGAAATGTTTTATAAATCAGATCGAAATGTTCACAATGCTGTTTTTGTTGATCATCTAAATACTGCACCAACGAAACCTAGTTATACAACATGGTTTAATCCTAGAACGGGAAATAATGGTGATATTAAGATTCAAAGAACCTATGTTATTGATTCTGGCATGAAGTGTTCTGATTATCAATCGACTGTAAATATAGAAATGCAGTGGCCATTGTCAGGTATTGACCGTTCAACAGAATTTGGAACAGCATGTCAACATCCAGATGGTGTTTGGGAGGTAGTCAATGCGTCATCTTAAAACAGGTTTGTTTTGGTATATTCTAATTATTGTAGTTGCATATCTTGGAACATTGTTCTATGGTATAATTGCACAGGCAAATGAAGTACCACATACAAAAAGTAATTGTGTAATTACACAAGAAATAGATCCTGATACTATGATTGTTTTACGTGAGAAAATGGTTTGTAGAGATGGTTATATTGGTCCTAGTTATTGGGAAATATTTGCACAATTTTATTACAGAAATGTCGATACACCAAGTTATTGTAGGTGGTTAGACAGACAAGATCATATATTTCACACACCAGTGAAAGTATGTTTAAAAGAGAACGGAGAGTGGGTGTATGATTAATTTTATATTTGGTACAATTGTGGGTGGTTTTATAGTTTATATTAATCCTTCAATTGTGAATACTTTAATGAATATCGTAAAGGGGGTAATCTAAATGCGATACTTAATGATGATGATTCTTGCAATGATTGTAGCATCTTGTAGTTCTACATATCAAGTAAAACAAGAATCAAGTGGTAATAATGAGATGCTAGAAGAAGTGCCAAAGTGGTTTGTAATGAAACCAACGAGTGATAACTTTCTCTATGGTGCTGGAGTTGCAACAAGTCCAGACCTAAATCTAGCAATTAAAAAGGCAAATCTAATTGCGAAAGCAGAGATTGCTGATGTGATCAATGGTGAAATGAATGAACGTGCCACATATTTCTCAACCGAAGTGGGTAGAGATAAAAACAAAAGAACTGTTCAGGAGTTCGACAGAACCATTGTTAACGTAATATCAAAGACTGCTGTGACCGGTTATGAAGTTGCAGAACAAGATATCTACACAACAGCATATGATGAATACAGAGTATATTTACTTTTAAAATTCTCATATGATGACCAAAATAAGTTGTGGGATAAGATACTTGACGATTCTATCAGTCAGTTCAATACCGATTCTATCAAAGATGCAAATATTGACATGATTGATCAGGAATATATAGATACATATAATAAAATAATTCAGAAAGAGGAATTAAACTAAAGTGTCTATACAAATATATACGAAACCAGATTGCACCTATTGTGTTCAAGCAAAAGACTTGCTCACAAAGTGCAATCTAACATTTGAGGAATTTACTGTCGGTATACATATTACAAAAGAAGAATTGATTGAACATCTTAAACGTAATGTGAAGACAGTACCTCAGATTGTAATTGATAAAGAGGTGATAGGTGGTTTCAATCATTTAAAAGAATATTTACTTGATAAAGGATATATTAACTTTATGGGAGAGGTCATTGCAGATAAAAAACGAGAAACAATACAATCAGATACTTGAACAATATAAAGTTTATAAACGAAAATCATTTCAACAAGAACTCAATCTAAAGGGTATCATTGAATATTTTGATATAAAAGAAGCGATAAAAGATTATGACAGCAGAAATAATAGATTTCAAAACCAAAAAACAGTTAAATAAAAAATCTGAAGTAGAATTAGATACTAGAGTGTTGGAACAACAAACTAGAGATTATGCAAATTCTATTGTGGATGATTATATGGTTCGCTTAATACATGAATGGCAAGCTGATGGTATGGATATCGGTTCTACTAATTGGGAAGATTCTAAGAAAACATTTAAAGAGATTGGTTTTTTTATTGAGGCATTACGAGCATTAATACATAAAGAGTTTGATTTAAAACATCCTATGCATCAAATTATCAACAAAATGATGAAAATAAAGTATGATAAACGACAAGATAAATATTATTCACAGATACAGTATTATATTCCACAAGAAGAAAAGACTGTAGAATTTGAAGGTGAAGAATTAGAATGATATTAATTGATCTTAATCAAGTAATGATATCGAACTTAATGGCACAAGTTGGTAGAGATTCCGACATTAGTGAAGACTTAGTTCGACATATGGTACTGAACTCTATACGAAGTTATAATGTTAAATTCAAAGAAGAATATGGTGATATTATAATCTGTTGTGATTCCAGACATTATTGGCGTAGAGAAATATTTCCAAACTATAAATCAAGCAGAAAGAAAACAAGAGAATCTGATTCACATGATTGGAATAATATTTTTGAAATCTTTAATAAAGTAAGAGATGAACTCAAAGAGAATATGCCATGGAAGGTTCTGGATGTTTATGGTGCAGAAGCAGATGACATCATTGCAACATTAGTCAAAGAAAAACAAGGTGAGAATATTCTTATATTAAGTGGTGATAAAGATTTCATACAATTACAAAAATATGAAAAAGTAAAACAATATGCACCCATACAAAAGAAATGGGTGAATGGTGTGGATCCGAAAAGATATATTAAAGAACATATCTTAAAGGGTGATCGTGGTGACAGCATTCCAAACTTCTTATCTCCTGACGATACATTTATTAATGGCATCCGTCAGAAACCGATCAGTAAGAAGAAGTTGGATTATTGGATTGATAGTGATCCAAAAGGATTCTGTAATGAATATCAATTCAGAAACTTTCAACGAAATCAGCGACTTGTAGATTTCGACTATATACCTAAAGAGGTAGAAGAAAATATCTTGTCAGAATATAACAGTGTAGAAACTGCCGGACGACATAAGATACTCAACTACTTCATAAAGAATAAACTAAAAGACCTCATAGGTCAAATACAGGAGTTTTAAAAATGGCATTTGATGAAGACGGAAAGTTTGGTCCAACCCTCACATTCCACGAAATATTATTAAAAGTAAATAACGCAAAAGATAAACCAAAGAAGTTAAAGGTTTTACAACATTATAATACAGCAGAATTAAGAATGGTTCTTAAAGCTGCATTTGATCCTAAAATAGAATGGTTGCTACCAGAAGAAAGACCACCGTATCAGCAAAACGAGGCACCAGAAGGAACAGAACATACTTATCTCAAACGAGAAGCAAGAAGACTGTATCACTTCATTAAAGGTGGTAATCCAAATCTATCGCAGAATAAACGAGAAGCAATGTTCGTTCAGATATTAGAAGGTCTTACTAAAGAAGAAGCAGACTTACTAATCGCCGCAAAAGACAAAGAATTAAACAAAAAATACAAGGGTTTAACTGCAAATCTAGTCAAAGAGGCGTTTAATTGGAATGATTCTTTTATGAAAAAGTAAGTAAAATCGGGCATTCTAGGGTGCGACAAAATTGACCAATTTTACCCTTGACTTTCATGTCACTACCTGATAGCGTATAGATATGAAAACAGAAAAATACAAGATTTTATACAGAGAACACGGTTCTAAAGTTTTTGACGAGTTCAACGTATATGATTACAAAGAGGCAGTTGGTTATAAAGATCATCTACTTCAAACTTACAAGTATTCTGAAATCAAAATTTTTCACTACGATTTAGTAGGTAAAGATATCGGAATGCCAAAATGTGTTTTCAACGCAGTAAATTTAATTGACATGAAGGAGGTCGCATAATGAGTAAAGTTAAAGAATGGTTATATGATGTAGTCGAAGAAAAGATTAACATCTTAAAGAAGGCATATAAAGATGAGATTGTCACTAAAGACGAGGCAATCAATCATATTATGCAGATTCAAAACATCGATGTTTGGGTTGGTGATCAGATAGATTATTCTATCGCCGCCGAAATCCTTGATGGTGAAATGGTAGGTGTTTATGCCTAATTTTAAAGTAACTTGGTTATCTGGTTATGGTGATGCCGATGGCACATCTAAAGTTGTTTCTTTTGAAGAAATGAAAGATTTTGGTTTAGATGCCTACATGGGTGACGATTGGGAAAGAGATTTTCTGATGTTAAATGTAGGCGAAGAACTACTTGTCGGTGGTCCTAGTGGATACGAAGAAGTAAAATATGAAAGGTTGTCTATATGAACGATTGGATAAAAAATTCAGTAATGACTGCCGTTATATTAATTGTTTTTGTATTAATTTGGGAAGTGATGTTGGGTAAACCTGCAAAAGCACAAACTTACAATGAGGCAGTTCTCGGTCATGTTATTACAGAGAACATTCGTGGTGGAATTGACAACGAGGCAGTCATGGAAGCAGAAATGCAACGTGCCGCTTATATGTTCGCAATTCAGTCTATTAATATACTAGAATCTTATCTACCTGCAATTTTAGATGGTGTGAAAAGAGATATGGAAATACAAGTTGAGGAGAAATATAAAAATGTTATCACAGATTAAATACAAAACAGAACAATTTTTACTAGAGTTCAATCGCAGATATGATGGTATCAAAGTAATGTATTTGGCATTATTAATATTACTATCAATCACATTTCTATTATCAATGTTTAGTAGGGGTCCAATCCCACCATCTGATACACAAATAAAATTAGATCAAATGATTACTGATATTGAAATTATTAATGGTTATATTGATGAAATACAAACAGATTTAGATGAAATGATAGAAATAATGGAGAAACAAAATGTCAAAAACTAAAACAAGAAGTAAAAAGTTTAAAGACAATGTACCAGAAATACCATTTACCTATGATTATTATTTAATCTATTGGGAAGATATTCAGAGTGACAGTTCTTGGAAAGATATGAAAGAAATTCAATCTATGAAACCTGCAATCTGTGTATCGACCGGATGGTTAGTAAAGAATGATCGAAAAGTTCATATTGTAATGAGTGATTATACTTACACTGAAAAAGGTGAACTAGGTGAAGGTGGTAATGTGACTGTGATACCTACAAAGAACGTTATACAAAAATACAAGATTGAAGGTCTGTAATTGAACGATAACAAGTATCAATTATTGTGGTTAATAATAATGATCATCACTATTTTGTGGTGGGGTTATGGTAAGGCAGATGTATATTATCCAAAAGACACAGACTTAGATTGTTTGGCACAAAACATTTACTTTGAATCAAGGTCAGAATCACAGGCAGATCAAATCGCAGTTGGTCAAGTAGTTTTAAATCGTGTCAAAAGTCCAAAATATCCAAATACTGTTTGTGAAGTAATTAGACAAGGACCAACTTACAATTGGACAGAGAATTTTCCTGTCAAATATAAATGTCAATTCAGTTGGTACTGTGATGGTAAATCAGATAACATAAGTAATATTAGTGCCTGGAGACATGCCAAAGCAATCGCAGGTGTTCTTTTATCAATGCCTGATATGGTTCCAAATGTAGTTGAAGATGCAACCCATTATCATGCTCATTATGTAAAACCTCATTGGGCAGATTATTTAGAAAAAGTAACAAGAATTGACGGTCATATATTTTATCGAGTGATTGATGAATAATCCAATCGGTAGATATCTAGTTCATTCTTACATTTATTATCAATTAGACAATTCGGTAATCAGTGACGGTGAATACGATAAAATGGCAAAATACATATTAGAACATTGGGATGACCTTGAGCATCCACATAAACATTTGATTTCTAAAGATGCCTTACAGGCAGGTACCTTTTTACTATCAGAAAATGACTATCCAACAATAGTCAAAGATACTGCTAAAATGGTAAAAAACAATAAGATAAAGGTTGACAATGAATAATAAACCTGATATAATAACATTAAAATGAGGAAAAAATGATAGAAGAAACTTTATTTAAAATACCATACTGGACAATACCTACTCTTAATTTTAAAGAGAAAAAGAAAAAACTAACAAATATGTTAAAGGCATATCCAGACAAAAAACATGGCATACAAACATTTTCAACAAATCGCCAGACAAATCGTTCAGGTCTTTCAGATAAGTTTGCTGAAATTTGTGGTGAAGAACTGAATATGTTATCTGATAAAATAAAAAAAGATATTAAAATAGATGATATATGGTCAGTGAGTTATAAAACTGGTGAGTATCATTCTCCACACAATCACGGTTCTACAGGACTTACAGGTATTCTTTATTTACAAATGGATAATAAAACACCAAAGACAAGTTATATTCAACCTTGGAATGATTATATAACTGATAACACTATTTACTATCCATTACCAGTTACAGAGGGTACGATTGTTGTTGTGCCACAGTTTATACACCATTTTAGTCCACCAAATACATCAAAAAAAATGAAAAGAATTATTTCTTGGGATATGTCAATCGTTAATTAATGAACGTATTTTACCTAGACAGAAATCCTAAAACTTGTGCAGAAATGCATTGTGATAAACACGTAGTGAAAATGATTGTTGAGTATGCTCAAATACTTTCAACTGCACATAGAATGCTTGATGGTACTAAATATATTGATATTACCAAAAACGGTAGAAAAATAACAAGATATAAATTATCAGATAACTTAGAAAACATTGTTTACAAAGCATGCCATTTTAATCACCCTTCGACTGTTTGGGCTCGCACTTCTAGTCAGCATTATGACTGGTTGTATGAACTGTGGCGTGAACTATCGGCAGAGTATCGACATCGATATGGAAACGCAAAAGGCAAAGATCACTCCAGTTGGACATTGCTTGGTGACATACTAAAAACAACTCCCAAGAATTTAGAAGACAAAGGTTTTTCAGAGCCACCACAGGCAATGAAAAAGTTTCCTGAATGTATGGTTGAAGGTAATTCCATACAGGCATATAAAAATTACTATATAATCGCAAAAAAAGAATTTGCAAAATGGACAAATCGACAGATTCCAGAATGGTACACAAATGGACTTACAACAGAAATTATTTGAAATCGTAACAGACTATGCCGAAGATGGTTTTGAATTAGATTCTCACTTTGTTGATAACTTAGGATTTGATAGTTTAATGATTGTGGAATTTATCATGGAAATGGAAGATAAATTTGATATAGAAATTAATGATGATGAAGTGGCAAGTATTGCCTACGTGAAAGATGCACTCAATTTATTGGAGAAAAAAGTAAATGCCAACGTATAGATTTAAAAATCACAAAACGGGTGAAGTGTGGGAAGAATTAATGATGATTGCAGAAATGGAAGAGTTTAAAAAACAGAAACATATTGAACTCTTACCACCAACACAAATGAATATTGTTTCAAGTGTTGGTACAATTGATAGTAAAACAGACAATGGTTGGAAAGAGAATTTACAACGAATTGCAGCTGCTCATCCAGAATCACCATTGGCAGAACGTTATGGTTCAGGTGAAACAAATGCAAGAAAGAAAGCAAAAGACATTGTTAAAAAACATCGAGCAAGGAAATTATAAATAATTGAGTATCTGTCTGAATAGATTAGAGAGCAAAAGTAGGGTTAACTATAGCCTGAAAGTCAGCTGGCACTAATCCAGGACTAGGTAAAGGCCCAACTTCTAGTT
>Ga0222718_10005383_pt1 | contig 10396 bp, 7 predicted proteins | sample C33_27DmetaG_FD_165045 | JGI IMG/M metagenome (GOLD analysis project Ga0222718, IMG submission 165045) | Estuarine water microbial communities from San Francisco Bay, California, United States - C33_27D | ecosystem: Environmental > Aquatic > Marine > Unclassified | place: USA: California... | reverse complement strand
TCGCCGTCACTGCTCAGATCGACAATTTCTCTCACCCGGGAGTCGAATGCGAAATCGCCGCATTTATCGGCGATGACCTACTACCTGCCGCCGACGGGTCACCATTCACTCGCGAAAGTGTGGCACCGGCTGTTCAAGCATTGTTTGGCGCTATCGAGATCATTGACGACCGTTGGACCGACTACAAGAAAGTCGATACTCCAACCCTAATTGCCGACGATTTCTTCGCCTCAGGGATCGTACTCAGCCAGCCGAAACCAGCCAACGAAGCACCCGATCTGACAACCGCCCGCGGACACATGACCATCAACGGCAAGCAGGTCGGTGAAGGCACGACTGGCGATATTCTGGGACACCCTTACGAAGCACTCGCGTGGCTCGCCAACTCTCTTGCAGAACGCGGCAAGCACCTACGCTCTGGCGAAATTGTGATGCTTGGAAGTGTTGTCGAAACCCAGTGGGTCCAGCGAGAAGATGAAGTAGCAGTCGACATTGACGGTGTCGGCGGTGCACTCGTGAAGTTCGTGTAGCCGAACGTTCTTCTTCGATTGAGGTTCGACACCGCCCGAGTTCAGGTGGGTATATGATGCCGCTGCGCGAAACTTTGCGCTGAGCAGATCACCCACCAGACCCCACAAGACTAAGGGCGTCACGTTGAAAATCACCGATATTGAAGTCATCAAATGGCATCCCGGAGCGGGCAAGAATTTCATCTACATCAAGCTCTCTACCGATGCCGGTATTACTGGCTGGGGTGAGGCCTATTCGCAGTCTGACCGCGATACGCAGATCGAAGCTCACGTCGATCAACTCTCGCGCTATTTAATCGACCGTGATCCGTTCCACATTCGTCACTTCATGCACGTGGCTCACGAAGATTTTGCAACGAAGCGTTCAGCGATGGATCTGCATTGTGCGCTCAGCGGTATCGAAATCGCCATGTGGGACATCGTCGGTAAAGCTACAGAGCAGCCGATCTACAATCTGATCGGAGGTCCTGTCCGACCTCACATTCGTGTGTATGCAAACGGGTGGGCTCGCGGATCGTCTGATGAAGTGGCACAGACTGCAGCAACTCTCGTAGAAGAACGAGGATTCAACGCTCTCAAGTTCGATCCGTTCCCGGGTCCGTGGCGAGAGTATGTCAATCGTGACGATCTAACGGAGGCAGCCGCGACTGTCGGCAAAGTTCGTGAAGCAGTTGGACCCGATGTCGAACTGCTCGTGGAAGTACACCGCCGGCTTGCTCCGATGAACGCAATTCGAGTAGCGAAGGAGATGGAGCAGTACAACCCGTACTGGTTCGAAGAACCTTGCCCGCCCGACAACATAGATGCGATCAAAGAAGTGAAAGAGAACACCACTATTCCAGTGGTGACTGGAGAATCGCACTACACGCGGAATGATTTCCGAGAAATTTTCGATAAACGCGCGGTAGACATCGTAAATCCTGATATCTGCAACACAGGTGGCATTCTTGAGATTTCTCAAATTGCAGCAATGGCGCAACCTCACTACATCGGCGTGTCGCCGCATGGGTACAACTCGACTTCGGTCGGATTGGCAGCCGGTGTGCACGCTTCAGCGAACATGCCTAACTTCCTGATTTACGAATACTTCGTGAATGTCGAAAATGTCTGCCGAAGCTTCACTTCTGGCTACCTCGATCCGCACAACAGCTATATCGAGCTTCCTACGGCTCCCGGTTTAGGAATCGAAATAGACGAAGAGAAGCTAGCTCAACATCCGTACAAGCCATTCCCTGCCCGCGGAATTCGAACGGTGGAAGACGAACGAAAGTGGCACTAGGCGTTTGGCTGAGATCGACTGGCTAGCTAGTGATAGCAGTCGACTGCCGACACCGGACTTCCCGAGCGGAGTCATCGGAGCCGAGGGACCTGGGGTAAGGTCGCGCACGGTCATTCGAAGGTTCTTGCCTTGTATACCGGGATTCCGACGCTTCGCTGCTGACCCCTCCTTCGTCGTGCGTCGGGAAGTCGAATGTGCCCTTGTGCCAGTAATAAGCAGCTGTCATCCCTCAGCCAAGATGTTAAAAACAAAAGCCCTCGATCTTGATGATCGAGGGCTTCGTTTTTAGATGCGCACAAGCCTGTGCACTACTAAGTTATCGCGCCTGCTCGCTAGGAGGAACAGCGATAGACGTTTAGCTAACCTGGTAGGTACGTCGAGTCTTGCTCGAAGCGTAGTGGCTGTGTCGTGCGACCTGGTCTCCAAGCAAATTGGCTTGATCCAGCTCTTTGGCCGACACTAACTTAGTGTCGAACGCATGGCCAAGCCGCCTGAATGCGAGACGGATGACATTACTCAATGTTTTCTCTCTTCGTTTCTACTCCTAAACGGATTCCGTACCGTTTAGCGTCCTACCAGTGGATTTCGTTATTACCCATCCGATGGACTGAGATCAATGATATCACCAGACACAAGCAAAACATAACGAATTACGTCACGTGAACACTTGTTTACATGGATATACGCACGCTATTTTAGAAATACGACTAAATTTTCTACGATTATCGTAATTATTGCGCTATTTATTAGACATTAACTTGCATCAGCGACGATTCCTGCGAATTCGCTGGGTATTTTCGCCAGTTTTTTAAGTAATCGCGTGAATACTTTCGAGGCGAGATGCCTCTATCAGATGCAGAGCCCTGATTTCAGGAGATTAAACGGAACACGCACTAATCCTGTGCGACGCTCTATTCAGGCAACAGTTGCTGAGTCGTTTCAGCGCCCTCAGCGATTTCCGACCAATCCCACAGCTGCGGAATGGTCTCGATCTTCGCCCACATGACCTGTTGATCGGAGAAGTGCGAACTTCCTGGATGTCCTGACGAGCCCAACGGGACGATCCACCGACCATTGCTCCAGTTCGAAGGATCGTGAATGTATCTGTTGATAGGGCCGGTTTTTACTGCGAATTCAGCAGGAGTCGAACTTCCACTCGCAAACGGCACGTCGCCATCACCAGAGGCTTCCACTTTCGGTGGGTTTATCTGGGCTGCGGCTTCAGGGAATGCTCCTGAAAGAGGATGTACGTGACCGGTTTTGTGCAGCTCACCCCATCGCCACTTACTCGAATCGTCGCCGAGTCGCCCAACCAAATAGTCGACTCCAGCTCTGAACGCAATTTCAACAAGTTTGTCTGTTTCGAATCCGTAAGGCGCTTCGCCCAACGTACCGTCGCCAAGCCTGCGAATAAAATCTGGCTTTAGCTGACGTCGAAGCTGATCCTCAGCACCAGCATCTACGGCCTCGCCAGTCACTCCTCCCGCAAGCGATCCATATGCCGCAATCGCAAGCTGTTTGTTTAGCTCTCTTGACGATGCTGCGTACACGGCTGCAGCTGCAGAATCCTCCAGCAGATCCTGATCCCATCCAGTCAGCAATCCCGCAGCAGTCGAGTAAATACCGTCGAGAGCTTCGAGCGCACCTATGGCACCGCACAAAGCCTTGGCTGGAATCGAAACGGTGTCAGCGTGAATCGACGACATGTCAGCGACGGTCGCCTTCTTACCTTCAAGTTCATCGATACGTTGTCGAATTCGGCGAGCTCTGTAGTCGGTTCCGTAAAGATGAGTTAGATAGTGCTCATAATCTTCATCGACCACGCGCTGGTTACATGTAACAACCCATCCCGAGTTGGGATTCTTCGATCGAGGAAGCTCGGCGTTTGGGATGAATCCGTTCCACTCGTGTTCACCAGTCCAGCCGGGAACAGGTCCCCATCCGTTTTCCTGACCACGCGAAGGAACCCTGCCCTTGAACAGATATCCAAAGTTTCCGTCCACATCGGCGTACGGGTAGTTGTTCACTCGATCAGTCCACGTGTCGAAGGCAGATTCAAGTTCGTCGGCGGTCTTCGACTTCATAGCACCATATGCGGCGTCGACCCACTTCGTACCACCTCGTGAGCCAGGATCGGAAATCGCTACTCCCCAACCTGAATCGACGCTCCCTGAGATGATCGGACCGTGATGGGTTTCGACGATTTCTACATCTTCCGATTCGCCGCCGCGGACCGAAATAGTTTCGACACTGCGAACAGCTTCAAGCCAGTCGCCCTTGAACAGATATTCAACCTTGTTGCCTGCCCGCCGAAGCTGCTCGACAAACAGATCCTGGGTATCGGCTCCTCCGTGAGTCATGCCCCAGCCAACGAAATCGTTGTGAGCGAAGTGCATCGCCATAGGGACACCCGGAATTGAGTGACCCAGTGTTTGGAACTCGGGAGTCTTTAGATGAACTTGGTAATAGACATTCGGGACCTCGAGACCGCGATGCGAGTCGCCTGCGACAAGTGGCAATCCTGATTCAGTTCGATCTCCGGAGATCGCCCAGCCGTTCGATCCGCCATCGGTTTCACGCAGCATTTCAGTTGCGTTTACGACGTTCGTAAGTTCTTCGATGGCGTTGAGTGCTGCACCTGAATACTCGGCACCGGGGGGAACAGTCATCAGCGCACCGGGCTGGCTACCGGGCGAGATAGCTGCTGTTCGTTCAGGTCCGATCTCAGCTGATAATTTCGCAAGCCACAGCTTCGCCTGAAACGATCCTTCGGCGGTGTTGCGAACCTTGTAGACGAGAATGCAGTGCCAGTCTTCCCACTTTTCAGGCTTGGTGCCCGTCAAAGAATATTCGACTGGTAGTGGCGCTCCTGATTCAATAAATGCGTTCACGCCCGCCGTATAAGCCGTGATCATCGCTCGGGCTTCCGGGCTGCATACTTCGAGATCACGCTTCGAGACGATCTTCAACGCTCGTCGGCGCATTAGTCGATCTTGAGCAAGACCCAAATCGCCAAGCTGCTCGGACGCCCGACCAAGACAACGCAGTCGATCGTAGTCCATCTGCCAGAGTCGATCTTGCGCTGTTGCGAATCCTTGAGCAAAAAACAGATCGGACTCGTTATCGGCAGTGATGTGAGGTATGCCCCACTTATCACGGTGGATGGTCGCACCGTTAACGATGTCTGCCAGTTTCTGATCCGACTCCATATCGGGAATTGCGTTTCGAAGATCGGCGTCAGTTATCTGGTTGGTCATATTTTCTCAATAGCTAGTGATTTGAATTGCTCGTTCAGCATCGAAGCTTTCACGGCTTGGCGTATTTTGTCCCAACGTTGCGCAGTGTCAAGGATGCCGAACGTCACAAATGAGGTTGACCGGGGGGAAAACAAGCAGATAATTCGGCTGCGTCTCAAAATTTCAAATTTAGACGAGAACGCAAATTGAAAAACATAGGAAATGTACGTTGAAGATAACTAGTGCCCGAGCATGGGTAGTCAAAACGCCCTGGGACAACAATCCCGGAGCAGGCGAAGTACGCGAAGGAACGAACCGAACGTTCGTATTCATTCAGGTCGATACCGACGAAGGAATCACCGGATGGGGTGAAATCACCACATACCCAGGGCCCGTGGCAAACGGTGCGATTGCAGCATTCGTCAATCAGATAGGCAAATGGCTGGTGGGCGAGAATCCAGAAGATATCGAACGTATCTGGGCGAAGATATTCAGAGGCATGACGTATGTGGGGACGCGTGGTGCGACTTCCGCTGCTATCAGCGGTATCGATATTGCTTTGTGGGACATCCGAGGGAAGGCGCTGAATCATCCGGTCTACAAACTGCTCGGTGGAGCAGTGCGTGACAAGATTGCGCTCTACTGCCATCCACCGGAGCCAGAATCTCCTGAACACATCACTGAATCCGTGAAAGAGATCGTGGCGTCGGGTCACCGTGCGTTCAAGATGGACCCAATGATGCACAACCTTCACGTTGGGAATGCCAGCTTCCTCGATGGTGAGATAAGTGCGGAAGCTGAGAACGCAGCGATGGACATTGTTGCTGCTGCTAGAGAGGCTGCAGGGCCAGATATCGAAATTTTGATCGACGCTCACGGTATGTACAACGTACCGACTGCTATTCGTCTGGCGAACCAGATGGCAGAGTGGGACATATTCTGGTTCGAAGAACCAGTTCCTGCCGAAAGCTGGAAAGCTCTAAAGCAAGTTAAAGAACAGATCACTCCTCTGGTTTCAGTCGGAGAGCGTCTGCACACTCGCTGGGAATTCGTGCCAATTTTCGAGAACGGTCTTGCCGACTACATCATGCCTGATGTGACTTGGACTGGCGGAATTACCGAGTTGAAGAAGATCGCCACGATGGCGGAAGCGTACTACGTTCCAATCTCGCCACACGACGCGTCAGGTCCAATAAACGTGATGTCGGGTGCGCAGGTAATGATGACTGTTCCGAACTTCTACAAGCTCGAAACGAGTCGTTACGACCTAAGTGGATACGACGTGATGATCGACCACCCGCTGGATATTCGGGAAGGTGACCTGTACGTGACTGAACGACCTGGAATCGGTGTGAATCTCGACCCTGAATGGCTTGCTGCTCACGAGGTCGACATCGACAGCGAATTCGCTGGCAAGGATTCGTAAACGGCGTTAGGTAATAAAAAAAAGTCCTCTCCATTCAGGGTGAGGATTTTGGTGAGGGGGAACGAAGGCGGCTGGCATTGGCAAGAATCTGTGCGAATGGCAGTCGGCGTTCCCCCTCAACCCAACCTTCTCCCTCAGGGAGAAGGGATCGACAGCTCAGTGAGGATTTTCACCCCCCAGAAGCTATCCGACTTCCCGAGTGCCGCCGAGTGATCACGTACGAACGTAGTTATTGTTCGATCATGTACGCGTGTGACGTGAAATCTCACTGCAAAGATTCATCATTAGTCAGGGCATCGAAGTAGTCCAGACCATCACCGCAGCAACTTTGCAGGTGTTCCGTGCATCGAACATGTATGGGAGTTCATTCGGAACTATTGCAAGGTGGTGGCGGTCGATGCGGTTAAAACGGGTGTTATCGGTTGGAATCGGCTTATCGATACTGGCTACCGTCGCCTGTTCATCCGGCGACGACACAAATACGACTCCGGTCTCAGTAGCCGCCACAGCCGAACTACCTTTGGCTGAAGACTTCAACGTCGATAGTTTCGCTGAAATCAATCCAAATTCTGAAATTCGAGAGATCGATACAGAAATCGACCTCGGTTTCTACGAACGTGAACGCATCCCACGAGATGCCATAGAACCGATCTACACTCCCAAATTCGTTTCTCCAGATGAAGTAACACTCCAACCGGACGAAATCGTGATGGGGCTCATCATCAACGGCGACGCGAGAGCGTACCTAACCGGCTTGCTCAGAGTTAGAGAAATGGTGAACGACGAGGTTGGCGGATTGCCGGTTCTCGTCAGCTGGTGACCAATTTGCTATCCCGGTCTCGTGCACGACCGGAGAATCGACGGAGTCGAGCATACCTTTGGGAACGAGGGAGCTCTGTTCAAGAGCGCAATGACCTGGTGGGACTGGGAGACCAATAGCATCTGGTCGCAACCGTGGGGAGCAGCCATCGAAGGTGAACTCACAGGCACTCGACTAACACTGTTGCCCTTTGAACTGGTCCCGTGGAAATCATGGCAGGCGCGGTATCCAGAGACGAAAGTGCTGATCGACGAACGAGCGAATCTTGTCTACAACGGCCGATTCCCAATCGACAGGTTCGTCATCGGAGTGTCGATAGGAGAATCGGCAAAGGGATACTACTTCGCGTCGTCTGCAAACAACGGAGTGGTGAATGACTCGGTTGGAGAATTCCCTGTCGTTGTGTTCGCCGATAAAGATAGCCGCGTTATTCACGTCTTCCTGAGAACACCACAGCCGGGGTTAGGCGGCACACAAGAGTTGCTTGAAAGACTAACTTTTCAGATGGTCAAAACTAGCGACTCGACTGAAGGCGAAATAGTCCAAGACGTCGAAACGGGTTCAACTTGGGACATTGAGATCGGAGTTGCAATCGATGGACCGCTCAAGGGCTCTCTGCTGCAACGAGCGCCCTTCGTATCGTCCTACTACTGGGCGTGGGAAGACTTTAATCCGCACACAGAGTTCTGGCCAAACAGGGAAGGACGCTTCGAAGAACTTGAGTAACGGTTGGGCTCGGCAGAAGCTCTTCCACTTCCCGAATGCTGCTGAGGGATCGCTTACGATCGAGAACAGAATGATCGACGCCATAACCATTCGTGCAATGCTAGGTCGACGTCACCCTTCACCGTGATCCCTCCTTCGTCGGGAAGTCCAGTAGCTCAGACTCCGCTGACAAGAAAACACCTGGATACAAAACGACCGCAGCGCTTCAATAGCACTACGGTCGTTTCAATCAGATCACGAAACTAATCGAACAGGATTTATCCAGCGACCAAGCCGGCGATCATGTCACCAACCTGACCAGTCGTGAGCGGTCGCTCGCCACCGGTTGCGATGTCGTGGGTTCGGTAGCCTTCAGCCAAAACCGAATCAACTGCGTTTTCGACAATCTCGGCTTCGGCGCTGAGTCCGAGCGAAAGTCGAAGCAACATTGCTGCGCTGAGAATCGATGCCATTGGGTTAGCAAGCGACTTGCCGGCAATATCAGGCGCAGAACCGTGAATTGGTTCGTAAAGCGCAGGCTTACCACCTCGGCGACGTCGGCCGTTCTTTGGAGGCAGTGACGAGAGCGATGCAGAAGGAAGCATGCCGAGTGATCCACCGATCACAGCAGCTTCATCGGAAAGAATATCGCCGAACGTATTTTCCGCAACGATAACGTCGAATGAAGATGGGTTGGTGATGATCTGCATTGCAGCGTTGTCGGCAAGCATGTGGATCAACTCAACGTCTGGGTACTCGATACCCACTTCAGTTGCGATCTCGCGCCAGAGTCGTGACGACTCCATAACGTTCATCTTGTCGAGTGAGTGAACGCGTTTCTTGCGGTCTTTAGCCAGTTCGAAAGCCATTCGAACAACTCGTTCGATCTCTTTCTCAGAGTAAGCAAGTGTGTCGACAGCTCGGCGACCACGGGAGTTCTCCCATCGACGCTTTGGCTTACCGAAGTAGAGACCACCAGTGAGCTCTCGAACGATGATGAAGTCAACGTCTTTGAGAAGTTCAGGTCGAAGCGGAGAAGCATCGATCAGCTGATCATAGACTTTGGCAGGTCGCAGATTTGCGAACAGACCGAGTCCTTTACGAAGAGCAAGAATGCCGTCTTCGGGTCGAACTTTAGCGAGTGGGTCGTCCCATTTAGGACCACCAACGGCACCGAAAAGCACCGCGTCAGAGCCAAGAACGATGTTCATGGTGTCAGCAGGAAGTGCACTGCCCGTAGCGTCGATGGCTGCACCACCAACAGGGCCGGTCACGTAAGTGAAATCGTGGCCAAAGCGACGCCCTATAGCGTCGAGGACTTTAACTGACTCGGCTGTGACCTCTGGGCCAATGCCATCTCCACCAAGAACTGCGATCCGTGCGTCCATTTAAAAGGCTCTGCTTTCGTTACTCGAAACTGGGGTTTCTCTAAAAAAACAACCTGTGAAGTCTACCAGCGCGCAGCCACGCTCACCACAGTAATTTGTAATGAGTGGCAAAAACGCGATGAAGCGACTACCAGCGGGCGGTGCGCTTTTCCTCGAATGAGTCGATTGCTTCGCCGAGGGTGAGCGTAATTCCCACGTCGTCCAATCCTTCAAGAAGTGAGTTCTTTCGGAACGGGTCGACATCGAACTTTGCGCTGAGTCCCTGATCGTCAGTGACAGTCAGTGATTCAAGATCAACTGTCACCTTGTAACCTGAACCTCGAAGTGCTCGAGCCATGATTGTGTCGACTTCCGATTCACTGAGAATTACAGGGAGAAGACCGTTCTGCATGCAGTTGTTGCGGAAGATGTCGGCGAAGCTGGTAGCGATGATCGCCTTGAACCCCATTTCCATCAAAGCCCACGGTGCGTGTTCACGGGATGAGCCGGAGCCAAAGTTACGCCCTCCGACCAAGATGTTGGCACCAGCGTAGCGATCTTCGTTGAGGATGAAGTCGGGGTTTGGAACACCATCTTCGAGGTAGCGCCAGTCGAAGAACGCGAACTCGCCGAAGCCGGTTCGCTCAATTCGCTTGAGGAACTGTTTCGGGATTATTTGGTCGGTGTCGACATTAGCTCGGTCGAGCGGTGCGACGATGCTTGTGAGCTTCGTGAACTTTTCCAATTTGGGTTCCTTATGTCTGACTAACTGGCGGCCATCGCCGCTTCACTGAGTTCTATATTTATTTGGACGATTTATTCCGCTTCGAACGGGCTCGTCGATTTTCTAGTTCTTTGCGTCGAATGCCTTCCTTCAGAGCCTCTTCAAGAGGATCGACCGGAAGTGGTGGAGTGACAGTGATCATGCCGACTTTGGCGTGCCGGGTTTCTTGACGCTTGTGCAGTTCAACAATGACGAGTATTGCTGCGATTCCTAGAACGGCCAATAGGATGTCGGCTATCACCAATCGTT
>Ga0222718_10005378_pt1 | contig 10399 bp, 16 predicted proteins | sample C33_27DmetaG_FD_165045 | JGI IMG/M metagenome (GOLD analysis project Ga0222718, IMG submission 165045) | Estuarine water microbial communities from San Francisco Bay, California, United States - C33_27D | ecosystem: Environmental > Aquatic > Marine > Unclassified | place: USA: California... | reverse complement strand
AATATTTAAATCCTACAATATTACAGTTATATTACGAACTGCTTTTTTGTTTGATTTTTTCTGGGTCTATAGACTGTGCGCCATCGCCCAGCAAACAGGCCACTTCAGCATTATATTGTATCATAGTCCAAGTATCTGTTTTTGGATTTTGCATTAGCACAAACCAGCCTTCTTCTTCTTTTCTAGCTTTGCCAATCCATATGGGCTTTTCTCCGTAGTCTTTTTCAAAGAAAGGCAGCATTTTGCTGGTTGCATCACAGAGTACGGGCTTTTGGACTACTTGTTGGCTTAGGGCTAAAGTTGGCAAGAGGAACAAAACACCCGCGGTTATTGTTGTTTTTATCATAGCGGTGTTTTCCTTTAAACTAATATTTAAGTTTTTTACTCCTGAGACTATTTTTGTTATTTTTAATATCTTGACCCCATTGCTCTATGGTTCTTGGCGTAATGCCTAGATTTTTTTGCAAACGCTGATTCCAAATCTGCACTTCTTCGAATCGGGCTTGGAGTAGTAGATACATCTGTTTTTTCATGATACCACCAGTATCAGACCGTATACAACACCACCAATAATTCCTAACAGTGTTGCTATCGCCACTCCATTAACACAGTTCCAGAAAAATGCTTGACGACGTCTACGTTGTTCATAAATCATGCGCTCACGTTGATCTTTAATGCGACGGCGTTCTTGGATAAATTCTTCGTATGCGCCGGGCGGCCCATACCATTGAAACATTTCACGTATTTCTTTTTCTTGATTGGCAATACGTTGACGCACTACCATAGTGTTCAGTGCTTCAGCGGTGTCGTCTTTAAAACTGAGTTTTTTCCAGATACTGGGCTTGCTTTCTTGCCCTCTGACCCATTCCTGTAAGTCGCTGACGTGTGTAGCCCATTTGGCTAACTGTCCAAATACGTCTTCAATATCACGTCCGTGATTTACCAGTGTTTGCACACCTTTGAATGCGGCACTGGCTCCGGCTAACAGTGTCAGCGGATCCATTGGTCTTACTCCTTACTAATATTTACTTGCAACTAGCAAAAATTAATAGTGTGCAGTTTACTGTCCAGCCAATGGGTTGTCTAGTGCTTCCTTAAGTTTTTTCTCTAAGTCTGTGCGAACTTCTTTTAACCCTCGATCCACTTCTTTTTGTAAATCGCGCATTTCATTTCTAGCTGTCTTTAAATCAGCATCAACCTGACGTTGTTGTTCCTTTGTTGAACGCTCTACGCCCTCAACTACTTTTTCAACTCTACGAATATCACCTTTTAAATCATTTTTAATCTCATTGGTGTATTCTGTGGATTGCTGTACGTTGGCAGCAATGCCTTCCATCTTTTTATCAACTGCTGTTAAGCGTTCATTAATACCACTCAGATCAGGAGCAACATAACTTTGAATCTGCTCCTTCATCTCCATGTAGTCCTTGTACACCTCAAAGGCTCCGTACAAACTACCCAGGCCTGCTGATATAAGCGCAAACGCTGCACTTATTGTCATTGCAGTCATCTTGACGCCAAACAGTCTGAACTCTTTGTTTTTAAGACCTTCTATTTCTTCTTCAAATTTTTCAATGCCTTCGCCTAAATCTTTATCTGACATCGTTATCTCCCGTATTGTTGGTCTACCATTTGTTGGTGTAATCTGTCTGTGCCTAATCCACGCAGCGCTCTAACATTATCAACAGTTCTTTGCCCGCGATATATTTCACGTTGTTGATAAAATGCTGCATCCACTAATTGTGCCTGTAAGTATTGATTAAAGTTGGCAGGAGGTTTTGCCAATGCGGTCATGTCCGCTCCTCCCTCCATACCTTCTACTTTTCCGCCATTACGCACTGCGCTTTTGGCAGTTGTTTGTGTTTGTTCTTGCGGCTGTGCTACTTGCGACTGTGTCACTGTGGTATCAACTGCAGCGGTTGTTTTAGTTTCAGACTGTGACAAGTTTGTAGATATGATGGCTTGATCTTGATTTCTCATAGACTGTGTTCTTGTTAAACTGTAAGACTGTGCAGGCATTGATTCGGTTGTTGTCATAGCAAGGTTTTGTAAAAAAGTAAGTCCCGGTATCCTAATACCTGTGCCTAAACTGTCTAAACCAACTCCGTCTGCGGGATTAGACATTGCAGATAAACTTTGTTCTGTACTCTGTGCTGCCACACTAAAAGCGGTTTGTTCTGCTTGTCTTGCTGCATTTTGAGCAATACTGAGTGCATTAACTTTTGCGCCTGGTTTTCTTTCTGTTGAAGCCACTGCACTTTCCTGTGCTTGTTGTTCTTCTTTTACCATACTTTCTTTTGCACTTTCTTTTGCAGCACTAGGTACACCATCGTCAATAACTATTTCTCCTGTTGCAGATAGTTCGGCACCTCCAACATCTGTAGTTACTTCTGTTACAGACCGTATCGGATCAGCAGCGGCAGTCTGCGTGTTTGAATCTGTGTCCATTCCTGTAGAGGCGCTGTCAGTGGCCGCAGTTTGTTCTTCAGTGCCTGTGTTTGCAGTTTCAGAAAGTTTTGCAAGTGCTTCAGCAAAACCTGGACAGGTTGGTGAATAGAATGGATTGTCGGCACAAGGGTCAACTGAATAATTTACAGTTAAACTAAAGTGCATAAACTCTGGACCATAATAACCTGCCCAGTTCCCACCATCCTGACCTGTCACGCTCAATCGAATTGAACTGGCTTGAGTCGTGCTATAAGGATTAGTATAAGTTCTTGTGCCACTTGGATTAATCCAATCGGGTAAGTGATAACCGTAATCATAAGTGTCTGATTCGAGCACAGAACCAGTTGAACTTAATAAACTAACGTTTACGTAGGCAACCTGATCGTAACTGCCAGGTTGCGTTCCGTTAATATTAGAATTCTTTACATGCCAGTGCCAGTTGTATCCGTTAACTTGAAGACCTGTGCCCGAGTTAGGTAATGCGTTGGCAAGAGAGTATGTCTGACTGAGCGTCTCTCTGCCATAACTAAAAATTATCTGATTACTGCCTGCATATCCTTCATCAAAACTCATTGCCGGACAGGGCCCGCCACTAGTTCCACCCCAAAATCCTCCGGAGGCATAGGTATAACAGCCCGACCATTGGTTGTCTTGGAAAAGTTGACCTGTTGTACTTGTTTGAGCGTTAGAATACTGCGAGACCAAGCACAATGGCAACAGCAGCACTGATGCCAATTTTCTTAATAGTTTCATCCTGTGGTGGATCCTCTGGTTTAGGTATTTTATCGTTGTTTAATATCCAACTTGCTCTTGCGGCGTCTCCAATTTTACCCTCGTAGGGACAAGGTGTACCTGCATTCCACATAGCATCAAACACACGTCTGTCTTGGCACATTACTGCCACTGCAGCTACTTTCATGCCCATATCATAGAGTACTTTGGCATTCTTCAATCTTTCACAATTTAGATCTCTTACAGTGCCGCCTGTGCTAATACCCAGTATCTGCGTCTGTAATGCGCCACTTGTTCCTGTAGTACACAAATCACTGTTACCCCCGCTCATCATTGACGGTGCTACAGCAGTGGGAGGTGGACTTTTTACTGTCTGCTCTATCTTACTGTCGTTTATATTACGATTGGTCATGTCGCCAGTATTCACATTGTTGTTCGTGTTTGTATTGGTACTAGTGGTAGTGTTATTATTTGTATTCGTATTTGTGTTAGTGTTTGTACTCGTACTGGTGTTGTTATTGGTATTTGTGTTTGTGCTTGTGGTAGTATTTGTGTTGATGTTTGTGTTAGTGTTTGTACTGGTAGTTACATTGTTATTGTTAAAAGTCTGCTCACCACTATTAACATTATAGTTGGTGTTAGTATTAGTATTAGTATTAGTATTCGTGCTGGTACTGTCCACCGTTGTTGTATTGGTGTTAGTATTAGTATTGTTGTTAGTGTTTGTGCTGTTTACCGTGCTGGTACTGGTACTAGTATTGTTTGTATCAACCTTTGTGGTGCTATCATAAGTCTGTGCATGTGCACCTGCAACCATCATAAAAAACGCAAACGCACTGAATGCTTTTGCTAAACGAAACGCCTTAGGCATTTTTTGCTCCTCTGTCCTTGTTTTGATTATAAGTGGACAGCAGTATTTATTGGTTTTGGTTATTGAATTCTTGTGGTAGTTTATTGTCCCGTTCTTTGGGTGGATTCTTTGCGGAATCCCAAAGTGCTCTTTGCACTGGTGTGTTTTTGTTAGGATGATAACTGACCCCATCCTTGGGTCTAGGTCTGTGCTTGAACCAAGTCATAAAAAAAACCCTCCTAAAATATTTACGGAGGGCTTTTGGAAAGTTAACTGATGCGTTTTAGAATTTCGTCGTAGAATGAATCTAACTCGCCGCCAAACTTTCCATATAAATGTTCAGAAGCATCTTGACAATATTTGTAATTACCTTTTTCGTATTCTGTAACAAATTGTTCATGCAAATCTACATACTGTTTTAAAAGAGATAATTCTGCTATGCCAACAACATCGCTTGGTATAATACAATAAGCTCTATCTTCAAAATTGTCCTTTTTTATTTTTTCTAAACTTAAGACAGTGTGAGATTCTCTGAGTATGTCGGCTTTTTCTTCTCCAATGATAATGTACATCGTGTAATATCCTCTAATGCTGTAACAATTTGTGTAATAGGAATGTTGTGTTCGCTATAACCTTCAACTACCATATTTAAGTAGTGTTCGCTAGGCGCTGCATAATCAAACCCTGAACACATATAGTAAATCATAGGCCGTATGGTCCGACCTTGATACTGAATCTTGACTTCGCGCTTGTCATAGTAATCCGGAAAGCCTTCTAGTGCGTCCAAGGCCAGTTCACATTGATCTGTAATACTCCATAACACACACTGCATAGACTCACCCGGAGCATTAACAACATCACAGTGAGTTTTAAATGCTAACTTGTAGTTAGGCACTATAACTGGACCTAAACTTTTTGCATCGGGACAACGGCGCCGCATTTCCTCAATGTTAGTATTCATTCCGTATGCAAGATAATATTTCATAGTTCTGTTAGTTTATATCGTTTTACTGCTGATTGTACTGCTTCTGCTTGACTGACGCAGTCTGCCAGTGCATTGTGTAAGTTTGCTCCCGCTTCTCTGTCATCGCCCAAGGCCTTCAATAGTGTGCGACTGTCTCTAATTGTATAATAAGGCCAAGGAGCAGGTTTGCCCGCCTGTCTGTATAAATTTTCTAAAATTACGATGTCAAACACAGGACCCTGTGCCCATATTCTGTTAGCGCCTACTATAAACTGATTGAGTTGACGTGTAAAATCGTCTATGGTAATTCTGTTACCCTCTCCTAATGCTTCTTCTCTGACTTGTTCGTTTTGTCTGCCCCACCATTCAAGTGTGCCTTCGTCGACTTTTCGGCCAAGCGCAATTTGTTCATCTACATCCAAACGAACGTACATGCCCTTGTCAATATTATCCGTAAAAGGATCGAACTTTACTGCTCCAAAAGTCAACACCACACTATCTGGACTGGTAGCCAGTGTTTCCAAATCAAGCATGACGTCCATATTACCAACTTTCTGTTAATGATTTAGGCCAAACATCTTTATAATTGTAATATATTTGAATCAATCTGTCCGAAATTGCTATGTTACGATCCGAGGTAAAATGATTTCTCTGATTGTTAAAAGCATCTGCGTCATCTGCCGCGTCTATTAATCCAATATCTAACAAACTAGGACTTTCTAATTTTATACCTTCCAAAATACCAAAATACAGTTGCGTTGTTGGAAAATTTTGAATATGGATTACTTTCCGATTATTCAAAATTAAATTACATTCTTTAAACCATTGCTGGCAACACCATTCATTATAACTTAAATTTTCTAAGTTTGTCAAGTAAGATTTCACTAAAGACTTGTTGGGTTCGTTTTCTGTGTGTTGAATAGTATTCGTGGTTCCCACAATCCTATTAGGGTCAGTATGACAAATTACAAATAGATCAATGTCATTTATGTCTGTCTTATCCAATAATTTTATAAATGCCAGCCTGACAAACCACCAGTGCTGTCCACGATGGCCACTCCCAATAAGTTTTAGATTTAGAGATTCTGCTAATCGTTTAGGCCAATCGCTAGGTTGATCTCTATGAAAACAAAAACTATCGCCTATAACACAAACTGATTTCATTAACTTTCTGGTTCTAGTTTAACCTGTAAAGGAAATCCGTTGTTACGGGCCAGCATGGTAACTTCGATACCTTTCTGCTCGGCCATTTCGAATGGCAGTGTTGCTACCACAGCACTGCCTTCTTGATGCACTTTCATTGTCATGTCATCAGCCGCCATCTTGTCATAATGAAATACTACCACTAAGGTTTCACTAACGAACTCCTGTGTAGTAACTTCATCATTGATGTAAATCACATTGTAATTGACAGGCTCGGGGATATCTTCCCGTACCTTTATTTTAACGTCGACGGTGGTTTCTGTTTGTGTACTCATTGATTAGTCCAAGAAGGGGGATTGCTCCCCCTGGCTGTTACTTCTGGTAACTGATAGCAATTTTCTTAGGCTTGTGTTCTTCTGGAACAACATGCTCAAGTGCGATTGCTAAGATACCATTTTGTACACTAGCGGCACGAACTTCTACGTTGTCTGCCAACGTAAAGGTGCGCTCAAAAGCGCGAGTGCTGATGCCTTTGTGTACATAGTCAACTTCCTTTTCTTTCTTTTCCTGCTTGCCAGTAACGGTCAATACGCTGTCTTTGATTTCAACGTCGATCTCGTTTTCAGCAAAACCTGCAACAGCCACTTCGATAACATAGTGTGTGTCATCTAGACGTGCGATGTTGTAGGGAGGATAGTTGTCGCTGGTACGACTATTGGCAAAGGTGCGGTTAAGTTCGTTGAACACACGGTCAAAGCCGATAGCGTGGCGAGCAAAAGTAGGTAAGTCGATTGTTTGAATGTGAAAGTTTGTCATTTTTTTCTCCTTAATAAGCAAGTTTATGACTTGTAGACCCCACCCGGGCATCTACAATATTATTTATTATAATTTCTTAGGGAGAAAAAGTCAATAATTAAAACTGCCGAACTGGCAATTTTTGGCTTTCTACTTTTTTGCGCCAGCGGTTTTTTGCGGCGGCTTTTTTGCGTTTACGTTCTGTAGTAGGTTTTTCATACTGCTCACGATCCCGCAAGTTTTGCAGTAACCCACTTTCATTTACTCTCTTTTTGAATTTGCGTAGTGCTCGTTCTACGTTGTCGTCTTTGACAAATACTTTGGTCATACTGAAAAATCCGCATCAAATTCTTTTAACCACTCTACCGTATCTCTGCCTTTATAATTGTCAGCATCTAATGTAATAACAGCCTTATTTCTAACACCTTCTTCCCATTGGACATCGTCGATTCCTGAATGATACAGATAGATGTCATATTCTTTATCACTGAGTTCATTAATAATATGTTGGCAAGTTTCAGAATCCCAATTAGCGTTTCTTATTAAAACTTTTTTAATATTAACATTGAAATCCATGTCCGGATGTGTAAAAATTCTTGGCATAATTAGTCCTTTAATAAACTTTATCTTGAAGTAGAGTATTTAATTTTGTAATCCATTCTTCTAATTCTTTTCGCCTGTCAGGATGACTGTAATCGTCTGGATTGGTTGCATCTTGTCCATCAGCTGCATAACTACGTTCTTGATATGTTTCGTCGTTATTTCCTCCTGTAACGTCTGCTCTGTCATGGTATACCATAACAGGGATATCCTTAAACCTTCCAACATTTTTAGTAACATGATAAATCCACCAATCACTGTGCGCCACAGGGCTGATTTTATCAAATATATCAATCCAGGACTTGGGAATAATAGGAAAAAGTGCAAAAGGATGATTCATCGAAGTACAGGGCATACGCAAACAACCAAACCAACCTGTCTCATTGACAATATGCTCGTCCCAATTTTCTGTTTGCATTAATGCATCATCGTTCCAAAACATGATCCAATCGCCTACAGCTTCTTCACCCAACAAGTTAACATATCGATTCAATTTTAGATAACCAAAACGCTCTGTTTCAAATACTTTGGTAGTTGCTTCTGTTTGACCAACAAAATCAAACCAAGTGCTAGAGAAAAACTCTCTGCTTTCTTCGTCATCATCGTCATAGGCAATTAAGATTTCAATGTCAGCAGTATTTTTAGCATAAGCAAGTAAACTGCCTATACTTTTTATAACTGCTTCAGTACGTTTTCTAGTAGGTAGTAATATAGATATTTTAGGTTTTGCCATTCTGTCTTTCGAGTTGCTCTGCCACAAGTTCTTGTTCGCTTGGGCTTAATTGATCAAGTTCGTATTCTCCCGACGCAAGTTTTTCAATCAAGTATTGTATATATTGTTCATCGTAAGTATAACTGTCAGAAGTGGATTTGTCAATCTCGATCCACTTCATACCATTATATTTGAACAATTTATTCGGCATTGTGTCTACTCTTAGATAGACATCCCCTTTTTCAGCGTCCTTTGGAAAGGCCGTGCCAAATCCGCTACGACTTTCTCTGCCTGCTTGTAAACTAAATTTTTTGGCAAGTTCCGGATATTGACTTCGGAATACATCGCCTGCCATCATTTTTTCATTTACTTGCATATAGCCGCCTGCGTGACCTTTTATTTTAACTTCATTAATATCGAAGTGTTCTCCATCTATTTCAATTTGTTTAGAATCTTCTTGCGCTTCTGTAGTGTCGCCCACCGGCGTTGTCTCATCTTGTACTTCATCGATTATCTCCTCTTGGGTTTCTAGTTCTTGTGCCACTACAGGATCCCCTGGCCAACCCTCAGGTTGATCGAATCCTGATTTTAGGTAGGGATGTGTTTCTGGTGTGTGTTTTGCATCGTAGGGATCAACCTTGGGCTCTTCTGGTTCTGGAATCTTTTCTACCGGTTCCTCAAGTTTATATTCTACTTCAGGTTCTTGCTTCTGCTCTCTGGCCCAACCAAAACTCATCTGACTAGCCAACAGTAGCAACACAGCCAACGGGTCAAACACAAATATGATTGTGATAATAACCCAAGTAACTGCTTTTTCTAACAGGTTCTTGTCTGCTTGTTCACCGTAGATAAACTCAGCAATATATTTTACAGGACCAACTTCTGCTTCCAGTTTGCGATAGTTTTTCTCAAACACAAACTTTTCTTCTCTAGCACTGTCTACTATGGCCTGTTCTTTGTTGACATTGCCTTCGAGTTCTTCGATACGTTTGTCAATGTCTACCGTTTTGTTTGAAGCCTGTTTGCGTAGTTGTGCAATTCGAGTTTGTATGTCTTTAATTGCAGTTGCATACTTGTCGTCAACCCGTTTAAGCTCCTGGTCCAATGCACGGTTGACGTTTCTGATTTCACGTTGTGCGGCACTGGCAACACTGAGTTCAGTACGTTTGGCCTTCTCTACTGCTTCGTCGTACTGTGCTCCGCCGGCAAAACTTCCTTTGAGTCTATCTTCGGCGGCTTTAATATCTGCTTCTTTTCGTTCAGCAGCTTGTTTTAATCGTTGGTTTTGTTGTTCAATCTTTTTGTCAGCGGCGGCACGAAGCGTGGCTTTTTCATCTTTGATGCGACCGTAGATTTTGTCTAATTCTTTTTGCTCATTGTCTACTAAGTTGTCAACACGAACATCCTCACCTTTAAGCAGTCTGCTGATTTCATCTTGCCAACGCTTTATCTTGGCTTCACTGCGAGCCATTTTGTCATCGAGAGTAGAGATCTGTGCCACTTGCTCTGTGCTCATGGCAGTTTGTTCGATGTGTGCTTTACTCAGGAAGCCAAAGATACCCATGCTGGTAATAAACATTAGAACCAGCACGGCAATAAACATGTAACTCTTTAACAGTACAGGAGCACGTTCCCAATTTGCTTTAAGCCACCAAGCCGAAACCAACTTGGCTACTTCTAATACTGTGCCCATGATTACAATTGGAATAACTGCGGCCGCAAAGATTGCAGTTAAACCAATTACCGAATAATATATTGCAACTGCTGAAATACTCAGACCAGTTAAGAAAGTTAAACTTGCTAAGAACATTTATAATTTTTATAGTGCAAATATTACTTATTTTAATTTCTAAAGTATTAAAAAAGCAAGTTTTATTTTGCCAATAAAAAACCCGCTTAGGCGGGTTTGTAAAAACAAAATCGGATGAGCAGTGACAAAAGTCCTAGCCAAAAGCTCCAGACATCCGATTCCCCCGGTTAATCAAATTCCGAACCTTGGTTGTTATAACTCTCATATTCGTCGGCAAGACTATCGATGTAGTCATTGTCCACAACATGCTCGAAAGCCGCATCCCACTCATCGGGTTCGATGTAGGTAGGATCTTCAGCAAGGTTAATCAACATGCCTTTGACTCGTCCCATTTCTTTCTCCTTA
>Ga0222718_10005376_pt1 | contig 10401 bp, 16 predicted proteins | sample C33_27DmetaG_FD_165045 | JGI IMG/M metagenome (GOLD analysis project Ga0222718, IMG submission 165045) | Estuarine water microbial communities from San Francisco Bay, California, United States - C33_27D | ecosystem: Environmental > Aquatic > Marine > Unclassified | place: USA: California... | reverse complement strand
GATGGCAGCAAGCAGGCGATCATTAAGGTTACTGCGGTTGTAGGAAATACCGACGTAGTAACTAGCACAATGGTTGATGTCTCTACATTATCGGTTGATCCGGTAAGCCGTAGGGCCTGTACTGGCGCTGTTTTGGCAAAGCTTGTGTACGTAGGTGTTGGAGTAGGGGTCAAACTAGAATGGAAGGCAAATGCTAACGTTCTTATCTTTGACCTACCCGTAAACTGGACAGAGGAGTACGACTTCACTGCCTTTAGCGGAATCCCCAACAACGCTGGAGCTGGTAAAACTGGCGACATAGTAGCAACTACAGTAGCTCCAACTGCTGGAGATACCTATACCTTTATATTTACTGTGAATAAGCAATATGGCTAAGCAAGTAGATAAAAAAGCAATGGCTTGTAATAAGCCAAGACGAACTCCGTCCCATGCTAAGAAGTCCCACATTGTGAAGGCTTGTGAGAATGGGAAGGAGAAGATAATTCGTTTTGGCGAGAAAGGCGCAAGCACTGCTGGCAAACCCAAAGCTGGCGAGTCTGCCAAGATGAAAGCTAAGCGCAAGTCGTTTAAGGCTCGTCACGGCAAGAATATCGCCAAAGGCAAAATGAGCGCAGCCTACTGGGCTGATAAGGTTAAGTGGTAGGAGACTGTTATGTGGACTAAACCTTCATACGAAAATGTACGGTTAGGCTTTGAAATTACTATGTATTTTAAGACTCGCTAGGAGAACATCATGGCAGGTTGCAAAACAAAGCGGTACAACATGGGCGGCAAGCTGGAAATGGTAGAGAAGGGCGGCAAGAAAGTCCCGTTCTACGCGGCTGATGGCAAAGGCAAGATGAACATGGGCGGCAAAGTCATGCAGTACAAAGCTGGTGGCAAAGTACGCGGTGCCGGTATGTGCAAGAGGGGCGTACGCCCCTGCAAGATGCGCTAAGGAGAATTATTATGGCTGCTGGCGGAAAGAAAAAAAGTAGCAAGGCAGAAAAAGATGCAACTAGAAGTAGGGCTAGGGCTAGGGCTGCTAATGAAGCCGCGATAGATAGCGTAGTAGGCGACGAACCTCCCAAATCTGCCGCAGAAGAAAGTAGACGCGCCCGAGGGCGTGCGCGGGAAACTATAAACTCCGATTCTGGTTTAAGTACTCTTAGAGACCTTAACAAGGCAGAAAAAGCTAAAGCGCAAAGACTGGGTCGCGACCCTGATTTTCTTTATAAGCGGTCTGGGTTACTTAGACCTGAGTATGACCAAGAACTAGGCTACAAAGCTGGCGGCAAAGTACGCGGCTGTGGTATTGCGCAACGAGGTCTAACTAAGGGTACAATGCGATGATGAAGTGCAGAGGCATGGGCAAAATGAAGCCCATTACGTTTAAGAAGGGCGGGACTGTAAAAGACGATTGTTACCGCAAGGTGAAGGCATCGTACAAAGTCTTCCCATCTGCGTACGCCTCGGGTGCTATAGCCAAGTGCAGAAAGAAGAAAGCCAGTGGCCGTTCGTAAAACCGAGAAGGGCAAGGCCCTAAAGCGGTGGTTTAAGGAAGACTGGAAAGACGTCAAGACAGGCAAGGCTTGTGGACGTAAAAAGGGCGATAAGCGGGGAACCCCGTACTGTAGGCCCACAAAGCGCGTCTCTAGTAAAACGCCTAAGACCTCTGGTGAGATGACAGCGGCAGAGAAGAAGTCCCGTATAGCGCAGAAGAAGCGCCTAGGGCAACCGGCAGGTAAACCTAAGCGTGTAGCATCGCTTAAAAGGAAGAAGAAATAATGGCTAAGGGCGTAAACCACTACTTTAAAGACGGTAAAACGCACCGAGGGGGCACGCACAAACACCCCGACGGGACTGTAATGACAGGCAAAACGATGTCAGCTAAGTCCGCAAAGTTATTTCATTACAAAGATTTATCTAAAACTGCGCAGAAGAAAGCGCGGGAAAGTTGGGGTAAATAATGGCTACATCTGGCACAGCTACATTCAACATGGACTTCACCGAGATTGCGGAAGAAGCGTGGGAGCGTGCCGGTAGAGAAATGCGTTCTGGTTACGACCTGCGCACTGCTCGTAGGTCTATGAATCTGTTGACTATTGAGTGGCAGAACCGTGGTATAAACATGTGGACTATCGAGGAAGGTACAACAAACCTCGTAACAGGCACAGCCACATACGACCTGCCCGCCGACACAATAGACCTTTTAGAGCACGTTGTACGCACAGGCGATGGTAGTGTAACTACTCAGTCTGATCTAAACATCACGCGTATCAGTGTCTCTACCTACTCAAGCATACCCAACAAGCTCTCTCAGGGCCGCCCTATACAGCTTTATGTAGACCGTGGGCAAGCAAACCCTTCGGTTACTGTGTGGCCTGTACCAGACCAAGGGCCAGTAGGCGCGCCTTACTATGTACTTAAATACTGGCGAATGCGCCGTATACAAGATTCTGGGACAGGGGTTAATACCGCCGACGTTAACTTCCGTTTCTTGCCCTGCCTCGTTGCAGGGCTTGCATATTATATAGCTCAAAAAGACCCTGAATTGATGCCTCGTATTCCTATGCTACAGGCCGAGTATGAGCGTCAGTTTGAGCTAGCAGCGGGTGAAGACAGGGAGAAAGCAACGCTTAGCTTGGTGCCCCGTATAAGCAGCATAAGGTAGACTTATGAGCTATAAATACGCCTCGGGACAAAAAGCACTAGCGATCTGTGATGTCTGCGGTTTTCAGTATAAACTTAGGCAGCTCAAAGAGTTAGTAGTGAAGGGCAATAAAACTAACATTAAGGCGTGTCCAGAGTGTTGGAACCCAGACCAACCGCAGCTTATGCTAGGTGAGTTTCCGGTAGATGATCCACAAGCTATACGTGACCCAAGACCGGACTCAGCAGAATTAACAGCAAGCAGAGACATACAGTGGGGTTGGGACCCAGTAGGGCTAAGTGATCCCTTTGGACTCACACCAGACAATTTAGAAGCTACAGGCGCAGTAGGGGCGGTAACAGTATTAGCAAGCGGCACGCCGGTTCCGGGGAATGTAAATGTTTCAGGTGTAGCAGTTGCGGCTTCAGTAGGATCAGTAACAGTAACAGTGCCTGCCTTCACTACTTTGGCTATAACAGTAGCTAATCCGGGCGCAGGAAACAGATATTATGTAGATGGCGTGTTGCAAGCCACACTAACTTTGAATGAAGGCAGCACATACAGACTGGACCAAAGCAACGGCAGTAATAGTAGCCACCCGTTAAGGTTTTCTACAACCTCTGATGGAACACACGGAGGGGGTAGTGAGTACACTACTGGAGTAACTACTAGCGGAACACCGGGCAATGCTGGAGCGTACACGCAGATAATTGTAGCAAGCGGAGCACCTACTTTATATTACTACTGCACAAACCACTCAGGAATGGGCGGTCAAGCCAATACACCGTAAGGAGCCAGAAATGAAAATGAAGTCACGATCAAACGTAAAAGTACCCAAGGTCATCGAGTTTCCAGATGAGCCTACAATGTACAAAGTAGATACTTGCAACCAGCCGCCTAAAGACATGAAGACTAGCGGTGTTAAGGTTCGTGGCGTAGGTGCAGCTACCAAGGGCACTATGGCCCGAGGCCCAATGGCTTAAGGAGTAGCAGGTGAATTACACCGAGCTTAAGACAAACATTGAGGACATTTGCGAGCAGTCGTTTACGGATGCCCAGCTTGCTATGTTTACTGAACAGGCCGAGCAGAAGATATATAACACTGTTCAGATTCCTGCGCTGCGTCGAAACCAGACAGGCAACCTAGCTATCGGTAACAAGTATCTAATTTACCCTACAGACTTCTTGTACACGTTCTCTTTGGCGGTTATTGATGCTCAGGGCAACTACACATACTTGCTGAATAAAGACGTTAACTTTATTCGTGAGGCGTACCCCGGACCGACAAGTACAGGTACGCCCGTACACTACGGAATTTTTGACGACAACGCGTTTATCATAGGCCCAACGCCTAATGCAGCGTATGAAGTAGAGTTACATTACGGCTACTACCCCGAGACTATTGTCACTGCGGGTACTACGTGGCTTGGCGATGAGTTTGACTCTGCTCTGCTTAACGGCGCTTTAGTCGAAGCTATACGCTTCATTAAGGGTGAGCCTGATATGGTGGCCTTGTATCAGAAGATGTACGTAGACGCTATGGCGTTATTAAAGAACTTAGGCGACGGAAAGATGCGGGAAGATATGTACCGCTCTGGTCAACTTAGAATAGAACCGCGTTAATTTAAGAGGAAACACAAATGGCTATTTCACAAGCTATGGCTACATCATTCAAAGTTCAAATCCTTGGTGGAGACTTTGATTTTGCTTCGGGCACGTCACAAGTCTTTAAACTGGCTCTGTATACGTCGTCAGCTACGCTAGGCGCAACTACTACTGCGTATTCAGCGACAAACGAAGTCTCAGGCACGGGTTACACTGCGGGCGGCGGCACCCTAGTTATCTCAGCAAACCCTGCTTCAAGCGGCACTACGGCGTTCTTGGACTTTGCCGACCTGACGTTTGCAAACGCGACTATTACTGCTCGTGGCGCTCTGATCTATAAAGTAGGTAGCGGAAATCCTGCGATAGCGGTACTAGACTTTGGCTCAGATAAGACTTCTACTGCGGGCGACTTTACTATTGTCTTCCCTGCTGCTGATGCAAGCAACGCGATCATTCGGATTGCCTAGTAGATGGCTGACGGTTGGGGTCGTAATACTTGGAGTTCAGGCTCTTGGGGTGAAGGCGTCGATACAACCGTCCGGTTGGGTGGTTGGGGTCGCGGTGCTTGGGGGCAAGGCTCTTGGGGTCAGTCTCTAGGTATACAGGCTACAGGCGCAGTAGGCTCGGTTACAGTCCAAGAAGGCGTGGGAGTATATCTCACTGGTGTACAAGCTGCGGTTTCGGTAGGTAACACTGTAGCGGGCGGCGAAAGCGACATTTCGGCTCTCGGCAATGCAGCTACTGGTGAGATAGGCACAGCAACTGTAGTTGGTAACGCAATTTTCTCTGTTACTGGGGTTGCAGGCACAGCGGCTCTAGGAGTTGCAGGTCCCGTAACAACCACTAATGTTTTAGTTACAGGCGTCTCAGCTACAGGTACAGCGGGCAATGTAGCGATAGTTGGGGATTCCTCCCTTAATGCTACAGGACTACAAGCAACATCGGCCCTAGGCAATATTACTGTACTGCTACAGCAAAACGTCAACGTTACCGGCGTGCAGGGCACTACAGCACTAGGCGAGACCGCAGAAACAGGCTCTGCCGTAGTTAACGCCACAGGCGTACAGGCCACAGGTGAAGTAGGAACGGTATTAGTCTGGAGTCAGATAATTCCGGGCGGTGACCCTAGCTGGACAGACATAGCCCCTATCGCTCAAACACCTAATTGGACGGATATAGCAGCATGAAAACAGTAAACGAAGCCGCAAATAACGGTGATACAATAGACCCAAAACACGAAATTGAAGTGGTATGCGGTAAATGTGGATACGATCTTGACGAAGCGGAGCTAACTGCCGATACTTGTGTTGACTGCGGTGAGGCACTAAATTTGCGTCAAAATACAACAATTTACGCAACCACAATCCCTGCTGCTGGCGGCAGCACACTAGTTTAAGACTGGAGAAAAACGATGGCTACTTATGTAAATAACCTCCGGTTAAAAGAGATTACAACCGGCGATGAAGACGGCACTTGGGGCACTAGTACCAATACTAACCTTGAGCTGATTACCGACGGTTTTAGCTACGGCACTAAGCAGTTGTCTGGCGATGCTAACCAAACCTTCACTATGCCTGATGCCACGGCAGACGCGACTCGCGGCCTATACTTAAAAATTACCTCGGCGGGTGCTCTTACGGCTACTCGTGAGGTAACGCTCGGTCCAAACACGATCAACAAAGTATGGATTATTGAAAACGCTACTACGGGTGGGCAGTCAATTACCATTAAGCAGGGTTCTGGGGCGACAGTAGAAATTGCTACCACGGCTACTCAAATGCTTTACGCCGACGGTGCCGGAGCAGGCGCTGCTGTTGCTAAAGTAGCCTCTGCCGCAGGTGGTGTTTCTTACGTTACTAAAACAGCTAACTACACCACCAAAAACTTAGAAGGTGTTCTAGCTAACACTACCGGTGGCGCGTTTACGGTTACTCTCCCTGCCTCTCCATCTGCCGGAGATCAGGTGGTCATTGCTGATTCGGGCAATGTTTTTGGTACTAACAACTGTATAGCAGGCCGTAATGGCTCAACCATCGAAGGAACCGCTGCTGATCTAAACCTTAATATAAACGGTGTCAGCGTTCAGTTTGTTTACAGTGGATCGACTTGGGAAGTTTACTCTCAAGTAGGCGGTAATGGTGGGAGTGCAGTAACTCTTACTGGTACGCAGACCCTAACTAACAAAACCATTAGCGCCGACAGCAACACGCTATCGGGCATCGCAGCATCTAGTTTTGTCCTCTCGAATGGCTCTGGCAACATTGACGGCTCAGCCTCTCAAAAAGCGATCCCTGCGGGGGTCGTTGTCGGCACTACAGATATTCAAACGCTGACTAACAAGACAGTACGAGACACCGTTTACGCTTTGACAGGCACAGCTTTTTTAGCTACCAACGGAGCAATACAGACCAAGACTCTATCGGCTAATACTACCTTTACAGACTCGCTAACCTCTGGCGATGCTATTGTCCTACAGCTAGAGGCAGGTGCTAGTCACACAGTAACGTGGCCTACGATGACTTGGGTAACCTCTGGCGGCAATGTCGCTCCTACGCTGACTGCGAAAGACACACTGGTGTTCTGGAAAGTCTCCTCCGTACTGTACGGTGCTTACACTGGCAGCTACGTTTAAGGAGTAACGCATGAGCAAACTAGCGAAAGCTCTGACAGCAGCGGCAGGTAATGCAGGCGAGTCTCTGTACGTTGAGGACGTTTTTTCGACTTATTTGTATGAGGGTACTGGTTCGGGCATTGCCATCAACAACGGTATTGATTTGTCTGGTGAAGGTGGTCTAGTTGTTTATAGAAGACGCGATGGTGCTGAAAACTGGAGTTATCAGGATACTGAGAGAGGCGTTGACAGTGTTATATATTCTGATTCAACAAATGCCGCAGCTAACCCCGGAGGTTATGGTTTAGCATCTTTTAATTCTAATGGCTTTACTACTGAATTAAACACAAGCGGTGCTGACTACGCCTCATGGACATTCCGCAAGGCTGAGAAGTTCTTTGATGTTGTGACTTATACTGGTAATGGAGTCAACGGAAGACAATTACCGCATAGTCTCGGATCAACTCCCGGCATGGTAGTTTGTAAGCGTACGGACACTGGACAAAACTGGATATTACAGCATAAGAGTTTAGACCTTAGTGGCAACAAAACAATGTATCTCAATAACACTGATGCGCTTGCTGTTGCTAATGATTATTGGAACAGTACACACGCTTCTTCCACAGCAATAACTCTTAGCGGTGACGCAGACATAAACGGCAGCGGTGGTACTTACGTTGCCTACGTATTCGCCTCAGACGCAGGTGGCTTTGGTGACGATGGCAGCGAGAATATTATTAAGTGTGGGAGTGTAACAACTGACGGAAGCGGTAACGCCTCAGTAGATGTAGGTTTTGAACCTCAGTGGTGTTTATGGAAATGTATTGATGCGGCAGGAGGCAATGAACACGGAAATTGGAGAGTCAATGATGTTATGCGTGGTTGGCCTGCTTCTAGTGCGTCCAATGCTTTTGGCTCTCCCAGTTCATTGTATGCTAACACCTCCGGTGCAGAAACAAATAATGGTGTTGATGGGTTTATAAAAAGCGCAACAGGTTTTGGGTTTGGTCAGGTTCAAGCAAACAAGACCTACATCTACATAGCCATCCGCAGACCCATGAAGACTCCTGAGTCTGGGACTGAGGTTTTTGCTCCTGTTGGCGCTACTTCAACAGCTCCGTTATGGAAGTCCTCTTTTCCAGTAGATGCGGGATGGTATCGTTACATAATAGGAAGCGGTGCGGGTACATATTTTGGTTCAAGATTAACTGGGACAGGCAGACTAGAAAGTTCAAGCAGCGCAGCGGAAGTAACAGACGGCAGCTTCAAATGGGATTATATGAATGGTTGGTTTGACAACTCATTCGACAATACAAATTTTGTTGGCTTCAATTTCAAACGCGCCACAGGCTTCATGGATGTGGTGGCTTATAGTGGTACTGGGTCTGCTCATACAGAAGCGCATAACCTTGGTGTTGTCCCTGAGCTAATTATACTTAAAGGAAGAAGTGGGCCTATAGCCTTTAACTGGGCTGTATATAGCAAGTCGATTTTAAACACAGAAAGTTTGTTTTTAAATTACCCTGACGGTAAAGCAAATATTAACAATACATATTGGAATTCAACAACTCCTACTAACACAAATTTTTCATTAGGCTCTGGCTCTGGAGTGAATGCTAGTGGAGGTGAGTTTATAGCCTACCTCTTCGCCACACTAGCAGGAGTAAGCAAAGTCGGAAGCTACACAGGCACAGGTTCTGACTTGAACGTAGACTGCGGCTTCTCGGCAGGAGCAAGATTTATTCTAATTAAGCGTACAGATGCTACTGGCGATTGGTACACCTACGACAGCTTTAGAGGCATAGTCGCAGGTAACGATCCATATATACTGATGAACACCGGAGACGCTCAAGTCACTAACACAGACTACATCGATCCGTTATCTAGCGGCTTTACCGTAACCTCATCTGCTTCTAGCACAGTTAATGTGTCTAGCGGCTCTTACATATTTTTAGCAATAGCATAAAGTTTAGGACATAAGACATGGCTAACTTATCGGACATCATTACACCAACAAATATTGTTACTTTTACTGGTGCAGCTACGCTGACTAACAAGACATTAACAGCTCCTGTTTTGACTGCTCCGGTTTTAGGCACTCCTGCTTCTGGAACGCTGACTAACGCAACTGGTCTACCTCCTGCGGGTGTAGTAGGCACAGCGGCTATTCTGGGTGCTAATACTTTTACTGGGACGCAAAACTTAGCGGATAACACGCTACAGAGAGCTAACCTTTTAGACTACTCAGAAGTAACAAACGCACTAGGAAACACTACAGGTGCTAAGACAATTGATCTTGCACTAGGCAACTCAGTCACAGCTACTACAACAGGTGCTACGACTTGGACGTTCTCTAATCCGACTGCAAGTGATGAGCTTTGCAGCTTTAGTATTAAGTTAGTCAACGGTGGCTCGGCAGCACAGACATGGCCTGCATCGGTTGATTGGCCTTCCGCAACTGCTCCTACACTCACCACATCTGGCACTGACGTTCTCGTCTTTATTACCTGTGACGGTGGCACTATTTGGTATGGCTTTGTCGCAGGACTCGCTCTAGCGTAGAGGATTTAAAATGCCAAGCACTAAGAAATTACTACAAGCGGCAGCAGGTAATGCAGGTGGCGACTCTCTGTACGTTGAGGATGTCTTCTCGACTTATTTGTATGATGGTAATGGCTCTAATCGCTCTATTACTAACGGTATTGACCTTGCGGGTGAGGGTGGGTTGGTTTGGGCAAAAATGAGGTCAGGAACGCCGTCAGGCGGTAACAATGTTTTATATGATACTGAAAGAGGGGCAGGTAAATACTTAATATCAGATTTAACTTCTGCGCAGTCTGCAACTGATTCTGTTGCATTGACTTCTTTTAATTCAAACGGATTTTCTTTGGGTGTCGATAATGCCTCTGGTTTAATAAATTACGCAACTAGAGTTTACGCCTCATGGTCATTCCGCAAGGCTGAAAAATTCTTCGATGTTCAAACGTGGACGGGAAATGGTGTTGCAGGGAGACAAATCCCGCACTCGCTTGGCAGCACACCGAGATTTATTATCACGAAGCGCACAGACGGTGCTGATAACTGGAAGTGTTATCACGTTGGCAATCCCTCTCCTGCTGAAGATCATGTAATTGAGCTAGATAATTCAAACGCAGCAGGTAATGAATCTATATGGAATGATACTGCCCCAACATCTACTAATTTTACGGTTTCAGCGGGAGGAGCAATTAACGCAAACGGTTATACCTACGTAGCCTATCTATTCGCCTCAGACGCAGGAGGCTTTGGAGGCGATGGCGATGAGAATATTATTAAGTGTGGGAGTTATACAGGTAATGGCAATGTAACTGGGCCGCTTATTAACTTAGGTTTTGAGCCACAGTTTGTTCTAATTAAAGCAGCGAGTCGCACAGGACATTGGTTTTTACTTGATGTATTGAGAGGCATTTCAACTGGCACAAGTTCTAGTTCTCCCGGAACTAATCAATATTTGTTAGCCAACTCCTCCGGACCAGAGGGAGCAACGACATCTATCAATGTAAACTCTACAGGT
>Ga0222718_10005371_pt1 | contig 10404 bp, 11 predicted proteins | sample C33_27DmetaG_FD_165045 | JGI IMG/M metagenome (GOLD analysis project Ga0222718, IMG submission 165045) | Estuarine water microbial communities from San Francisco Bay, California, United States - C33_27D | ecosystem: Environmental > Aquatic > Marine > Unclassified | place: USA: California... | reverse complement strand
CGGTCCAGCGACCTATATCGCCTACCATTTCCTCGATTTCTCTGCCTTTCTCAAATGCAGACTTAATTGAACTATATGCCATGGATGCTATACTAAATGCAGTAACAGGATCCATTGCTCCTCCAAGTTACTAGTATTTACTCAAAAAAAAGCAGGGAGAACCCTGCTTTCTCTATTTGTTTTTGTTTAAAGTCCGTTAGGAACAATTACATAGTGAATCATTAGCACAATAGCAAGTGATGCACTTAGACCGATCATCATCTTCATAAAGTCTTTGCCTACTAATGGGAAAACACTCTTTGTTTTCTTTTTGTTTGTGAAACTTGCAATAGCAAATTCACGCCCGGCAAGCAAGCCAACAAACACCCAAGTTGTACTCATTGGAATATCGTTTAGTTCTTTGAACACAAACAGTATCAACCAGTAGAACAAGTCAATCAATGTAGCACTGCGCACATACCGTGTGTTATGTTTCTCTAGCACAATCTTTTGAATTGCACCACCATTCTCACGGAACATAAAGAACAAGCCTGCAACAAATACAATGCTGATCATTACCATTAGGTCTGGTGTAAGTGTGCGTGGCAGGAATACTGCAATGTTTGCTACATCATGACTTAACCATGTCCACCATAGGAAACCTGTTGTTACCCATTGTGCTACACGCCAAAATGCTTTGTGTTCTTCTTTAACTGGCTTTGCTTCATCCAGCCATTTGCTAACAAAATACCAAATACCATAAGCGGCTGTTGCGGCTACAACATAACCCATCATGCTTTTTACCAGCATCTTCTCCAGTACAAAAGTACTAGCAAATGCACTAAGCACCAGGAAACTTGTGCTAACTGGCACACCAAATCTTGTTAACAATAATAGTATTGCTGGTGCCATTGCGTGATACCATTGTACTTCTACAAAAGGTATTTTGTTCAAGCGTCCATAGGAAATGTCTCCTCCGTATGCGTACCAACCGTACCATAACGCCCATAATAAAACCGCACTTGCTGCGGCCCACATAGTTTTATAACTAAATCTCTCATTGTTACTTGCGATCCATGTACCGAGAGTCTGTACACTATCGTTTGCTATAACTGAATATGCGGCGAATAAGAATCCGACCACCATCCAGAGGGTGAGTGCTTCCATTGATTTCTCCTTTGCTTGACGGCTTTACCCCGTCGCTCACAAATGTAACTAATATGTTACACGATTACTTAGTGAATGTCAACGCAAAAAAGATTACAGTTTTATTAAATTTTTACTTGGTGATATTAAATGTGAGATTTTTGTGATCAGGGTATGTAACAGCAATGTGTCCTTCTGGACAATCATAATCTATATACGCCACTAGCGTAGCAACACCAGGTGCAACCTTTTCAGTGTGATCATGTGCAATCTGCATCTTGTAAGCAAATGTATCCACACGATCACTAGCAGGTCCCATAAACTTTCCAATACTACTTTTAGCAGGATGTACAATATTATCACTGTCTTTTACTGTGAGTGTAAAGTCAGTGACTGTGCAATCATCTCTGTGCTTTTCTCTTGCCACTGTTACTTTGAATTCACCGCCTATAGGACCATCTGTAATTTCAAAATACTCTGGCGCCCAGGTAAGAATATCCTTTGATTCAAATTTATCCCATACACTATAGCCGCCACCAATTAGTGCAAAAGTGGCTGTGACCACACCAATACCTTTGGTGATATTTTCTACATCAAAACTAAACATTTTCGAGTCCTTCCAAGACTTACTGTATGTATTTATTAGTAAGATTTGAAAGTTAAAGGAAGGAATTGTTCAACAAACTCTGGGCTTTTAAGCCATTGTTGATTTTTTACAAAACGTTCTTTGCACTGTGCGTGTAACTCAAACAGGTCAACTTGATCTAACCAATCAAGTTCTTTAATTGCAGCGGCAATACGTTCTCTATCATCTTCTATACTATCGTAACTGTGATTGATAATATCGTCAAATACATCGAATCCTATATCACGCATATATTGTATTAGTCCTCGACTGCCTATCATTATAAAAAACTGTCCGGCAAGTATAGGCTTAAATGATTTTTCTGTAAGTTGTGGAGTGTCGTTGCGGCTTGTTGTTTCTGTTATAATATTTAAGCAAGCACTAGTGTATGCAATATGATCTGTAGTTCTATCATTGTGATCTGTATCATCATTTGGATGTGCTAGTATACGTTGAGGCAAAGTTGCTAGTTTACCCCATTCATCATCAGTAATAACAATGTCGTTTATAAAATCTTCTTGTTCTAAATAATCTTTAGTCCAGCCTGTGCGTCTACCCCAACCAAAAATCATATCACTAAAATATGGCTTATCATACAATTGTATATAAGTTAGTATTCTATGACTCCATTTGTTTGCGTTTAAACAACTAAACTTGTGTGCGGGATTGATTTGTTCGATTATAGAATTATGTGTAGCAAGTATTTCTTCTTCGGCAAAGAAAATAATTTGTGGATCATTGTAGTTTTTATAGTAGTTGGCACATGCACTTATTACATAAAACGGAAGTTTAATGTTGTAGCGTTTACAATTTTCTAATAATCTATCTGCTCTACCATTGCTGTTATTAAAAATTATTCTGTCATAGTCAGTATACTGGTTTATTATATCAATGATGTGTTGATCTTTTGCATCATCGTAGTTTTCTCCAACTGCACCTTCTTCTACTACAATACTATTGTCAGGACTAATACTACATAATAGTTCCAAACTTTGACATATGTGTACTTCTAGTACAATAGAATACTTATCTACCTGTTGAGTAGTTCCCGTGTGATCAATGATTAACTGCATATATTACTTATTATACAATAAATAACAGTGGAGACATATTGGATGGACTTTTTAACTCTAGTAAGCGAGGTAGGCTTTCCTATTGCAGGTGCAATAGCAGCAGGCGTATTTGTTTTTATCACACTTAAATTTATTCTAGCAGGTGTAACAGACAGCGTAAATACTCTGAAGAACATTATTGGCGCACTGGATAACCGTGTGCAAACAATGAACAATGACTTGGTTAAGATAGACACACTGCTCAGTTATGTACTGCATGTTCGTCCTAACATAGATCGAATAGCTGCCAACGAAGGCAAAGAGGATGCTCGACGTGATTAAGAATTTTAAAGATATTGTAGTACTAATGATTACATCTGGAGTACTGTTACTGTTAGGTGTTATTATTGTAGGCGACTACATTGTGGCACTAGAAGAAAATAGACCAGTTGATGAAAGTGTTATTACACTAATGAAGATGTCAGTTACAGGATTGATTGGTGTCATTGGTGGATATATTGGTGGAAGCAAGTAATGGAACTTGATCTAGCAAGTGCGATTAAGGACTTTGGTTTTCCTATTATTGCTGCAATGGGCATGGGATATTTTATCTATTTCATATGGCAGTGGGTAACAGAAACTATTGATCCTGTTATTGGTGATGCAATGTTTACACTTATTAAACTTGTTGATCGTGTGCGTATGCTGGACAATGATTTGATTAGACTTAACCAAAAACTTGCTATGGTACTGGAATATAAAGCAGAACTTGAACAAAAAGGTTTTAAACTAGACGATGAACTTGAAAAGGTTCTTGCAGAGAATAGAACAAAAAGTCAAGGCTTCAACAGCACGGGCAAAAAATAGTTACTTGCTCGTCGCTCTGTAAATTCCATCCCAGTCTACAGGCTTGCCCTGCTTCATACGTTCCGTCATTTTATCATAATACTCTGCCATATGCGGGCATGCTTGTTTTGTTTCAGCAATGTCTCTGATACAAGTAGTCCAGTTGCCAGCATAATAGTTTTTAAGGAACGTTGTATGTGCTACACAACTCTTGCCCAGTGTATAGATGCGCAGTGGTTCTTCTTTACCCTTAACAGCAATGTTGTCTAGTTCTATGTAGTTAAAGTCTTTCTTGGTTGCTGCTACTGTGTCAGGACCTATAATAACTAGTACACCATAGCTCTTTGTTTGTGACTCAAGTCTTGCTGCCACACTAACTGGATCGCCCAAACAGTCATAGCCCATCTTACGATCACTGCCTATGTTGCCCACAAGTATCTTGCCTGTGTTAACACCTGCACCCATGCCCACTGGCGGTTTACCTTCTGCAGCAAGTTCTTTGTTAAATTCTTCAACTGCCGCTAACATTGCTTTTACTGTGCGCACACCATCATAAGCATGACGTTCATTGTCAAGTGGAGCACCATGTATGTGCATACTTGCATCGCCAATAAACTTAATAAGTGTACCATCATTGTTTAGCACAGGATCGGCGATGGCAGTCATGTATCTGTTCATTACTGCAGTAAAGCCTTCAACATCTGCGCCATAACTTTCTCCAAGTCCTGTAAAGTTGCGCATGTCTGTCATAACACAGGTAAGGATCTTTTCTTCGCCGCCAAGTTTGATTAGGCTTGGATCTTTTTGTAGTTGTTCAACCACTGTAGGATTAACATAAGTTCCAAACTGCTTTTTGATCTGCTGTTTCTGGAAAAACTCCAGTACAAATCTATTAAACACTGCATGGAAGCCTGTTAGTATAGTTGTTATAAGTGGCATAGTGCCATCAATTAAGAATAGTTTAGTTGTCCAGAAATAGTAAGGTGTGTATACTGCGCCGCCTGCAAATACAATTATAACGCCACCTACAAACCAATAAGGTGTGAATCTAGCAAGCACTACTAGTAATAACCCCAGTAGACCTGTTGCAGCGAGTTCTGCTATACTACCCCACCATGGGCGTGTAATCTGATCACCATCAATCATTGTTTGCAGTGTTATTGCAGCGGGTATGAAACTAAACTTTTCGCCCACGGGTGTTGCTACCATTGTAGTTGTGCCTGCTGCAGTAGGAGCAACAATAACTGTGCGTCCAGCAAATTGTGCAAAGTCTCCACTTGCTGCACTAACAGTTTCAAACTCTTTGTTAAAACGCAACCAGATTCTTGCGTTAGCGTCTGTGCTTACAATAGGATAACCAGGTATGCGCACTTTTTCTACACCCGCTGGTGTGCTTTTAATCTGGTAACTAGGTGCGCCTGTGGCAACACGAATAACTTCAACTGCAATAGCAGGATAAGTTTCTTCACCGATCTTCATTATAAGCGGCACTCTGCGTATAACGCCATCTATCTCTGGCACTGTGTTAACCACACCTACACCAGGTGCATTGTCGCCAAGCAGTGGAATAGGTCCTAGCATACCAGGCCACTCATACAAGTAAGGCAGTGGATCACCTATTTTTGCAACACCACGTGGCACTCCATTGCGATCTACTTCTGTACTGCCTGTCTGTGCAATAACAACAGCATTGTCAACAATGCTTTCAGCAAGCGCCATGTCACCACCCAGTCTATCCTCTTCACTCATAATAATCGGCAACACAATCACGCCTGCGCCTGCATCACGCAACTGCCAAATTATATCTGCTAATACATCACGCTTCCAGGGCCATTGTCCATACTTTGCAATTGCTGCTTCGTCAATAGCAACAACACCAATGTCCTGACTTATAACAGGCGTGTCTGTGCGTTGGAGGTAGTCGAACTGTTTGAGTCTTGCAGTCTCAACTAAAAAACTATCTTGATAATGTGCAAACAGTAGCAACAATGCTGTGATTGCTGCTACTGTCCAGTGTGTTATAAACTTGAACATACACTATTTACTAGAATTTAATATTAAGTCCTGCTACTATTGAATCTGTTGTGCCTAGTCCTGTTTTTGTCTTTGTGTAATTGATTCCAAAACTACTGCCTTTCGCTGTTGTTTTGCTGATGCCGATCTTTGCTTGATTAGTATTGTCGCTGTGTCTGATTAGTGCAATGTCAAGTGCGCCTAGTTTTGCTTTTGCACCAAGAGTGCCGTAGTTGTAATCTTCAGTTGTTTTTGCAACTGTTCTTACTGCTTGGATGTCACCTGTTTCTGTGTAACTGTCCATTGCGCTACGACCTTTTGTAAAGCCAACAATAGGAGCAATCTTGCCTGAGCCTTCGAACATTAGTGAAATACTTGTGTCTGTGCCTTTTGTAGATCCTGCTGCAGCAAAATCACCAATTGATCTTTCCATCGTATAATCAATCATTGCATGCTTTAGTTTTAGACTTATGCTGTTTTTGCCTATTTCTCTGCCAATTTCTATTTGTGCTGCTTTAGTTGTTGCTGTACTTCTATTAGCATCATCACTCTTTAGTTCAGTTTTAACGCTTGCTGCACCTAGTCCAACAATCATACCTGTGTCACTAACGCGAGTGCCGCCAATACTTGCACCTTTGGTTTCGCCACTCATACCATTTTTGTATTTGCTTTTGTTGCCAATAGCAGTAATGCCATCAAACTCTAGACCTTTGATTACAACACCAACAATGTCCTGTGCTGTTGCAATTTGATCAATGCGTCCTGTGAATGGCGCAAGTGTTTCAGTTGTTACTGCGGCAGTACCTAAACTACCATCACTGTAAATATCCCAGGTACTTGTTGCTTTTTCACGAGCAATAGTCTGTGTAGTTGCTGTTTCTGTTGCAGTGTGACTTGTAATACTACTTGTGCCTGTACCAATTACTGTTGGGCCACTTGCTGCATCTGTAGCACTTCCTACATCCTCAACTGCTTCCCAACCACTTGGAGTTTCACCAGGTGTGCCGCCGCCAGCACCGCCATCAATTGCTTCGTCTGCTGCATCAAATGCACTTGGACCAAAGATGTAAGCATATTCTGCTGTTAGAATATCACCTGCTTCAACCCCAGACCATACCCAAGTTAAACCAATAGTGTTGTCACCTGTGTTTGTTAGACTGCCATCACCATCAACTGTGTTTTCAGTATAACCATCTGCTTCACTACTCCATCTGCTTATACCAGCATCAACATTTGAATTTGTTGAATACAAACCCAGTGCATAACGCGAACTTAGTGCTTCACTAAATGCAACATTACTGTCTGGAATGCCACTATAGCCTAGCACATTATCTGTTGAACTACTGTCGCCGGCTGCAGCTCTAGCATCTGGATCAATAAAGCGACCAAAATAAACAGTACTTGCACCGCTACCTGCTGTAATGGTTGTGTCAATGTCAACGAACTGACTTGTAGCACCTAAACTATATGTGTGTTCAATATCCCATTGACTGCCACCGTGATCCCATATACCGCCCCACATAAGGTAGTTAGTTCCATTGAACATTGTCTCTCCCATACGACAGTCACAATTTGCAATATCTGTGCTACCACCATTGTTGTTTGTATAGTTTGTGCCATCAATTTTTACACTGAATCCGTCAAATGGCGAACCTGGAGTTAAGTAATCGTAATCTGTATTAAATGTTCCTGTGCCTGTTGAATCAAACAACAAACCAGGACTTGTATTTCCGCCACTACCAAATGTACCTGTTGTACCATTGACACCTGCTTTTACATAGTCGTTTTCTAGTACACCCATACCTGTAGTGGTTGTACTTAGACTACTAGTATCTGCAAACGCACTCAAACTGGTAGTAGCAAGTAAAGCCGCTATAAGCGACACTCGCATGATCTTCATTTTCAATCTCTCTCTTCTCTTCTCTCTGAGTGATTGAATTATCTATTATTTTAGTGGATTCAAGTTAGCAGTAGGAATGTCCCAGGCTATCTCTCCTCTTATCACCTCGACTCTGTATTTATAGTATGTGTAGTTTGCAAATAGTGCTATACATAGAACTGTAACAATCACAGCCGCCCAACGATTATCCGTCATAGTCATGACTGCCCTCCCTATTGTCCCAAGGTCCATTTTCATAACAGCCTGCTGGCATTGTGTCTTTGTAACTCACACCTGCTGTAAATCCGTATGGAGTTGCACTTATTGTTGCACTGGTAAATGGCATCTCACGCTCTTTACCCCAACAACGGTTCATGCTCTGACCTGGATATCTATAGCGTGGGTTTGCAGCAAGAAATTCTCTCATATTTTCTAATGCCGCTACTTCCTGTTTTGTTTTATAATCGTGATAGCATTTTGCTGCCGCAGTAATGTCTACACCATCAAATCTTTGTTCAACAGGTGCTGTACGATCATATCCAACGCTGTCTAAACATTGTTGTATTGCTCTGTTGTTATCACTTGCATTTGCACTAGATACTGCTAGTACTCCTGCAACTGCTAGTATTGTAATTTTTAACCCTTCCACGAGCTCTCTCCTTCTCATTTTATTGTTGTGTAACTGTTGCGCTACACCCTCCCATAGTCTCGCATTGCTGTGTGAGACTATAACTATTTGCACTTGTGCCTTTTTGCTCCAATTGTATATTGCTTGCATAAGAGCCATAAGTGTAAATATCTGCTGAGTGCGCACCATTGTTATGTTGAAGCACACTAATATTACTGTCATCATTGGATACAATCACTGAAGCATCTTTACTTCCGCTGCTTCCTTGTGTAATTTCCACACTAGCACCATCTGCAAATATCATTGCATCTGCGTTGTGTGGCGAGTTATCCGGATTGCGTTGTCCTATTCTAATATTGTTATCATTGCCGTGTATGTCAACCATCATGGTATGTCCGCTATATTCAGTGCTGTCACTGCGCACACCATTGCCTCCTAGATTGTCACTGCCTTGGCGTAGTTCTAGCGAATTATTATTGCCGTTTATATGCCAATATTCAATTACATTATTACTAGTTCCATGGCTGTGTTCTTGTACAATCTTTACATTTTGATCATCACCATCGAATCCACTAGTGGTGTCATATTGTTTGACAATATTATTGCCGCCTTCTTGTGTAATATCCATATTGAGTCCGTCGCCACTCTGACTAATAAAAATATCATTAGCCCAAGCACTGGTGCAAAGCAATATCATAATGCTACTTGTTTTGAATAATCGTAATATCATTTTGTGCAGGTGTTCCTGGTTCTAGTGCTAGGCTATAATTTCTAATCGAGCTACCATTTTGGTCAATATCCAATGCATAAGCATATCTTTGACTTAGTTGTAGTCTGATGTAGTTCCCTGCACCATCCTCTCTGATGACCACAAAGTCTGGGTCAGCATTGAGTATTGATATATTTTTGTCTGCTTTATATCCAAAAACTTGTTCAGCTTCGATATCTTCAAATTCGCTTTTTAGCAATGCTGCTAGTTCAGCGTTACTTTGATCCAATGCATCAAACAAAAACTCCAGTGCCAGTGGATCATAATCCAGTTCTGTGTACCAAGTTTCTGTTTCATCTACAACCAAATAGTCAACATCCAATCCATCGAATTCTAAGAAATCAAGATCCAGTATGTCGATCAGTTTTGCTATTCTACTGCGTTCTTCTTCCTCTTCACGATACACAGGCTTGCGTACAATGATTAGATTGTTGATAAATGTTTCATCTGGATCTAGCAATAAGGGTCTCTGTGGAGCCGAATCAATTGCTGATACGGTAGTGGCTTGGAAGGCTTGGTTGAGAACTACCTGACCAACGTCGGACTCCACAGAGATTTCTCCAACCGTACACAAGGCTTTACTGCCTACCTGTGTACAACTGGGTAACAGAATAATGCTACTTTGACCAAACTCATCTACACTCATACTAAAGTCTGTGCCACGCACAGCAATAGTTGCAGTGGGAGTTTTGATCTTAATGTTCTGTCTTGAATTCTTTGCTATTTGACCGCTGGCATATCTTACAGTGCCAAGTGCCGCTTTTATACTTAGAGCACCGGTCTTTGTGTTAGGGTCGTAAACAAACTCATCAATGAGTAGTTTACTGTGTTCGGTGACATCCACTCTCGTGTCGTCAACAAACTGTATTGCAGTGCGACCATTTGCTGTTTTAACAGTATCGTAACTTTCTACACCTGTTCCTTGATCCACAGCAAGTTCCTCACCTCCTTGGCGTTCAATCATGCTATTGCCCTTTTGCTCAATAACATCACCAATAGAGGCGAGGCCCTGCGTGGTTGAGAGAACTAACAATGATAGAAATATGATTACTGTTTTCATTGTTAGTCGCTCTGTGTTATGTCTATATCAAAGCTGTCGCCGCTGATAGTTAGATCAACTACGTTATCATTAACACCACTTTGTGTAATATCAATGGTTCCGCCGCCTCCTGTAACATCAACATCAACAGTGTGTCCGTTCACGTCACCATTGCCATCAATATCAAGTGTAAGTGCGACACCTTCGTCACTGTTAGCACTTGTGGTTGCTAAACTTGCACTGTTGTTGATTGCTACTGTTACGTTAGCAGTTGTTCCATCAATGCTTGAGTTGATAATGTTGTTATCACCTGTGACTGTAAATGCCACAGTTGCACTATCAGCATCGCTGGTTTCACCAATGTTGAATGTATAATCGTTACTATCGCCGGTTGTTGCTATGTTAAGTGTAACAGTGTCACAGTTTGC
>Ga0222718_10005368_pt1 | contig 10410 bp, 7 predicted proteins | sample C33_27DmetaG_FD_165045 | JGI IMG/M metagenome (GOLD analysis project Ga0222718, IMG submission 165045) | Estuarine water microbial communities from San Francisco Bay, California, United States - C33_27D | ecosystem: Environmental > Aquatic > Marine > Unclassified | place: USA: California... | reverse complement strand
TCCATCGTCGTCGTCATCGCGTTCTGAAGAAGAGATAAAAGAAGTTGACTTTTTTTCTTCATCTTCGGTCGCAGCAAAAAAAGGAGGCGAAGGAGAAGGAGGCGAAGGTACATTTCTCACCGCTATATACAACTCGTTCACCCACTCTGGACTCTTCTTCTTCTTCTCACTCGTCGTCGTCGTCATTTCTTCTTCGTTTGTTGTTGCTATGGTGCGTGCGTGCGTGTGTGCGTGTGTGTGTGTGTTCGAACAAAAAACAAACCCCTACTATATAAATACTGAAGAGTATTTTAGACCGAGTGAAAAAATAGGAACACCAACCAAAAAAGAGGGTGGGTGCCTAAATTCAAAAAATCTTCTTTTTCGTTCTTTCCCACAAAAATCATCTCACAACAAACCATTCAGAGAAGAAGAGTTTTAAAAATGCCCGAGCGAGAAGAAGAAGAAGACAACGACGATGATGACATCAGAGGAAGAGGACAAAAACGAGAACAACAACGAGGAGGAGGAAAGAAGAATAAGAACAAAAACGACCCAAACTTATTCCGAATCTTAATCGCCACGGACAACCACTTGGGCGCGCACGAACGAGACCCGATTCGGAAAAACGATTCGTTCATCGCGTTTCGAGAAATCTTGGAGACCGCGAAGAAGGAAAAAGTGGACGCGCTGTTTCTGGGAGGCGATTTGTTCGACCAGAACAAACCGAGCCGAGAAACCTTGGTACAAACGATGGATGTTTTGAGAGAGTACGTGTTCGGGGACGATGCGATCGAGTTTGAAGTTGTGTCCGATCAGAGCATAAATTTTCCGAATCGAGGCATCGTGAACTTTGAGGATGAAAACGTGAACGTCGCGCTGCCGATATTCGCGATTCACGGGAATCACGACGACCCGTCCGGGCAGGAGAATTTATCAGCGCTGGATATTTTGTCCAGTTGCTCGTTGATTAATTATTTCGGTAAGCACGCTCTGAGTGGGTCGAACACGGGTGCGATTGAATTGAAACCGGTGTTGTTGAGAAAAGGCGAGACGAAGTTGGCCTTGTACGGGTTAGGATGGATACGAGATCAGAGATTACACCAGATGATGGCGAGTAAAGGGAACGTGAAGTGGATTCGACCGGGGAGTTCGGACGAGAAGACGCCGTTGGCGAACTGGTTTAATCTCATGTTGATTCATCAAAACAGAGTGTCGCACGCGCCGAAGAATTCAATTTCCGAGAGGCACTTGCCGAATTGGATGGATTTAGTCGTTTGGGGACACGAACACGAGTGTTTGATTGAGCCGCAGTTGTTCGACGGCGTGAGCGTTTCGCAACCGGGGAGCTCGGTGACGACGTCGTTGGTGGAAGCCGAGAGTGGGACGAAGAAGATTTGTATTTTAGAGTTGAAACCGGGGAAGGAGAAGAAAGATCCGCCGCATTGGCGGTTGTTGCCAGTTCCGTTACAAACGACGAGACCTTACGCATTTAAGAACGTCTTGTTAGCAGAACAGGAAGATTTGTTGAACGAGGAGGAAGATGGGGGAGGTCAGGATCAGGAAGCCATCGAGAACTTCTTGATGATTACGGTGAATGGCATGATTAAAGAGGCAATGCAAAACGCGGCGAGCGGCGTGAAAAAGTTGGCGCAGTTGAACCAACTGCCGTTGATTCGATTGCGAGTGGATTTGACCGGTGGTTTCCAGAGCGTCAACGTCCAAAAGTTTGGGCAAAAGTTTGTGGGTAAAGTCGCGAATCCTTCGGATATGTTGTTGTTTCACAAATCGAAGAAAAAAAAGGGAGGGAACAAAGACGAGGAAGACGAGTTCAACGAAGGGATGATGAAAGAAAATATAAACGTAGAAGATGAGGACGAGGATTTAGACGACGCGAGAGCAGGGCCGAGACAGGACCAAAAACGGATCGAACGGTTGATCAAAGAACGAATGGATAAAGGATTACAAATTTTAGACATTCCAAACTTAATGAACTCTTTGGACGATATGGTGAACAGAGACGACAACAAAGCGGTGAAAACTTTGTGCGAGTCGACGATGAAACACTTTCAAAGAGAGTTGGCGTCGACCGCGCAACCGTCGGAGTTAATTGAAGCGAGCGAAGTGCAGAGGAGAGTGCAAGAGTTGACGAAGAAGCACACGCAACAGCAACAACAACAACAACAACAAGATGGAGGTGCTCGTGCCAAAGCGAAGAAAGGTCAGCAAGCGGCGACGCAACAAACGCAGCGCGCGCAACAAGTGCGAGAGTTTCAAGACGCGGCACCAGCGAAGAAATCCGAAGCGACGAGACAGTTAGACGAAGAAGAAGCGCTAGAGCGTGTATTATTAGCACAGCAAAAAGAAGCTGCCCAGGACGGTCGCGCGCAAAGACCAGTTCCGGCGTCTCGCAGAGGAGGCGCAAAACAACCTCCGCCGCCGGTTCCGGAGACGAAGAAAAAAGGAGACGACGACGATTACGTCGTTTCGGATTCAGAGGAGGAAGACGACGACGTCATCCCAGCATCTGCGCAGCCAGTAGCTGCTGCAAGGCGTGGGCTAGCTGTTGGAGCGAAAAGTGCAGCCGCCGCAGCGGCGGCGGCAAAAAGGAAACAGCGACAACAATCGGATTCGGAATCTTCTCAAGACGAGGAAGTGCCTGATTCGGAAGAAGAAGAAGACGAGGATTTCGCAGATGCGAAACCCGCACCGAAGAAGAGAGGTGGAGCTGCAGCAGCCGCAGCCGCCGCAACGAGAGCGACAAGACGTGGTCGTGGCGCGACGCCGTCGACGCAAACGAAGAGCAGAAAAGTTCCAGAAAGTATCGTCATCGACGACTCCTCGGATTCCGACGAAAAGGCCACACCTTCTGTCGCGGCTGGAGCTGGAAGAACATCTGCTGCCGCTTCGAGAGGCAGAGGCCGCGCGCGCGGTGCCAAAGTTTTGAACAATCCAACAACAAAATCGGCAGTTGGGAATAAGCGCGGCAGAGGTGCCGCCTCGTCGAAGCGAGGTGCTGGTAACAACGCGGACGACTCTGACTCGGAAGAACGTGCGAGACCGACGAGAAGAACGCGCGGCGCGCCCAGTACTCTTCCCACAACAGGAGGCACCCAGAGAAGCACGCAACGATCCGGGGCGCCCGGTGGCACGCAAAGGACTACCGGAACTGCCTGGGGTCGCTCCAAGAAATAACATTATTAGTGTACCAGAATATCAATAATAGAAGAACAACAACAACACGCGCATACACGTAGCGTGTTTTCGCGACGAGAGAGATACAACAAATACAAACAATGATACTACTCTACTACTACTAAATCATCCTCCTTTATTTTGACTATCGATGAGGACGGTCACCGGGCCGTCGTTCTCTATGTGCACGTCCATCATCGCCCCAAATTGACCTTCTTTTATTCCATTCTCTTTGTATTCCTCTCTCGCTTTTTTAAGGAACTCGTCGTACATTTCCTTCGCCTCTTTCGGTGTCATCGCTCGACTGAAGGACGGTTTTTTCCCTTTCGTGCACTCGGCGAGTAACGTGAACTGACTCACGAACAAGACGTCCAAATTTAAATCGAGCAAAGACTTTGTCCACTGTTTGTTCTTTTCTGCGTGATTGTTATTATTGTCCGGCCAAAGGCGCACACTCATCGTTTTTCGTAAAACGTAAGCGCAATCCGCGAGCGTATCTTCCGAACTGATGCCGAGGAAAACGACCGCCCCTTTTCCAATTGTCTTTATCGATTGCGGTTCAGGTTGCGAAGGATGGGAGGGAGGTAACGCGTGATTGTGCAACTCGGAGTGTCGAACAGAGACCGATCCCGAGTGCACGCGCTGAATCAACGCTCTCATTATTATTTGCTTTTGTTGTTCCCGCTTTGAAGTGCGTGAGGTGTGAGGTATTCGTCCAATTTTTAACGGTTTTCTACTCTGCGCTTTCTGACGATAAGGCGCGAAAGGCGTCGTCGTCCACGAACGCTTGGACGTCCCAAGCGTCCAAGAGACTGTCGAACAACAACACTCCATTATTGTCTTCTTTTTCTTCTCCTTCTTCTGTGTGGCTCCTTGTGCTATTGCTAGTATTCGTATTCGAGGAGGAGAAAGACCCCCGCAAACTGTCCAACGCCTTCTCGGCGACGACTTGCTTTACGCGGAGTTCTTTGCGCGTGCCTTCTAAAGCGCTCGCGCAAAGGAAGAGCCACTGTTCGAAAGACCGTTTGTTGTTGTTGTTGTTCATCTCAACGGTAGTGTTGGAGAGAGAAAAGCGAGTGGAAAGTGCCGCGTTGGGGACGTTGTGCATCCAGTGCACTTTTGGCGACGGCGCTTCGTCGTCGGTCTGTTCTTTTTTCGTCGTTTCTAGAAACGATAAACGCTTCGCGAGGACGACGGCTTCTTCTGCCTCGTCTTCTTTCTGCTCTGCTTCCTTTCCTCGCCGTCTGTCCCTTCCCCTGCTGCTTCTGCTTCTGCTCCTCCGTCTCCCCCGAGGTTCTCTGTCCCTTCCTTGTCGGCCGTGCCCTTCTTCTTTTTCTTCGTCTCTTCGCGCTAGGTGTTCCGGCGGATTCTTTTCTTCTTCTTCTTTAACTTCTTGAACTTCTTTTCCGCCGTTTTCAAACGCACTCGTAAAACTCTCGAACGTTTCCTCCATTTGTTTCGAAATACTTTCCAATTCTTCCACGATTCTTCGCAACTTTTCGCACGCTTCGTCCACGCGTTCCGCGTCCGCGGCGGAGGAAAAATTCGCGTACTTGCCTCGTTTCATCAAACAGTTCAACATATCGTCGCTCGGGAGTATCGATTTAATCTTCTCCTGGACTTTTACGTGGTACGGTGAAGAAGAAAAGTCCTCGTTTTCGTTCTTCTTCTTGTCCTTCTTTTCCTTCTTCTTCTTTAACATGGACGATAACTCCTCTTTCGCCTCTTTCAAAATCGTCAACGCTTCCGTTCCGCTCTCGTGGGCGACGAACCATTCTCTCGCTAAAGACGCCATGGTGTATATTGCGTCCACATCAATCTCAAATTCTTCCGCGCTGTTTGTGATGTTATTGTTATCATTATTATTATCCACCGTAAAAGTCATTCTTTCTTTTTCTCTCAATCAATATACAATCAATTCAGCTCTTCGTCCTCCCCGATGGTCCTTTAAACACCTCCCCGCCCGGAACGCTTCGCAACGCGCTTTCGATCCGCCTCCCAACGTGTTCCTTTTCCCAAAGGCCTATATAATTCGTCGATGCGAATAAAACCGACACTAAACTTAAACTAAATCCCGTCGCCACTGCTAACGCTTTTAACCCTTGAATCGATGCTTTCGCGTGTACTCCTATTGGTAAATCTCGTTCTAACTTGTGTTTTCTGTTTTTCCAGTGCACGACAGACGCGGTAAACACGGAGGAGAAAACAGTCACGAGTGCGGCAGAGATGGCGAGGTTTGGATACGACACCTGGTAATACTTTTTTTTGTCGTCGTCCTTATCTGCTTCTATGAAGGATTGGATGAACCGGAAGCCTTCTCTTTTCGTCTTTGTCGTTTGTTCTTCTTCTTCTTCTTCTTCTTCTTGTCGTCGTTGTTGTTGTTCGTTATTGGAAATCGAATCGGAAAGCGACGACACTTCTCCTTCTTTTTTCTTCGCGTTGGTCTTCTTTGAAACGACAACGACCGAGGGAGACGAGGACGAGAACCACCACCAAAAGAGCATATATCGCCGCAAGGAGACTTGGGAGAGTAAAAAGAGCTCGACGTCCGAATTGAATGTTAAGAGAGAGAGAAGTGACGAGTGCACAAAAATGAGGGAAAGAAAGAGCTCTAGAAATAAAAACATTAATACAACGAGCACAGAGTCAACATCTCTCTCTTCCTCTCTTCCTCTCTCTCTCTGTGTCAAACAAATTACCAGCTATAGAACGCGTCGTCCTTATCTCGTACGATTTCTTCTTTTTTCCGACCTTTAATCAATCCGTAAGTCATGAGCCCTCGATCGAAGGCTCGATGCATGCGCTCGAGCGTCACAATCTCGCGGATGGTTTTGTACCAAATCCTGGGACCGGCGAAAACGACCGGCCACGGGTCCCAGACGCCGACCCAAATGGAGTGTCGCCACGAGGCGATGGTGTTTTTGACCCAGTTTTCGCCTTGAACTTTTTCCATGACGTGAGTGTTTCGCATTAATCGTTCGTATTCTTCGTAGGAGACAAAGTACGGGTGCGCCCACTCTTCGTATAAAAATTGTAAGTTTTTCTTTTCGTCTTCGGTGAATGGGTTTTTTGTTTCGTCGGCGTCGCGTTGGCACCAAGTGGCGACGACGAGAACTCCTCCCGGTTTCAACACTCGAATCATCTCTTCCACGTATTTCTTCTTATCTGGCATGTGTTCGCCGCTTTCGCACGCCCAGACGGCATCGAACGTGTCGTCCGGGAACGTCATCTCTAACGCGTTCATGACTTTGAATTCAGCGTTTGGAACGTTTTGTTCCTTGGCTAATTCAGTCGCGCGGTCTCTTTGGTTTGGCGATAAGGTGATCCCAGTGACTGTAGTTCCGTTCCCGTACCGTTTCGCCAAGTGTCTGCTCGCGCCTCCAATCCCGCATCCCACGTCTAAAATATTCGCAGGTTGCTTCCCGAACAAATCTTGAATGGACCAATCGCACATTTTATCCACGAACGCAAACTTAGCTTCTTTGAAATCCGTCACGTCGTTTCCTAACAACGTTCCAGCCCCGTTCGCTAAATCTTCGTCTTCGTACCACCCGAGATGGATGTGTTCCCCCCAATAGTACTCTAAAATGCCTTCCTCGGTCCACGCGTCGTATTCCGAGCCTACCGTATTCGCTCCGTCCACGTACGCTCGCGACGGCGTATCCAAAATCTTCTTAATCGTCACCGCCGCCAACGCGACGTACGGAAGGTAAAATGCCTGCGCACTCAACGCGTTCGCGTTGATGAGCGCGTTTTTTATCACTGAACTAGAATTTGCGGGAGTTGAAACAACGTTTTTCTTAGCGGCTTGAGCGGCAGCCAACTGCGAGACGGATTCGTTCGGTTTGCACAAAAGTTCTTCTTTGGATAATACATTTGTTGTTGGTCTTCTATTATTATTTGTCTGAATCGTTTGAATTATCGTCGTCTGTTCATCGTTTTGCGCTAAAATCGCTTTGTTTCCTATTCTTCTGTGTCTCGTTCTTCTTTGTCCAGTCGTCTGAATCGTCGTCGTAAACGAAGAAGACGATTTCATCATCGCGTGACGTCTTTGATTTTGATGATGATTTCGATGATTACTCCTCGGCGACTTTGATGAGAAAGAAGAAGAGGAAGAAGAATGTAACGGAAACAACAGAGAAGAAGCCGATGTTGTCATCATCGAAACACTACTCCTTTTATTATTAGTATTATTATACGTGTGTGTGTGTATATGTATCGCGTTTTAAAGCGCGCTCGGATGTGTGGTAAATTAAAAGCTTTTTTTTGGTGGATAAAAATCAGTCCAAAACGACTGTTTTGATGAAAGATTTTAGTACTAAGTATTTTTTATTTACACACGCGAAAGCGGGAAAGCGCTTGCTTACTTCGACGAGAGCATCTCTCTGGCACAGACACACACACTCTCTCTCGTTCCTTCTCTCTCGTTATTGTTAGTACTGTAGTTATTATTTCTTACCGAACAAGTTGCCTAAAAATTTCGCGGCGTTTTCGTTGAAAATCGGTTCGTCGAACTTGTTCATCAACGGGGTAAACTCAGGACTCGCTCGGACGTTTTTCAAGCTCGGGTCGGTGCGAATCTTTCTGTAATCCGTCCACCCACTCGCCATGCACCTTCTCAAGGCTAACAACGACTCGTCCAGTTTACCGATGTTGGAAAAGCAGCAGGCGATGTTGTATTGGCACACTCGGTAAATTTCCGTGGTCGTTTCAAAGTTATCGCTCATGTAGTTCTTCGGCTCTAACGCGGCGACTTCTTCGAACTGAATCAACGCGTCGTCGAAATTCTTTTGGTTGTACAAAGCAATCGCTTCGTCGAACATGTCTAATCGTTCGTTCTCCAACTCTCTCTTCTTGGAGTAGTTATTCATCTGTTGTTCCTTCGTCCCGGCGCCGTAGTTCCCTCCCGCTCTTTCGGATTTGAACTGTGAGTTCTTCTCCACCTCCATGGCGCTGAAATCGCCAAACATCTTCTTCATCTTCAAATAAATGTCTCCGTTTCTGTTTTTCATCGCGTACATGACTTGACCGAAAGATTCCGCCGGCCATACCTCGTCGCCGAACGACGCCGACACGCCTTCTATTTTGTCTCCGATTTCAAACACCTCGTACTTTGGATCGTTCGGCGGGACGAACGCGACGTACGCGCCGCCGTCGTTCCCGCGAGCGAACTTCACGTCGATTGGTTTCGGCAGCGTCACCTCGTAAAACTCTTCCGTCGCGACCGCGGATTCCGCCACCTCGGACGCGTTCATAAAGATGACGTGTTGTTTTCTTTTCGAGATTGGGGAGATTAATGCTCCCGATGATGCCAAAGATCTCATCTTTTGTTGTTTTTGTTGTTGTTGTGCGAACTTTGACGAAGTCGTTTTCGTCGTCGCCATCATCGCGTTGGTAGTAGTAGCCATTATTTAGTACGTGCCGTGTGCGATAAAAGTAAAGATCTCAATAAAAGCGCGCGCGAGACGAGACAAAACAAGTGACGAGACGAAAGGAGATGAATTTTTTTGCCAAAGTGGATATTTTCTCTTTTTTTGAGATGGAGGATTCTGAACCACGAAAAAATGTATGGCATATGTCATAACGAGAAGAAAGAAAAAAAACTTAAAAGCATCATCGTCACAACAACAACAACATAAAGAACAAAAGGAGGAGCAACAAAGAAGAGCGATGAGATGGAAAAAAGACGACGCTTTTTCCAATTTTAAGAGAGTGTTGTTCTTTTCTCGAAAACGGCTTTGTTGTATACACGCAAGAACGGTAGTATTATATATATATATATATATTACTTCGATGATGATAAAAACCGATCTTTCTCGATCCTATTCGTGGCGAGATCCAACTGTCTATCGATGTGCTTCAACGCGCTGAGTTGATTGTTCAGCGCGGAGACTAAACTTCGCGTGGCATCGCCGTCGCCTTTCCGTAAACCTCTCTGCTCTTGCATGGCTTGGTAACGAGAAATTGTTTTGCTCGCGTCTCGCAAGGAGTTGCCGATTTGTAAAATCTGCCCGGAGACTTGCTCGGCTAATCCGTATAAACGAGCCGTGGAGCTGACGTCTCGATCGACGTCTAATGTTTCGCCTAATTGTTGGTACAAACGATCGACGCCGTTTTCCATGTCCGTCAACGCGCGTTCGGTATCTTCTTGGTGTTGTTCGATGACGCGAATTTGCCGTTCCATGACGTCTTGTTGGGATTTCGCGTTGACTAAATCGACTTGCATCTCGAACAGTTCCCTCCGCCGTTCGACGATTTGCTCGTCCCAATCTGCTATTATTTGTGCTTTTTTCTTAAAATCCGCGGTTCTTTGCGCGAGTTCTTTGTTCCAGTATTGTAACGTTTCGCCGACGGATTTGCCGACCAAGTCGGTCGGTCTCGATAAATTCACCGGCGGAGGCGCCAAGGCGGAAGATGTTGCTTTTGTCGTTGTTGCCGCTGCTGCCGTTGTCGTCGTTGGAGCAGCTGGAGTAGATGCCGGCGCTGCTGCAGCCCCAAAAAGACTACCACCTGTTGCAGCGGGTTTGGCCGCTTCTGTTGTTGTCGTCGCTGGTTTGGCCGCACCAAAGAGTCCACTTCCTCCAGCGGCTGGCGTTGTCGTCGCAGGTTTAGCCGCACCAAAGCTAAAGGATGGCGCGGCAGGTGTGGCCGCAGTTGGCGTGGCTGCAGGTGCCGCACCGAAAAGACCGCCTCCCCCAGTTGTTGTTGCTGCTGCGGCCGGTGCTGCTGCTGCTGCTGCTGCTGGTGCTGCGCCGAAAAGACCGCCTCCTCCAGTTGTTGTTGTAGCAGTTGTCGCAGCACCAAAGAGACCACCTCCAGTGGAAGTCGTCGTCGTCGTCGATGCTGGCTTCGTTCCAAAGCTGAACGATGGCGCAGCAGTAGAAGTTGTTGTCGTCGTTGCCGCAGGCGTAGCAGCCGTACCGAAGCTGAACGATGGCGCAGCAGTAGAAGTTGTCGTCGTTGCCGCAGGTGTAGCAGCCGTACCAAACGAAAACGCGGAAGTACCACCAGCCGCGGGCGTCGTAGTAGGTTGAGCCCCCCCAAAGGAGAAACCTCCAGCTCCGGCCGGCTTCTTAGCTTCGCCACCGCCGGCACCAAAGCTGAACCCGGACATTGTTTTGATACTCTTACTGTTTTCCTCCTGTGTTGTTGAGAGAGTATAGAGTGGTGAGAAACAAGAGAGAGAGAGAGAGAGAGAGAGAGAGAGAGAGAGAGAGAATTTAGTCCGTGAGATTG
>Ga0222718_10005367_pt1 | contig 10410 bp, 11 predicted proteins | sample C33_27DmetaG_FD_165045 | JGI IMG/M metagenome (GOLD analysis project Ga0222718, IMG submission 165045) | Estuarine water microbial communities from San Francisco Bay, California, United States - C33_27D | ecosystem: Environmental > Aquatic > Marine > Unclassified | place: USA: California... | reverse complement strand
GAGCCAAATTCTCAAAAAAGGATTTTTTGGGCTAAGGAGATGAAGCTATTAAACTCTTTATTAGAGGTTTTCCCGAATACAGATTTTTGGCAAAAAGTTAGGTTGAGAAAAGTTAATAGCCTAGCTATGTTAAAAACAAAAGCTGGAATCGCATTTTTACGAAAAAAATATAATGAATTTCATTACAAGATTCCAGAAAAAATAGAGATACCTCTTGGCTCAAAAACTGGAGAAGATAAAATTTTCTCGAAAAAACCTAAAACAATACGACAATTTATAGATGAGTAAAACAAAAGAAATTCAAACAACAGATCAAATTGCAAAATTCCTTGAAGATAAAGATAATAAAAAATACCACTACAATTTTCACGAAAGTGAAGAGTATAAAATTTCGAGCGGTAGCTTGAATTTAGATATAGCTCTTGGAGGTGGACTACCTAGTGGAGCCCATAGATTTACAGGAATCAATGAAGGTGGCAAGACTAGTTGCGCAATGGCCTTTGCAAGAAACTTTCAAAAACATTTTGATAAAAATGGTATGATTATCTACATCAAAAGCGAAGGAAGATTTAGTCCAGAAATGATAGAAAGATCAGGGATAAATACTGATCCAGAAAAATTCTTTGTCTTTGATTGTAATATCTTTGAAAAAGTTTTTGAATTAGTAAGGGAGTTAGTATTTAACAACGAACATGATAAAAAATATATGTTTATTATTGATAGCGTAGATGCGCTCTGCAGGGTTGGGGATATCGATAAACCATTTGCAGAATCAGAGCAAGTTGCTGGAGGAGCATTAATAACTTCTGTATTTTTAAAGAAAATGGTTTTACCAATTACAAAAATGGGTCACACTATGATTTTAACTAGTCAAGTTAGAGTTGAAGTAGCCACAAATCCATATGCAGCTAGAGGCGGACCAAAAGTAAAACAAGCAGGTGGAAACGCAATCAAGCATTACGCCAATTTCATCCTTGAGTTCGAAGAGAGGTATTCAGGAGATCTTATATTCAAAAACCCTACAGCCACCAAGCTTGATGAAAAAGGTCAACCAATAGGTCATTATTGCAAAATCAAATTCAGAAAAAGCGTTAACGAAAAAACAGGATCTACAGTAAGATACCCAATAAAATATGGGCAAAAAGATGGAAAATCAGTCTGGAGGGCTAGAGAAATTTTAGATATGCTATACCTATTCAATCTTATACAAAAAAAGGGCGCATGGATATCTGTATCTGAAGACTTGATAAAAGAACTAAAAGATAAAAAGTTTGAAATAAATGAAAAATTTCAAGGAGAACAGCGCATAATAGATTTCTTAGAAGAAAACGAAGAGCTCTCAGATTTTCTATACGAAGATTTTAAGAAGCTTACAAATGCGCTTTAAAACTTTAACAGGAGCGATTAGAACAGTCAAGAAATCTAAAAACTTCTTGATAGATTGGGATGGAAAAAGTAGAAGCAAAATACAATTCAATGTTAAACAATATTTAAAAAAGTATTGGCTCAAGCATATAGTTTTTGAAGAATTTCCCGTTGCAGGCACAAAACTATCTTTAGATTTTTATAACGCGAATAAGAAAGTCGCAATAGAAGTGCAAGGACAGCAGCACACAAAATACGTTCCATTCTTTCACGGAGATAATAAAATAAATTATCTGAATCAATTAAAAAGAGATCAAGATAAATTAAAATTTTGTGAATTAAATAATATACAACTCATTGAAATATATCAAAGCGACACTTTAAATAAAGATTTCTTTGAGAATCATGGATTAATCTTATAATATGTGTAATATATAATACATGAGTAACGAAAACATTGATCCAGAAAATTTAAATGAATTTAATTTGCCCGAAAATATTCTAACTCAACTTTTTGAGTTTTCTGGCTTTACAGATGGAGATAGCGGTTTCATATTGACGTATGTTAATCAACACGGAACTCCGTCTATAGTTACAAAAACAAATTCTCCAGTCGTTGAGATGGGTTTAAGAAAAGCTTTAGAGCAATACTTAGAGCAAGTTTCCGCACAAGGAATCGAATTAAATTTCCCAGGAGAAGGCGGAGACGAAGAAACTCCTTGACTTATCTCGATTTGTATGATACCATTGTCTTATGGTATATTCATACGAACTAGAACAACATTTACTGGCGGGGCTAATAAAATACCCAGAATCTTACCCGCTTGTCGCGTCCTTTATAACAGATAAAGACTTTTTTGATAAAAACAGCATAGTAAATAAAACTATATTCTGCGTATTGAGGCAATCCTTAGAAGCTTCAGAAATTCTTGACGAAGTTCTTTTATCTCAAAGAGTGCAGTCTTTAGGTATATCTTTCGAAGATAATATAAATATAGCAGACTATATCAAAGCTTTGTCTATGAGGCAAATCTCTAAAGATGGGGTATTAAAGACAGCAAAAGAACTTAAAAAAATCACAGTTCGAAGAGAGATTCATGATGCATCAATAGATGTAGCAAAAAATATGAAATCAATCTCTTCTGCATCAACTTACGACCAAATCGTTTCTGAGGCAGATAAAATATATAATGAAAAAATAAATTTATATGAAATAGGTTCAAATAACCCAGAGAATCTATTTGATGAAATGGAGCAATTTATTGAAGAGAGAGGAAACAATCCAATAGATGAATTTGGGTTAATGGGCCCTCACCAAAGAGTTAATGAACTTTATGGTTCTTTACTCAGGCCAGGAAACATAACTGTAGTAGTAGCAAGAGCAGGGGTTGGAAAAACTCAATTTTGTATGGATTTTTGTACAAAAGTTTCTGCAATAAATAATAATACTCCAATATTGCATTTTGATAATGGAGAGATGAGTAAAGAAGAACTTATTGTCCGACAGTGCTCGGCTCTCTCAGGAGTACCTATGCATTTACTAGAAACTGGAAGATGGAGGCAAGCGGGAGAAGAAATCGTAAATAAAGTTAGGCAGACATGGAAGAAAATAAAAAACTTTCAATTCTTTTATTATAATGTCGCAGGGCACTCTATAGATAGCATGCTAAACATAATTAGAAGATTTTATTATTCAGAGGTAGGAAGAGGGAACAGGATGATTTTTAGTTTTGACTACATAAAAACTACTTATGAAAGACAAAACGGAGCAAGCTCTTGGGAAACAGTGGGAAGAATGGTCGATAAATTCAAACAGTTAATTCAAAAAGAGTTATGTTTTAACGGATCACCAACAGTTGCCATGCTGACTAGTGTTCAGAGTAATAGGCTTGGAATCACAAACAATAGAAATTCAGACAATGTAGTTGATGATGAAAGCATCGTTTCTCTTTCTGACCAAATAACCCAGTTTTGCTCGCACCTATTTCTTCTGCGTCAAAAAACTATGGACGAAATACAAAACGAGCCAGAAGGTTTTGGGACTCATAAATTTATATGTTTAAAATATAGATGGCTAGGTAAAGATGTCCATAGAGCACTTCAACCTATAGAAATGCCAGACGGAAGCAAAAGAAAAAATTACATTAACCTTCACATGGAAAACTTCTCAATTGAAGAGAGAGGAGATCTTGAAGATTTAGTTGGCCACCTAAATTCCGAAGGCGTTGGGGCAGCAGAACAATTCATGGAAGACTTACCAAATATATAATGCAATCATTATCTTCAGATAAAATAAAAGAGTGTTTAATTAACTTAGGTTATAAACTTAACGATCGAGGTCCGTATTGGCAGACAAATGCTATTTTTAGAAATGGAGACAATAATACAGCAATCCAGATATACAAAAACACGGGCGTCTGGAAAGACCATGTTCAAGGATCATGCTTTTCTCCATTAAAAAGATTAGTAGAGATAACACTAGGAACTAACGATAAAAATGAATTAAAAAAATATCTAGAAGAAGAAGATTTAGGAGCAAATTACAATAAAATAGAATCAATCGAAAAAATAGAAATGGAAGAAATATATCCAGAAGACTGCTTAAATAAACTACTACCGCATTATAAATTTTATAATGATAGAGGTATTAGCGACGAAACCTTAAAGAAATTAAAAGGAGGGTTCGCAACAAATGGAAAATTAAATAAAAGATTCATCTTTCCAATATATAATGAATTCAACCAAATTCACGGTTTCTCAGGAAGAGACATGACCAACTCAGAAGGAAGACCAAAGTGGAAACACGTTGGAAAGAAAAAATCTTGGATATATCCTTTATACGCCAACAAAGAAACAAGATTAGCAATTCAAGAAAAAGATTCCGTTATACTTGTAGAAAGTATAGGGGATTTACTAAAACTTAACGAAAATGGTTATTACAATGTTCTTGTTACTTTCGGCTTAGACCTGCCAAATAAACTCATATGTTCATTAATATCCTTAAACCCATCAAAAATTATATTATCACTAAATAACGACGCTGGTTCATCAAGAAATAGAGGGCTTGAAGCTTCAATAAAAAATTACCTAAAACTACTAAATTATGTAGAGCCTGATAAAATTTTAATATGCTTACCAACAGCAAAAGATTTTGGAGAAATGTGTGCTGATAAATTTAATTCTTGGGAAAACAAGTTATCATCTACAGACACAAAAACACAACAAACATTTATAATCAAAGAAATACAAAAGCTGGAAAAGGTCATACCAAAAAGTATATTAAAAAACAGAAAAATAATATCCAATGAGTGAACTAACAAAACTTTCAGCGAGTAGAATTAAAACTGCACAACAATGTTCTTGGACTTATTGGTGCAATTATAAATTAAAATTACCTCAAGCAGGTAATGACGGATCAAGTAGAGGAACTATTTGCCATAATATTTTCGAATTACTCGGAGACCATCATAGATCGGAATTCGATAAAATCATAAAAGAAGGAACGATATGGAATACAGAAGTGGTTGCCGCTCAAGTCAAACAAGAAGCTCAAGAATTAAATGTTTCAGACCAAGAAAACTTAGACTTGATTGATGAAATGATTGTTGCTGGTTTAAGGTGTGATTTCTTTGGAGACGAAGAAGAAGAACCTACAGATGCGGAATCTGAAAGATTTTTCGACCTCGAAATACACAAACCAGAAAAAGGAATTAGATATGCAGTAAGAGGTTACATAGATAAACTTTTTAAATATAAAGATAATTCTGTAATAATAAGAGATTTCAAAAGTAGTAAATCAGTATTTAAAGGAAAAGATATAACTGATAATTTACAAAATTTAATTTACAGTTTGGCCGTAAAACATTTAATGCCAGAAACAGAACCTCAAAGTGAATTTATCTTTTTAAGATTTGATTTGGATAAAGACGTTCTTGGCGAAAGAGGTAAGGGCTATGTCAAAATGGATAAGATTAGCGAAGAAGAGCTTGAAGGGTTTGAATATCAATTAACAGAATTTCAAAAATATATAGACAACTTTGATGAAGAATGCGCAAAGTCTAATTTTGCAGCGACCCAAGGTTTCCCAAAAGATGGAACATTTGGAGGGCCTTTAGCTTGCGGGAAAGATGGATACAAAATGTCTTACGGTCAACCAATATTGGATAAAAATGGAGATCCCATAAAAGCATTTATATGCCCATATAGAAAACCCATGGAATACTATGCGCTAAAAGACTCGGATGGAAAAATTAAGAAAACATCTTTTATAGAAAATAAACACGAATTAGAAATTGAAGATGGAGATGAAATTGTTAAAATGAATTATGATGGCTGCCCACACTGGCAAAATAAAAACAAAATAGACGACTTTTTAGATGGCTGAATTTAATGCTGCAGGACTTTTAGTTAAGTTTGGAGATTTAATACTGTTGGGTCGTAGATCAAAAGCCTGCGAAACGCTTTCTGGGTATTGGTCTATTCCAGGTGGAGCAATAGAATTAAACGAGGATCCTAAAAACGCTGCCTTAAGAGAGTTTTTTGAAGAAACAAATATTCAAATTAATCAAGAAGTTTTATACTTAACTTCTTTTCCAACTCAAAATGGAGGAACATTTTTCGTGTACTTTACAGAGATAAAAGATTTAATCTTTCCCGATTCAAAAGCTCAGGATGCCTTCGAACATGATGAATGGGGATATTTTAAATTAGAAAAAAACTGTTTACCAACACCAATAACAAAAGAAATCGCAAAAGCAATTTTAAAGACAAAATGAAAAAAATAATAATCACAGGAGTTACAGGTCAAGATGGAAGTCATATGGTTGATTACCTTCTCAAAAATACAGATCATAAATTATACGGTACGGCAAGAAGACTTAGCGTAAAAAATCACGAAAACATACTACATCTAGAAAAAGAACCTAGATTTAAGTTAATTAATATGGATTTAAATGACGCTCACAGTATAAGAGATGTAATACTAGATATTCAACCTGATTATTTCATAAACTTTGCGGCGCAATCTTTTGTCGCTGGAAGTTGGGATTACCCAATACAAACTTGGGACACAGATGCAGATGCGGTTTTGCATATACTTGAATCTATTCGCAGGTTCGCACCTCATTGCAGATTTTATAACGCAGGATCTTCAGAAGAATTTGGAGATGTGATTTATTCTCCTCAAAACGAAGATCATCCTCTAAGACCTCAATCTCCATATGGAGCAGCAAAATGTGCTGCAAGACATATAGTCAGAGTATATAAAGAATCTTATAATTTATATGCAGTTCAAGGTTGGCTTTTTAATCACGAAGGTAATCGAAGAGGTTTAGATTTCGTCACAAGAAAAATAACCCATACAGTCGCTAGAATAAAAATAGCAATGGAAAAAGGTAAAACTCCCCCAGTGTTAAAACTCGGAAACTTAGAAGCAAAAAGAGACTGGAGCGACGCAGAAGATTTTATGGAAGGAGTTTGGCTAATGTTAAATCAGAAAAAAGCAAAAAATTATGTTTTAGGCAGCGGAGAAATGTATACAGTCAGAGAATTCCTTGATGAATGTTTAAAGAATGCAAGAATAAATTTCAGCAGTTCCGGAAAAAACGAATCAGAAAAATATTTCAATGACAATAAAGATTTAATTTTCGAAGTTGATCCAAAATTCTACAGACCCGCAGAAGTTCATGAATTATGCGGAGATTGCTCTTTAGCTGAAAATGAAATGGGGTGGAGCAGGAAAACAGACTTTTATGGACTTGTTAAAAAAATGTATCAAAGCGACTACATGCTTTTGAGTCGATGAAATATAAGAAAATTTTCGTAGCAGGCCATGCAGGAATGGTTGGCTCTGCAGTTTTAGATCATTTAAAATCAATAGGTTGCGAAAAAATCTTAACAAGAACAAGAAAACAGTTAAACTTAACCAAGCAAGCTGATGTTCATAAGTTTTTTGGTAGAGAGCGCCCTGAAATAGTAATTATTTGTGCGGCCAAAGTTGGAGGAATTCTCGCAAACAATACATATAGAGCAGATTTTATATATGAAAATCTACAAATTGCTACAAATTTAATACATGCCTCTCATATATATAATGTTCATAAGTTGATCAATTTAGGTAGTTCTTGTATATATCCTAGAGATGCAGAAATTCCGATTAAAGAAGAATCCTTATTGACAGATGTTTTAGAGCAAACAAATGAGCCTTATGCAATTGCAAAAATTGCTGCAATAAAATTGTGCGAAAGTTTTTATAAACAATATAATCATAATTTTTATTCAATTATGCCCTGCAATATGTATGGGCCAAGAGATAACTTCAATCTAAAAACTTCTCATGTCTTACCTGCATTGATAAGAAAAGTCTACGAAGCAAAGCAGAATAATCGAGACTCAGTTGAAGTTTGGGGTAGTGGAAAGCCATTGCGCGAATTTTTGCATGTAGATGATTTAGCTAAAGCAATAACATATTGCCTAGAACATATTGATGCAACAGATATATATGAAAAAGGCATTTCTCATTTAAACTGCGGATCAAATGACGAAGTGTCAATCTTTGATTTAGTATCATTAATAAAAAAAATTGTAGGATACCAAGGAGATATAGTTTTTGATTCATCTAAGCCTGATGGAACGTTTAGAAAAAAAATGGATAATACTCAAATATCAAATATAGGATTCCAACCAAATATATCACTAGAAAAAGGATTAACCGATACATATAATTGGTATATAGAAAATCAACATAAATTTGTGTAATAAATAACTATGGAAAAAAAATCTTATTCAGCCAAACGCTCTGGACCAAAGAGTTCAGCTCAAACACCCGCAAAGAAATCTGAACAAAAAAAAGGTTCTAGTAAAAATAAACCTGGAAGCGCAGGAGAAAAAGGTGGAAAAATAACCTTCTCTGACAGAGTGCTTGAGTCTTTAAAATCTAAAGTTAAAGAGCATAATTCTAAATCAAAGAAAAAAGTAACACTTTCTCAATTAAAGAAAATATATCGCAGGGGCGCAGGAGCTTTTTCTTCAAGTCACAGACCTGGTAAAAGCAGAGGTCAATGGGCAATGGCTAGAGTAAATATGTTTTTAAAAATGGTTCGAGGAGGAAAAGTAAAAGATAGTTACAGAAAAGCTGACCAAGATGTAGCTAAAGCCTCTGCAGGAGTTTTGATTGATGACGGAATTAGGAATGAACTTAATTTATTTACAGAAGAAGATCTTATTGCTGCAAAACTAGATATTCATAATTATCAACTCCAAGAAGATCCAGAATTTACCGAAGAGATGTGGAGCACAATTTTTATTGATGTTGATGAATTAGGTTTTGAAGAATATATTGATGAAGAAAGTTGGGCTGCGGAAGCTAACAAAGGAAAAAAATTAAACAAACCATTCAGAACTCCAAAAGGACCAAAGAAATTTTCAGTTTATGTTAAAAATGAAAAAGGCAATGTAGTAAAAGTTAATTTTGGAGATCCAAACATGGAAATCAAACGCGACGATCCAAATCGCAGAAAAAGTTTTAGGGCTCGACACAATTGCGCAAACCCTGGACCAAAAACAAAAGCAAGGTATTGGAGCTGCAAAATGTGGAGCAAAAAAAGTGTGACAAATGTCACAAAAGGAGAAGAATCGGAAGAAAATTTAGAAAACGAATCTGAAAGCGACGCAGGTCTTTGGGAAAATATTCAAAAAAAGAAAAAAAGAATGGGCAAAAATTACAAGCCTGCTAAGCCAGGCGATAAGGATTATCCATCTAAGGATGCTATTAAAAAAGCACAGTCTAAAAAAATGAAAAAAGATTATGCTGCAGAAGAAGAATTTAAACCTCATATTATGTATGATCCAAAAACAGGGAAAGGTTATAAAGCCAAAACCATGGAAGATCATTTAAAAATGAAGAAAATGGGCTACACCCATGAAAAACCAAATTCATCAAAAGCTGGTCATCACGACAAAAAAGAAAAAAGTTGAACTTAATTGACGGCAAAGATCGAGTGGTTTTAATACTCTCGCATTTTTGGACGCCTATTAATATAACTACAGCAAAAGAAGGAATAAGAAAACTTATATCCTGCGGATCAAAATTAAACGATATTCAATCTGTTCATGCGCTAAGTTTTTCAGGAGAACCCTTGTATTGGGAAGATTGGATAAATTCTGAAAGAGCTACTTATTATAAAGATCAACCATTTTTAAGCTCATGTAATAGGCTGTATCCAGTACCTACAATTTTATTGACGACTTCGAAATGGGTATACAAAAGTAAAAACCCTCCAAACTTAAGATATTTATACCAGAGGTATCAAGGTATATGTCAGATTTGCGGTGAACATTTCGACATGAAAGATATGACTATTGAACATGTATACCCAAAAAGCAAAGGCGGAACAAAAGAAGATTTTAATGTAACAATGACATGTCAACCTTGCAACTGTAAAAAAGGAACTTTATATCCATATAAAAATTATAAGGGAGAAAATCTAAAAGGGTTTAAGCCATGGCATTTTTTTCATGCTTTCCAGAAAGAGCGTGATGAATGGCAACCATTTCTTTTCAAGAATTAATTGGCACGATTATAGCAATTATAGGGTTGTAAATTCAATATTCAAGTGAGTATTGAGACACATTTGCACACTATATATAAATAACAATTAAAACAAGGAGACAATATGTCATATTATATCAAAAACAATAATTCTTTAGACTCATTCTTAAGTTCTATATTAGACGATTTATACTATCAGGATCTAAACCCTAAAAGAAAATCCAACATTATAAAAGAAGAAGATCATACCTTAATACAAATTGAAGCAGCAGGATTAAATAAAAAAGATATCGATATACAAGTAAAAGAAAATATATTACATGTATCATACGAAAACAAAATAAAAGATGATGCAAAATATTCACAGCAAGAAATATCATTCGGTTCTTTTGAAAATAAATACAAACTACAAAATGACATGGATTCAAAAAATGTATCCGCAACCATGAATAATGGATTATTAAAAATAAAAATTCCTAAAATTAAAAGTAAATCAA
>Ga0222718_10005362_pt1 | contig 10414 bp, 7 predicted proteins | sample C33_27DmetaG_FD_165045 | JGI IMG/M metagenome (GOLD analysis project Ga0222718, IMG submission 165045) | Estuarine water microbial communities from San Francisco Bay, California, United States - C33_27D | ecosystem: Environmental > Aquatic > Marine > Unclassified | place: USA: California... | reverse complement strand
TGGGTGCGCATTTTCCACGTCACGCGAAATCGCTCTCTTTCTCACGTTGCAGTGGTCGTCATTGATGAACAATGAATGACACTCGAACCTATCCAATGTGCTTGCGCACAATGGCTATATGTAAGTCAAATTGCCAAAGATCAATTCGCCGTCAGGCGAACCACGAACGTTAACTCTGGTAGATCGCATTTCGCAAGATCACTTCGGGGATCGATGATTTGATGCAAAACCGCCGAGACACATAAGAGACATAAAGAGCAAAGGAGTTCGATAGGGGCGGGGAAACGTCGTCGTATGCCGACTCTCTGAGTCAGTACGGCGATGCTGAAGGGCCAATGATGTTTCCGATCGTGGAACCGAAGTGACATGATGGTCATTCGGGTAAAGAAGGCTCAAATTGAAGGGCTTCCACAAATTTTTTGTCGAGCCCATGTTCACTGGAGATCGGAAATGTTGTTTCAATCCCGGAAGCTGTCGAGACAAAGACCATCGAATCCTCAAAAAAAGAGCTGTTATAATTCACGCTTAAGTCCGTAATTTCATCAAGAGAGATAATGGTTTCAGGTTCGGCCCACTCTGCGGTAGACCAACAATAACGGAGAACAAATCTTTCATTCACGCAGCCAGCCTGGCTGCGTAGTCTTTCTCGAATTCCTCAGGCGTCTGGTAGTTTAACGTCTGGTGGATTCGTTCGGTATTGTTGGTCTACCGCAGCCTGTGATTGTTCGACGAAGCACTAGTGGCCCCACAAGCCAAAAACTAAGATCAGCAATTTGTTTGGTTGTTGCTCGCATTTTTTATACTCAGTGTGATGCTCAACTATCAGATAAGAGGTTAAGTTTTCCAAATTCACTCAGAATATCAAGCACAAACTGTAAATATGTCAACAAGTTACTCTTACAAACTCGCCGGAACACCTTCCTCAATTGATCCATATTTCGGCGCAAAGCCCAGCATCTTGCGGGCTTTGCGGTTATCGCATTGTTTCGCCAAGTTGTCGGCATCGACATCATAAAACACTGGCTCTGGTGTCCCGAATTGTTCAGCCAATAAGCTGTAATATTCACGACGTAATATAGGACGATTGTCGGAAATCAAAAACAACTCATTGACGGCATCGGCATTGGTTTCACATTTGAGAACTGCTTGAACGGCGTCCTCCACATGGATCAGATTGAGGTAACCGTCCGGGTTGCCGCGCATCGGTTCGCGTGCTTCCAATTTTTCTTTCCGAGCTAGTAATCGACCGGGGCCGTAGATGCCGGAAAGTCGTAAGATGTTCCACGGCGTTTTGATCTGATCGCGAACCAGGGTTTCGGCATCCAGGCAGACGACTCCGTTATCGCGTACTGGTTCTGTCGAAGACTCTTCATTAATCAGTCCGCCGTCCGTTTGTCCGTAGACACTGGTACTGGAAATGTAGATGAGTCTTTCCGGTTGGAACGTCTCTGCGGTGAGAACATTGCTTAACCCTTCGACATAAACCTCTCGTTGCGAGAAGCCTGCGGAACGGTCGAGACCGATGGCATACAGACAAGTGGTGAAGTCTGCCGGGAAGGATAATGTTTCCGGTTGCATTACATCACCAATGATGGGATGAATTCCCTGCTGATGGAATTGTTCGGCGGTTTCTTCAGAACGGGTGAGGGCGTAAGCCTCGTCGCCGTTTTCAAGCCATTGACGGGCGACTCGTTTTCCCAGGTATCCGCAACCGATGATGAGTTTGCTCATAAATTTCAATGTTATTTTTGTAGGGTCCTCTGTGAGGACCGTTGTGTGACGATTAGATGGCTTGTGAATCAATCTTCCCGGTCAGCTTGCGCTGGCGGCTCATTTTCAGGTTAACAACCGACAAAAAAACCTTCGAGCCGTATGGCTCGAAGGTTGGATTTTAATCGTTTGATAACTCCGAAAATCAATAGCGGTAATGCTCTGGCTTGTAAGGGCCTTCGACTGAAACGCCGATGTAGTCGGCTTGGTCTTTGGTCAGTTCTTCGAGCACGATGCCGATCTTTTCGAGGTGCAAGCGAGCCACTTCTTCGTCGAGTTGCTTCGGCAACATGTAAAGATCATTCTCGTACTTGTCGGAGTTCTCCCACAATTCAATTTGTGCCATCACCTGGTTTGTGAAACTGTTCGACATCACGAATGACGGATGACCGGTCGCACAGCCGAGGTTGACCAAACGGCCTTCAGCCAATAGCAGGATCGACTTGCCGTTGGCGAAGGTGTACTTATCGACGGGACCACCTTCGTTGTTCTCGTCTTTGATCCGATCGAGTGTGATGCTCTCTGTATTATTGAGAAACGCCACATCGATTTCGGTGTCGAAGTGTCCGATATTGCAGACAATGGCGTTGTGCCGCATCTTTTCAAAGTGCTCGGGACGAATGATGTCTTTGTTACCGGTGGTGGTGACAAAGATGTCTCCCAAAGCGGAGGCTTCGGACATATTGGTGACTTGGAAACCTTCCATGGAAGCTTGCAAGGCACAGATGGGATCAATCTCGGTGACAATCACACGGGCTCCCAAGCCCTTCATGGCATCGGCACAACCTTTTCCGACATCGCCGTAACCGGCGACAACAACAACTTTACCGGCCACCATCACGTCGGTCGCACGCTTGATACCATCGGCGAGTGACTCGCGACATCCATACAAGTTGTCGAACTTACTTTTAGTGACAGAGTCGTTGACGTTGATCGCGGGAACACCCAACTTGCCATCTTTGATGAGCTTGCGGAGTGTTTTGATTCCCGTGGTTGTTTCTTCCGAGAGACCTTTGATCTCTTCCAGCATTTCGGGATGCTTGTCATGAACTAAGGCGGTCAAGTCTCCACCGTCGTCGAGAATCATGTTGAGACATTGACCATCGGGCCAGACCAATGTCTGTTCGATGCACCACCAGAATTCGTCTTCTGACATCCCCTTCCATGCAAAGACGGGGACCCCGGCGGCAGCCATTGCAGCAGCAGCATGATTTTGTGTGGAGAAAATGTTGCAGCTCGACCAGCGAACTTCGGCTCCCAGCTCAATCAGTGTTTCAATCAGGACGGCTGTCTGGATGGTCATATGCAGACAACCGGCAATGCGTGCTCCTTTGAGAGGCTTGGATTCTCCATACTTTTCGCGAAGAGCCATCAGGCCGGGCATCTCGATCTCGGCGAGTTCGATCTCTTTGCGGCCTAGTGCCGCCAATTCAAGATCTTTGACTTTGTAAGGGAGAGGTGTCGTGGTCGACATGCGATTTCCTTCTGTTGGACTGTGACTGCTATTGAATAGTGAGATTTAGTGGATCGTGACAGATGAGTGACTTCATCAATATGCTACGAGGTAATAAACCGTAGTCAGCAGGTTGTGATAACCAGAATCCTCAGAAAAACGATTATGACAGGAGATTATCTCTAAAACAGGACGAACAAGTAGTCCTCATGACCTGTCGAACGCTTCACTTCTGGACTAAGATAAGGAATTCGCGGTGAACTCTCAATACTGAGACACCCGGTTCGACTTTTGAAACTGATAGAAATTGTCGATGGAAGCCAAGGCTTGTCGCATATGAAAATTCCCGAAATCTTTCACACCAAACCATTTGGGCTTTCTATTGAGATCTTTCCTCCCAAAACCGAGGCGGGAGAAAACGCACTCGCGAGCAATCTGAGTCGGCTGACTCGCTACCAACCTGCCTTTATTTCCTGCACTTATGGAGCGGGAGGATCGACTCAGGAAAAGACGCTGGAATGGTGTGGGCGGCTGGTCAATGAGTTCGAGCAAAGTGCAACGGCTCACTTCACTTGTGTTGGTTCGACGCGTACGGATCTCCTCGAGTGGCTGAACCGGGCCAAGGCTCGCGGTGTCCAGAATATCATGGCTTTGCGAGGAGATGCCCCCGATGGAGCGGACAAATTCGAAGCCACCGAAGGTGGTCTGACTTATGCGAATGAGTTGGTCACTTTGATTCGGGAGAACTTTGGAGACGAGTTCGGCATCGGAGTCGCCGGTTATCCTGAAAAGCATCCCGAAGCGACGGACGCCCAAACCGATCTGGTCAACTTGAAACGCAAAGTGGACAGCGGGGCCGACGCCGTTTTCACGCAACTCTTTTTTAATAATCAAAGCTTCTTTAAGTTTAGAGACAACTGCCAAGACGCGCAAATCGAGATCCCCATTGTTCCCGGCATCATGCCGATCACAGAATTCGCACGCATCAAACGAATTACATCCATGTGCGGAGCCGTCATCCCAAACAGGCTGGCCGAAAAATTGGAAGCCGTTCAGGATGATCAAGAAGCCCAGTTTGAGATCGGGGTTGAACACGCGATTGCCCAGTGTCGTGAGTTGATGGACCAAGGAGTTCCCGGCATTCACTTTTATGTCCTCAATAAGTCGGAAGCCTGCGAACGAATCCTGGATGCTCTCGACATTCATCCGGCCACCATTTGAGGATGTGGTCACGCCAGATACCGAGATTGAACCGACAGAACTGATTGATTTCCATGCCCAAATTGCCCCTTTCTGACACACAAAAACAACTCGAAGAACTGCTCAACGACCGCATTCTTGTTCTTGATGGGGCGATGGGCTCGCTGATCTTCGCCGAGAAACTGACCGAAGAAGATTATCGGGGTGAGAAATTCGCCGATCATCCTGCTGATTTGCGCAATAGCAACGATATTCTCGTGCTCACGCAACCTCAGATTATCGACAAAATCCATCGTCAATATCTCGATGCCGGTTCGGACATCATCGAGACCGATACCTTCAACGCAAACTCCATTTCGATGGGCGAATATCAGCTTGCCGAGTACACACGCGAAGTGAATCGGACCGCCGTTCAACTTGCGAAAAAGGCGGCGCAGGAATACACCGACAAGAACCCTAACAAACCTCGATTCGTGGCGGGCAGCATCGGCCCGATGAATGTCTCGCTCACGCAAACCATCGATGACAACGACCCTTCCCTCCGCGGCGCGACGTGGGACCAGGTGGTCGCCGCTTATACCGAACAGATTTATGGATTGATTGAAGGGGGCGTCGATATTCTTCTGCCCGAGACCTCCTTTGACACGGCCAACATGAAGGCGTGCTTGTTTGCGATCCAAAATGTCTTCAACAAAGAAGGCATGACGCTACCGGTCATGGTCTCGGGGACCGTCTTTGATGGCGGACGCACGCTTCAGGCACAAACTCTCGAATCGTTTGTGAACTCCATCGGCCACTTTCCGATGATGAGTGTTGGGTTAAATTGCGGCCTCGGTCCGACAAAAATGCGACCGTACATCGAAGATGTCGCCAATCGAACCGACCGCTATGTCAGTTGCTATCCGAATGCAGGGCTCCCCAACGAAATGGGTGAGTTCGATATGACGCCGACCGAAATGGCCGATCATCTGCGTGACTTTGCCGAACAGGGTTGGCTCAACTTTGTCGGCGGTTGTTGCGGCAGCACACCGGCTCACTTAAAAGCAATCGGTGAAGCCGTTGAAGGCATGTCGCCGCACGGAAAATCGAAACCAACTTCGTTCGCACGCTACAGCGGTCTGGAAACCGTCACGATTCGTCCTGAGTCCACTTTTATCATGGTGGGTGAGCGAACCAACGTGACCGGTTCGCGTCGATTTGCGCGTCTCATCAAAGAGGAACAATACGAACAAGCCCTCTCGGTCGCCTGCGACCAAGTCGAAAACGGGGCCAACATCATCGACGTCAATATGGACGAAGGGATGATCGACAGTGAAGCGGCAATGGCCAAGTTTCTCAACTTGATTGCCTCCGAACCCGATATCGCCACAGTTCCCGTCATGATTGATTCCTCCAAATGGGACGTGATCGAAGCGGGACTGAAATGCGTGCAAGGCAAGCCGATTGTTAACTCCATCAGCCTGAAAGAAGGCGAGGAGCAGTTCCTATATCACGCCCGCTTGGCTCATCAATATGGTGCGGCGGTTGTGGTGATGGCATTCGATGAAGAAGGTCAGGCGGTCGAAGCCGATCAGAAAGTTTCGATTTGCAAACGTGCGTACAAGCTCCTCACTGATGAAGCCAATTTCGCGCCACAAGACATCATCTTCGATCCGAACATCCTCACCGTCGGCACGGGAATGGAAGAACATTCCAATTACGCGGTCGAATTCTTCGATGCCGTCAAACGAATCAAAGCAGAATGTCCGGGAGCACTCACATCGGGCGGCGTCAGCAATGTCTCGTTCTCATTCCGGGGGAACAATGTTGTCCGTGAGGCGATGAATGCGGCGTTTTTATATCACGCGATTCAAGCCGGCCTCGATATGGGCATCGTTAACGCCGGTCAACTCGAAGTCTACGAAGAGATCGAACCCGAGTTGTTAGTCCATATTGAAGACGTGCTCCTCAATCGTCGTGAAGATGCGACCGAACGATTGATCGATTTCGCAGAAACCGTGAAAGCCAAGGACACGCAAGAGGACCCGAACAAAGTCTCCTGGCGAGACGGCACAGTGGAAGAGCGACTCGCTCATGCGATCCTCAAAGGAATCCTCGATCACATCGACGAAGATACCGAAGAAGCACGTCAAAAATATGGACGCCCTTTGGAAGTCATCCAAGGCCCGCTCATGGACGGGATGGGAGTTGTCGGCCAACTGTTCGGCGAAGGAAAAATGTTCCTGCCGCAGGTTGTCAAAAGTGCTCGCGTGATGAAAAAATCGGTCGCCTGGCTCACACCTTATATGGAAGCCGAAAAGGCAGAGCTGGGTGATCAATCCACCTCCCGCGGTAAGGTACTGATCGCAACGGTGAAAGGTGACGTTCACGACATCGGCAAAAATATTGTCGGCGTGGTATTGCGCTGTAACAGCTTCGATGTCATCGACTTGGGTGTGATGCAGCCTTGCGACACGATCCTCGACAAAGCGGTCGAAGAAGGAGCCGAAATCATCGGTCTTTCGGGATTGATCACGCCGTCTCTCGATGAAATGGTGATCGTTGCTCGCGAAATGAAACGTCGCGGGATGACGCAACCGTTGCTCATCGGCGGCGCGACGACAAGCAGCAAACATACGTCGGTGAAAATTGCGACCGAGTACAATCAACCGGTTGTCCATGTTCGCGATGCGTCAACCAGTGTCCCGATTGTCGAGAAGCTCATCGACAAAGATGCTAAAGAGACCTTCATTGCCGAGGTGCAGGAACGTCAACAAAAAGAGCGCGATGCCTTCTCAGATCGAAAAGATAAAAAGCTGGTCTCTTACGCTGAGGCGCTGGAACGTCGCTTTGCGACTGATTGGAACAATGTTGATGTTCCCGAACCGGCTTTTACCGGCACGAAAGTCATTGATGATTTGCCTTTGAGCGAGTTGGTCGATTACATCGACTGGTCGCCATTCTTCATGGCGTGGGAGCTGAAAGGGAAGTATCCCAAGATTTTCGAAGATGATTTTGTCGGCGAAGAAGCCAAGAAGCTCTACGACGATGCACAAGCGATGCTGAAGAAAATCGTGGATGAAAAGTTACTCACGGCCAAGGCGGTCTACGGTTTCTTTCCCGCAAATTCCGACGGCGATGATGTCGTTCTTTATACGCCGGGAACTCAAGACGAATTGTATCGCTTCCCGATGTTACGCCAGCAATGGGAACGGAAAGGGCAAAGCGAGTTTCGCTCTTTGGCGGATTACATTGCCCCGGTTGATTCCGGGCGAACCGATTATCTGGGAGCATTCGCCGTCTCGACCGGATTCGGGACCGATGAAATTGTCCAGAAATATGAAGCCGATCACGACGACTATTCTGCCATCATGGTCAAAGCCTTAGCCGACCGTTTTGCGGAAGCGTTCGCCGAATACCTGCATCATCAAGCACGTCTCGATTGGGGTTTCGGCCAACAAGAAGATCTCGCGCAAGACGATTTGATCGCCGAGAAGTATCGTGGCATTCGCCCCGCCTTTGGCTATCCAGCTTGTCCCGACCACACACCTAAGCAACTCCTCTGGGAGTTACTGGACGCAGAGAAATCCACCGGTATCACATTGACCGAACACATGGCGATGTTCCCAATGGCATCCGTCAGTGGGCTCTACTTTGCCCACCCGGAAAGCCGCTATTTCTCGGTCGATAAGATCACGCGAGATCAGGTGGAGAGCTATGCCAAGCGAACCGGCATGAGCTTGCAAGACACAGAACGCTGGTTGTCACCGAATCTCGGCTACGACCCGGATTGATGAAATCAAACTGGAATTTCAGACATGACAACGCGCCCGAATATTCTGTGGCTCTGTACTGATCAACAACGCTGGGACACCATCGCGGCTCTCGGCAACACATCGGTGCGCACGCCGCACGTTGACTCTTTGGTCAATGACGGCGTCGCGTTCACGAATGCGTTTTGTCAAAGCACCGTCTGTTCGCCGAGTCGTGCGTCGTTTTTGACGGGGCGTTATCCGCGAACCACCGGTTGTCGCCAAAACGGTCAAACATTGCCGGAGCGAGAAACGCTCATCAGTCGGATTTTTGCCGATGCAGGCTATGTGTGTGGCCTGTCGGGAAAACTTCATCTGGCATCGTGCAGTGATGGTAAGGTGGAAGTTCGTGGAGACGACGGATATTCCGAGTTCCAGTGGTCCCATCATCCACCGCCCGATTGGGAAGAGAACGCCTATTCCCAATGGCTCAAGGCCAAAGGAACAAGTTGGGAAGAAATCTATAACGGACCGACGACCGGGTACGTGAAAGACGGTGTCCCGGCAGCATTACATCAAACGACCTGGTGTACCGAAGTAGCCGTCGATTTCATCAAGCGACATCGTGATGAGCCGTGGTTCTTCAGTTGGAATCCGTTTGACCCCCATCATCCGTTCGATCCACCTCCCGAATATCTGGCACGTTACCATCCCGACGACATGCCGTTGCCCAGTTATCAACCGGGAGAACTCGACGACAAAACGCCCTACCAACAACTCGATCACGAATGGGCTCACAACTCTCCGGGGGAATTCCATGTCGGCGGGATGACCGATGATGATCGACGTGCCGTCACCGCCGCCTATTATGCCATGATTGAATTGGTCGATGATCAAGTGGGGCGAATGTTGGCCGCCTTGGCAGAAACCGATCAAGCCCGCGACACATTGGTGATTTTCATGTCGGATCACGGCGAGATGCTGGGTGACCACGGCCTCTACTTCAAAGGCCCGCACTTTTATGAAGGTGCGATCAGGATTCCACTCGTCATGCGTTATCCCGATCAATTTTCCAAAGGCGAGGTCGTTGACGATCTCACCGAATTACTGGACTTGGCCCCCACTTTGTGTGATGCCGCAGGCATCGATATTCCTGCCGGTATGCAGGGGTATTCTCTCGTGCCGCAACTGACAGGACAGTCGGAGAAAGGGACCATACGGGACTCGGTCTTCTGCGAGTATTACAACTCGTGGACACACCCTCGCAGTTACGGCTCGATGTTGCGGACTGACCGCTACAAAATCTGTGTCTATCACGGCATCGAGGAAGGGGAACTGTATGACCTGGAAACCGACCCGCACGAGTTCACCAACTTGTGGAATTCCGCCGACCATGCAGACCTGAAACAGCAGATGTTAAAAGACGCATTCGACGCGAGCGTCTTCACGATGGACCCGCTACCACCGAGGTTGGGACCGTTTTAGAGGGTGAAGTCTCAAAGTGACAAGGCGATAGAAATGAGCGATAAAGACATTATCGAGCCTGATTTTGACCTAACAGTTTCGGGTTTTGTTTTTGTTGGATGCGGCCCGTATTGTTCAAGCCAAGAGAATCACTGGTCTCGTTCGGATAATATTCTTTACCGTTGCGTAAAGTGCGGAATCCTGATGCCCGCTACGCAGAATGATGACTTTAGCTGTGAGTGTGGTGCGATGTATGTTGACCATGACATGCATCGTTTTGGCTCACACTCTGGCGATCAGAGTATTCTCGTCTATCGTCAGGAAACTTAGTGGCGGTATGATTTTGCTCGCGTGGGCATGTAAGATGATCATCGGTGAAATCAATAGTGCAAACGATCAATCACCGGGGGCTTCCGTTTCACGGAGCACCCACCGCCACCCTGTTATAATTTTATTCGTCTGATTCGAGAGTTTCATTGCACGTCGAATGACACTTGCCTCCATCCCGACTGCTGGCGCAGATCGGGCTATGCGAACTTTGCGGTGAATTAAATATGGTTCCCTCCCATCTCACTGGCGGGCAAGCCGCCAGTGCCACCCAAGAAGAGAATGAACCCTTTGCGTTTCTTCGCCTCTTGGCGGCTTTGCGTCAAAATAATGGTCGCTCAAACTCATCTTGCCAAACACGATGTACCAGAGTTAGCGTTCGTGGTTCGCCTGAGGGCGAATTGATCTTTGGCAATTAGAATGTCATGACAACGTCAACATAGCCCTACTGCGCAAGCAGTTGGGGCTG
>Ga0222718_10005357_pt1 | contig 10422 bp, 13 predicted proteins | sample C33_27DmetaG_FD_165045 | JGI IMG/M metagenome (GOLD analysis project Ga0222718, IMG submission 165045) | Estuarine water microbial communities from San Francisco Bay, California, United States - C33_27D | ecosystem: Environmental > Aquatic > Marine > Unclassified | place: USA: California... | reverse complement strand
AGAACAAAATAACACAAACTATAAGTAAAAAAGACATCGAATAATTAAAATTCTTAATAAATTTTTCACTTGTGGCAAATTTTCTCATATATTTTCCCATTAAACACCAACCTGTCTGACTACCTACTGCCATTAAAAACCATAGCGTAGTTAAGATAATTGAGTCTCTTAAATAATTATTTTCTGCATCAATAAACAAAGATATTGAAGTTAAACCAACAATAATACTTTTAGGATTTACGAATTGAAAAAAGAACGTGTTTATAAAAGTAACAGGTTTTGGATCTAACTTTTTATTTTTGGTTTGACCTCCAAAAGAAAGTTTGTAAGCCATATATAAAAGGTAAATTGATCCTAAAACTTTAATAATTGTTTGAATGAACTGATATTTTTGAAATATTGATACAGATCCAAGTTGAAGTAAAATAATCAGAAGTGTCCAACCTAAAATAACCCCTAGCATAGTAGGAATAGCTTTCCTGACACCAAAATTAAAAGCAGTATACGATGTCATGATATTGTTGGGTCCAGGTGAAAAAGAAGTAGCGATCCCAAATAAAACCATGGGAACTAATTGTGATAACATTTAATGTTCTGCTCTAAACCTATTATGACAAGCTGAACAGTTGTTCCACATTAACTCTTTTTGAACAGCTCTTAGATCTTCTGCTGTATCAATTGCTTTTGCAAGCTTGATCATATCATCGGATGCTTTTTGCATTAAAGCGTTAAACTCATCTTTATTTTCCCAAATGCTTGGAAGAGCTTCTGTTTTAAATCCCTCTTTAGTATTATCAGGAAAGTAATCTAATAACTTTTTATAATTATCAGACATTTTTTTCATCAAAGGTTTGGCTTCTTCAATTTTTTTCGATTTAAGTAAAATAGAAATTTTTTTTCCATTTTGGTAATTTTCACTAAACATGGCTTTTCTTCCTTTAATAATTTCTTCTACGCTTTGGTTCGCATAAGAAGAGTTAGAAAAAGTTACTAAGAGAAATAAAATAAATATTTTTTTTAATTTCATAATTGATCTGAATTATTAAATAGTCATAAACACTGAAGATTTTCCATCAACAAGTTGATAAATAACATACGGTTCTTCTTTTTCTCCTGGCATACCAGGTGTGCCTATAGGCATTCCAGGTAAGGCAATACCATCAATGTCAGGCTGCTCTTTTAACAATTTGTTAATTGCCTCAAGTGGCACGTGGCCTTCTATAAAATATTTACCTAAAATAGTAGTATGGCAAGACTGCATGTCTAATGGAATGTTATATTTTTTTTTAACAGCTTGAAGGCTTCTCATATCTGTTTGTTTAACTGTAAATTTTTCTTCCTCGAGAAATTTAACATAACCATAACAACATCCACACGATGGAGTTTTGAAAACCTCAACATTGTGTTTTCCAGCTTTGTTTAAAGCTAAAGCATCTTGCTTGTTAGTGACAAAATTAAAAATTAAAAAAAATGATATTGATAAAACTGCTAATGCAGATAATCTAGATAGGTTGTTTTTAAAATTCATAATATGATATAATTAAGAATGATTTTTAACAGCTCTCAGGGTTACGGTCTACTGGCAAAATTGTTCCACTGGATCACATTTATTGCGCTAATAATTCAAATTCCATTTGGTTTTTACCTTGTTGGACTTGAGTTTTCTGACCGTAGAATAGATCTTGAGAATATCCATATACTAGCAGGGATAAGTATATTTTATCTTGTTTTACTAAGACTGATTTGGAAATTATTTAACCCTAGCCCAAAATCTGAGCATAATTTTTTTAGAGGTCAAAATTTTATAGCAAAAACAAATCATTTTTTACTTTATGTAAGTATATTTGCCATAACTATATCGGGAGCACTTAAAAAACTTTATATGGGTGAAAAACTAAATTTTTTACTTTTCGAGTATGGGTTTGAAAAAGATAATTTTCAATTAGCTGATGCTTATTATGAGGTGCATATCTATGCAAATTATCTACTGATCGCGCTAGTAACACTGCATATACTCGCAGTAATTGCTCATCATATTATGTTTAAAGATAAAATAATAAAAAAGATTTTATAAATTATCGCTTTGATTAGCAGACCTTGTTTCAATCCATACCCATTCACCATCATGATCTCGGCAAGCATTGTTCTCATAAACGTTATATTTTTTTCCATTTCGAACAATCACTTCTACATAGTCTCTACAAAAATAACCAAGTTCATTTATAAATGTTGAAAAAGGAATAATGTACCCTTCAAAAGAACCTTGCGCCCATCGATGTCTTTGATTATCTGATTTTGTCTCAAGTGCTATTAATAAATTTTCCGCTGCTACATCGATATGTTTATCATTCATTTTGCTGTAAAGATCTTCTGTAATTTCAGCATTTTCAGTATTTAAATTTTTTTCTTTTTTATGGAAAAAAGCCTCTGAAGAATTTGTAAATAAAAATAAAAATAAAATCGCAGAAAGCCCGAGGAAAAATCCTCGAGCTTTACTATAACTTATAAAGAGAGAGTTCTTATAATAAGTCATTTGCGTCAATTGATCCGTCTTGATTAACATCTAAGCTAACTGTTTCCCAACCTGTATCAACACCAACACCTGGCTTAACGTCTTCAATAGTAGCGTTAAGATCATTAGTTGTGCTCACTACTTGATTTTCTAAGTTAGGAATATCTGCTTCTAAATTAGCAACTTCCGTACTAAGACTAGATATATTTGTCTCAGTAGTTGAAATTTGACCAGACACAGCATTCACTTGTTCAGTAGTTGAAGTTATTTGATTGTTAACATCATTTAACTCATTACCTAGAGTATCAATTTGAGATTGAATTGTAGCTGTTTGTTCCTCAGTTAATTCAGGATTATTAAGCTGAGTATTTAAATCATTTATTTGTGCACTAACCGCATTTGATTGTGCTGTAAATGTATTTAAATCAGTATTCAATCCTACTAATTGAGTATTTAAAGTTTCTACATTCGCCTGCAAAGTTGATAGAGAAGCTAAATTACTTTGAATAGTTTGATTATTTAAAGCAATTTGATCATTCAAACTTTGAATTTGATTTTGTAAATCAGCAATACCTGTTTCGTAGATATTTCCAAAGTTAGCTTGTAAAGCTCCAACATACGCTGGTTGACCTAATTTCTTAGCTATCTCAACGTAAGTTTTTACTCTTTGGCCGTGATTAACAAATCCAGCTGAATAGACTTCACCTTTCACCCAACCACCATTCACTAAAGATTTACTTCCTTCTTTATCTAATTTTCTAGATACTTTAGTTATATCCTGTTCAAATTTATCATCAGCTTTGGATAGTTTGTTTGAAAGTTTATCTTCAGCTTGATTAATTTTTTTATTTGGATTTTTAGCAGTTACAGCCTTCTCAGCAGCTTTTTGATATTTAGCCTGCGCTTTAGAGATCTCTTTTGCATATTTCTCAAAAGCTTTAGAAAAATCTTTATCTACTTTTTGAGTAAATTTAATATTTTCTTTTTCGGCTTTAGCTATATCTTTTGTTGCTTTCTCTGCATTTTTTGAGGCTTTGTCTGCTGTTTTAGATGCTTCTTTTGCAGCTTTGTCTGCAGCTTTAGATGCTTCTTTTGCAGCTTTCTCTGCAGCTTTAGATGCTTCTTTCACGGCTTTGTCTGCAGCTTTAGATGCTTCTTTTGCAGCTTTGTCTTCAGCTTTTGATGCTTTTTCTGCAGCCTTCTCCTCTTTTGATTTAGCGTAAGCTATCGATCCAAATTCACTTATTCCAGTATAATTTCCTATAACGACACTGTTAGAGAGTGAATATGAAAATATAACAGCAGTGCTAAATAATATGGCTTTGTATAAAAAGCCCTTTTTTTGCTTGTTTTTCATAGTTTTTCTCCTTTGTTCACTACCTATGTCGTTTGAAAACTTTTTTTATTCGATTATCGAATAAATTTATTTTTGAAACGACATATATCATAGAAAGGTTAAGTTTGCTAAAATTTATCAATGAGCAAATTAAAAAAAGAGCTTATGTTTTTAATGCCTAAATTAAGACGGTATTGCTACGGTTTAACAGGTAATAAAGATCTTGGTGATGATCTTTTACATAATTCTGTAGTAAAGATTCTTGAAAAATTTAACTTTGGCTTTAATGCCATAGATAACCTTTCAGCTTACATGTACAGGTTAATTTCAAATACATGGAAGGATGAATTGAGAAAAAAATATAGAAATGTAGAAGTGCACGTAGATGATATGATTTATAATAACCTGCCTGAATTAGAAACAGGAAATTACGACGGAAATATTGATACACTTAATGAAATAAAAGAAAGCATTAAGTCTTTAAGCTTAAAACTAAGGGAAGTATTAATTTTAGTTGCTTTAGAAAATAAATCTTACAAAGAAACATCTGAAATTTTAAATATACCAATTGGAACAGTGATGAGCAGATTAAATGAAGCTCGTAAAAAACTATCAGGTCAAAAGAAAAATAATGAGATTAAAGAGGTAAACTGATGGAAAAAATAGATGATTTAAAATTACAGATGTATGTAGATAATGAACTTTCTAATGAAGATAGAGCGGCTGTTGAAAATTATATTAAGAATAATTCAGAAGCTAGATCTCTTGTTGAAAGTTATAAAAAGATAAATCATCTTGTCTCTTCAACATACAGTCAAATTAAATCAGATGATCTTCCAAAAAGAACACTTGATTTACTAATGGATGAAAAACCAAGTTTAATAAGTAGAATTTTAAATTATGAAGTAAAATTATTTCCAGCTTTAGGAGCTGCCGCAGCATTAATGGTGGTTGTGTCATTTAGTTTAAATATTCTAAAAATAGATAATAATCCTATAAACCCAGCTACTTTAATGTCTGAAAATAAAAGGCATGTAGTTTTAAATGAATTACAAGATATTTTAAAAAATAGCGAAGATAGTTTGAGCGGGATAGTTTCTTTTAAGAATAAAAATATAGAATACGAAGAAGTAAAATCATATTTAGACGCAAAAGGAAGAGAGTGCAAAGATATTAAGTTTAAAAACTTTGTAATTAAAGATGCAGTTATTAACGAAGCTACTTTTGTAAAACTTTCTTCAGGAGAATGGAAAGTTACAAAACTTGAATTTATAAAAGATAGTTCAGTTGGTATTTAAATTTATTGATTTCTTATCATAGGATAAACTTTAGGACTTAAAAATTTTAAATTAGTTATAATTATTAAAAATAATGTAACTAGTCCTATTGAGAATCCAAGTATGATTAAAGATTTAAAGTCAAATTGCCAATTTAATTCAAATATCTTTTCAATAATAAAATAAGAACCTATAACGGCAAATAAAACAGCAATTAAAATTACTGATTTAAACATTATTAAAAATTCAATCATTGATGAGAAAATTATTTCTTTCTTTGAAAAACCTAAAATCTTAAATACTAAATTTTGAAATTCTTTAATTTTTCCCTGAACCATAATCGCACTTGAGATAACAATTAATCCTATAATAATAGTAATTGCAGAAATTAAAGTTACAGCCACAAAAACCTGATTTAGAATTGCGCTTACTTTAGTTAGGTAATCTGCAATTTTTATTATTGATAAGCTAGGCAAGCTTTCTATCATTTTAATTTCGTTGAATTTATTGACATCATTAAATTTTGCTGTAGCTAGATATTCATGTGGAATATTTTTTGCATACTGAGGATTAAATAGCATTGCAAAATTAATACTTAAATCTCTATAATCTACATCTCTAAAATTAATTACTTCACCGTCTATCTGTTTGCCGTATATGTTTAATGTAAAAATATCTCCAATTTTAATTCCAAAGTCTCTTGCAACTTTTGCATCTAATGAAATTTGTAACTGGTTAGGTCTCATTAAATCCCACCACTCACCTTCAATTATCGGATTATCTTCTGGAGCAATATCCGACCATGAAGATCGTCTTTCACTTCTTATAACCCAGTAACTATCATTGCTTGGTTTGATAAACGTTTTAGGATCTTTACCGTTAATCTTTGTTATTCCTGAAGTAATTATTGGAACAACTTCTAAATTTACATCTTTTTCCATATTTAGAACTTTCTGAACAAAAGTATCTTTTTCATTTTGTTGAATTCCTACAAAAAAATAATCTGGAGCAATTTCAGGTATAGACTTTCCTATTTCTCTTTTAAAGTTAGTGCCCACCATTGCAAGAGTAAGTAATAAAGTAACTCCCAATCCTAAAGACATAATTGTAATAGGAGTAATGCTTTTAGTTTGGGTAATATTTTTTATCGAAACTTTAAGAGGAATATTTGATCTATTTTTTAATTTTCTAAGTAAATAAACTATCGCTCTAGATAATAAAAAGAAAACAATAAGACACGTAAAAAATGCCCCAAAGTAACTTAAACTATACGTAGGGTTTGCTGAGCCGATAGTAAAAAGAAGAACTAAAAGGCTTAATAAAATTAAGCTGAATATAATTGATTTTCGTGAGTAGAAAAATTGTAAGTTCTGAAAAACATTTCTAAATAAGTTAGATGCTTTTACTTGATCAATCGCGTTTATAGTTGGAATAGAAAAAATTATTAAAACTAATAAACCAACGCTAAAGACTTTAAATAGATTAAATACTGAAAATAAAGGTTGAATACTTAATCCTAAACCTTTTGAAATATAAACATTAGCAATTGGTACAAATAGAAAACTCAATGCATAAGAAATTAATGTGATTATTGAAAGCAAGATTAATAGCTGGAGATAGTAAATCGCTTTTATATTAGTAGAGAAAAAACCTACGGCTTTTCTTACTGCAATAGACATGTTGTTTTGATTAATAAAAGATAAAAGAGTATTAGCGATACCAATTCCTGCAATAAGCATAGCACTAATAGAAACTAGTGATAAAAATTGAGAAAAATTATTAATTATTCTTTTCAATCCGCTCGCTGAATTTTCTGGGTATCTTAAAATTACTTTCTGATCGTCTTTAAAAATTTCACTTATTTCTTTTCTTAGAGTGGCCGTATCAGCACCTTCATTAAAACGAACTTTATATTCATAATTTAAAAAGCTACCGATATTTAATTTAATTAAATCTAAGGTTTGCTTGCCTGTTAATGCAAAATCTCCAAAGGCAACAAAACCACTTACATCTGGAACTGTTTTCACCATTCCAGCAATGATAAAAACCTGGTCTTGTACTTTTATTTTTTCATCTACTTTAAGTTTTAATGATTTATAAATATTTTCGTTAACTAAAATAGTGTTCTTCTCTTTATGTATACGGTCAAATGCGCCTTCAGGTTCATAAGTTACTGTTCCATACAATGGATATTTTTCATCAATAGTTTTAATTCTTGTAAATAAAGATTGGTTATTAGGGCGGTCTAAAGTTGAAATCATTGTACTGAACTCAACCATTTGAGAAACTGTTGCTATGTCTTTTACTTTTTCAACTAATTCTAAATTTCCCTGAGTTCTATTATAGTCAATCTCAAGATCTCCTCCTAAAAGTGCTTTAGCATTATCATTGAGTTCTTTTTTTAAACTATCTTCAATTGTTAGAATTGAACTTAAAATAAATAAGCTAATGAATAATGTTACGATAATACTGAAAATTTTTTTATAATTTCTGCTTAAATCCTTAAAAGCATACTTTAAAACTAAACTAAGCTCATTAAGCTTAGTCAATTTTACCGTCCTTAATTTTTATTTTTCTTTGAGCTTTATCAGCAAGTTTTTCATCATGAGTAACCATGATTAGAGATGATCCCTCTTCTTTTACATAATTAAATAATATTTCTGAAATTATTTCAGAGTTTTCACTATCTAAATTTCCCGTTGGTTCATCTGCAAGAATTAATTCTGGTTTCATAGCTATAGCTCTTGCGATGGCAACACGTTGTTGTTCTCCACCTGAAAGCTGACTTGGTAAATTATTAAATCGATGTTTCAATCTCATTTTTTCAAGAATTTCTTTTGCTTGGTTGGTTGGGTCTTTGAAATTATTTAACTCTAAGGTTAAAGCTACATTCTCTACTGCTGTGTAATTAGGAATTAAATAAAAAGACTGAAAAACAATTCCAATATTCTTTCTTCTGATCTCTGATACTTCATCTTCGCTTAAACTAGATATTTCTTTATTTTGAAAAAAAATTTGGCCTGAAGTAGCTTTCTCAAGACCAGCGATAAGCATGATTAAACTTGTTTTGCCAGAACCACTCTCTCCTACAAAAGAAATAGTCTCTTTTTTCATTGTTTTTAAATCAATATCTTTTAAAACCTTGATACTTTCATCGCCTGTTTGGTATGTAAGATTAACTTGATTTAATTTAAGAAGTTCACTCATGGTAAGAAGCTTTATTATTAAAATAATCGTTCTGTGTCTAGTAAGCATTAAAGCTTATGCATTAGATAAAGTTCTTTTATTTGGTGATAGCTTAATGGCCGGGTACGGCTTACCAAATGAACAACATTTGTATGTTGTCTTAGAAGAAGATTTAAAAAAATCTGGTCAGAATATTAAAGTAGTAAATGGAAGTGTTTCAGGTAGTACTTCATCAGCTGGTTTAAATAGAGCTGATTGGACTTTATCAGAACCAGATATTGATTTGATAGTTTTAGGTCTAGGAGCAAATGATATGCTTAGAGGGATAAAGCCTAGTGAAACAGAAAAAAATCTAGAAAAAATTATATTGGCTGCAAAAGAAAAGAATATTAAAGTTGTTCTAGCTGGTATGTATGCGCCAACTACTCACGGTGTTAAATTTAAAAAAGAATTCGACAAAATTTATCCAAATCTTGCAATGAAACATAATTTAACTTTGATCCCTTTTCTTTTAGAGGGTGTTGCTTTAAATCCTAAATTAAATCAAAGTGATGGAATACATCCAAATTTTGAAGGCACATTAGTTGTTAGCAAAACAATAAAAGATACAATTTTAAAATTAAAAGCTAATTAATGGCAAGCCTGATTAAACTTCTTTAATCTCCAATAATTGTAAGGCCAAGGGGTTACAAAACCTACTGCTAACATTATTGGCACAACCCACCAGGTTAGCATCGCACCTCCAGTTAAAAGGTAATCAGTTAAATTCATCGCAGCTTCCATGCTTATCATTGAAATTAAACTCATTCCTACTGCAGTCTTAAATGCATTTTTAAAAGTAAAGTTTTGTTTAATTAAGATAATTGTTTCTAGAATAATGCTAGTAATAATTCCATTTATTATTGCTAAAGTCATTATTGCTAAAACAGGGAAAGGAATTTCGGTTAATTGAAAAAATAAAATTGTTCCAAAATCACCAATAGAACATCCTAATAAGCACCATGCAGTATTTTTGGCGCTTCTTGACCAAGTGTGTTTGCAGCTCCAATGAAAAGTTTCAGAACTCATTATAAAAAATTCGCAAAATACTTATGAATAAAAAATCCTAAGGCTAGCAAAAGTATTCCAGATCCATAAATCATCCAAAAATTCATATTGAATTGTTTTGCGAAGAAAAATGGAAGAAAAAATAAATAACTCACAGGTACGGCAACTAAAATACTTTTTGCATACAGAACTGTTTTTTCAACACTATTATGTTCAAAGTAAACAAAAGCAATTGCAATTAATGAAGCCATAGGCAAGGCAATTATAAAACCTGCCATTCTAGGATTTTGACCAGCAAGCCAAGAAGAAAAGGCAATAATTAATCCAGCGAGTAAAGCTTTAAGTGCAAATATCATTAAGCAATATCTAAACCATTATCAGTTTTTTGTGATGGGTGCACTAGGACAACTTTTCCATCTTTTTCAATTGCTCCAAGTATTAAAACTTCAGAAACAACGCCTGCAATATTTTTTGTTGGAAAATTACAAACTCCAATAACTTGTTTTCCTACTAAATTTTCTGCATTGTAATAATGAGTTATTTGAGCTGAAGACTGTTTAATGCCAATCTCTTTTCCAAAATCTACTTTAACTACCAATGAGGGTTTTCTAGCTTTCTCATTAACCTTTACCTCTAAAACAGTGCCTACTTTAATCTGCACTTTCTTAAAATCATCGTAAGTTATTTCCATAATATTTCCTTTCTATAAATAAAAAAGGGGGCCTAAGCCCCCTTTTTAAAATTAGTTAAGCAACTGGATTACAGTTCTTTGTAATTACCTTTGCTCCACTCATAAAATACGTAACCTGGTAAACTCACATCACCTTTTTTATCAAAGCTTAGTGAACCAATTACAGTATCAAATTTACCTTTTCTCATTACTTTAAGAACTTTTGCAGGGTCATTTGATCCAGCTTGCATTGCAGCTTGTTCAAATACTTGCAAAGCAGCGTATGAGTAAAGAACATAACCTTCTGGCTCGATACCAGCAGCTTTAAATTCTTTTACAACATCTGCAGCTGCAGGATTATTTCTTGGATCTGGAGAGAAAGTCATTAATGTAC
>Ga0222718_10005350_pt1 | contig 10432 bp, 5 predicted proteins | sample C33_27DmetaG_FD_165045 | JGI IMG/M metagenome (GOLD analysis project Ga0222718, IMG submission 165045) | Estuarine water microbial communities from San Francisco Bay, California, United States - C33_27D | ecosystem: Environmental > Aquatic > Marine > Unclassified | place: USA: California... | reverse complement strand
GTAGAAGAAAAGGTGCTTCCTCTCTTTAGAATAGGCATATAGTTCTCATCTGGAGCTACTGTGTTGCTTTCAGTTGGAACCAAAACGTAAACAGTTAGAGTGCCAAAAGAGGATGGATTTGTCTGTATTTTATACCCCAAAGTTCTTGCTAGTTTGACTACATTATTGTATTCAATAGCTGTTGACATGAAAGATTCGTTGGCTTGATAATCTAAATAAAAAGAAAGCAAATCACCCACATAAGCAACGGTGTCGAGCATCAAAGCACCAAAAGATGATTGTGAAAAGTCTTTTATTTTGTCTGGGTAATATCTCTTAGCATATGAAACTAGATCTTCACGAATACTATTAAAATCTCTACTTGTGTAGTTTATTGCTGGTTTTTTAGATTTTATTGCCATGTATTAAATTCCTGTTGGGATATCTTCTATAAATAGACTGTCGAAAACATTTAAATTTGTTATTGCATATTTAATTTCAATAGCTAACACGTTTGCTTCGGCATCTGCTCTCTCTATTGTGTCTTTATTTGTGTCAAGAAAATTGACATCAATAATGTCAACATAAGGTATATAGAGTTTAACTTGCTCTATTATCTTTCCCTTAACGGTCCTGTATAGAGAATCTGAGAACTGCTCGAATAAATATTGTTTTATCCCTACTCCAAAAGAAGGATTCATAATCCTTTCCCCTGGAGATGTAAGCACCACCATTTTGATTGCTTGCTTTGTGTTTTCTCTTACATTTTTAGTTAGAGAATAAAAGCCATCCTCCGAGGAAGGGCTTACTGGTATTTTTAATGTGATTCCAGACATAGTATAATTACTTTCTTTTTAAGGATTTATTCTACAGCAGCCAATATTTTTGCTGCGTAACCTACCGGTGTTATAGGTCCAGGCAAGAACCAAGGAGTATTCCAGGTAGGATCGGTAAACGTAGCCAGCAATTGAACTAATATTGGAACTAGTGAGAAAGCTATAGCGGAATACATTTCCATATCCAAGATACCATTTGGACCTAACATCTCTTCAGCATTCAAATCCCATTCTCCGTTGGAAACAGCTTTTAATATTTTTATTGCTCTCAATATTTCCTCTTTTGTCAAATTAAACATATTTGACAATTGATCTCCATATTCTAGCTCCATTAAAGACTGTATTGTAACAGGTAAAGCTTGAGCGAAAGTCTTAGAGGCAGGATAGATACTCTCAAAACTTTGCAACACATCTGAAGTAAACGTGTGGTTTGAAAGATTATTATATAAATTTTCCCACCATTTCCACTCTTGTGGCTCTAATATCCCACCTTCGTTAATGATATTTTGTTGCTCCCAAGATGTTTGCTGACTCTGTAGATAATCCGTTTCGTCTGTTATAAGCGGAATGACGATAAACTCTTCATCATTTTCATTCTTATATAAGCCGATCTTTTCTTTATAGACCTCTCTTGTTTTAACCCCTATGCCGGTGCCATAAAATGAATAAAACATAGTTTTTAATTCTGGATAGTCATTCGCAGGTAACACTATACATAATCTAGTTCCTGCAGCTGCCTTTTTATAGTAAACAGCGGGACCATTTTTAGTTAAATAATCTTTTTGTGAGGTAACATCGCCGCCAATAGATTTTGAATAAGAATCAATAAAAGATTGTTTTGAAATTTTACCTTGTGTTTGATAAAAATTATTAAACCATTTTACATTAGCCATATTAACAACTGTCGCCAGTCCATTTGAAGAATCACGATCTGTTTGATTAGATGGAGGGTTAATGTTTATTCGTGGGGCAGCAGTCGCTGTTTTTTCATTTTCCGATGTGTTTGATGTAAAAAACAAATTTGTATACCCAGGAGTAATCGACTCATTTGAAAAATTCGCTTGTGAAAAACTAGCGCCTGTATAAAGTGTTCTACTAATCGTATTTATTAATGGCAAATATTCAGCACGTAAGTCTATTGCCACAGAATACGAACCAAAAGCTCCATTTGAATTTCCCGGTAAAGTGCCATTAACCAAATCCTTTATTATGGAGCCGTTTTGTCTAACATCAATATAATTTTGCAGGATCAAACCTTTTTTTAATCCATTAAGTATCGGTATAGATCCAAAATCTACCTCGTCTACATCATCATACATCTCAAAGGCAATATTCCCATTTGGTGCCTTGTTAACGATATTGGTTGTTGCTTGAATATCTTGTATTGGTATTTCAAAGCCCGGACCTACGCTAAGTTCAATCCTTCTTTTTAATCTATTAATAATTTTATCATAATATTCAGAAGCAAGATAGTTGATCTTATCTGATGTCTCCGTGTAACGCCACTCTGGTGGTCCAGGGTTTTCTTCTGTAAGGTTGGCGTTATTTTGCTGTGCTGCTTGCTTCTCTTCAAGGACTTCTAGCTTGTATAAAAAGTCTACATCACTATTGTAATCTTGCTGAAGATCTCCAATTCTGGCAGTTGATAGTCTGAATGATTCTTCAATACCAATTAATACTGATTTCTTTATAACATCATTACTAGCAGAAGATAGCTGTTCCAATCCTAGTGAGAAAAACTGCTTCATCAAGCCTTCAATAACCAAACAGTTCAGTAGCAATTTATAAAGAGCTTTAAGATTTGATGCTTGGTTGGCATCTGGATTTGAATCAAAGTTTAGGAAACATTGGTATTTCTTTCTTAAGTCTTTATAATTTTTAAAGATTTCATCAGACAAAAGCACGCCTCCGTCTGAATAATCTGGATTTTCGTTATCTTTTAGAGGTATGTTTGAAAAGTTTTTATTATCAAAAAGCGCTGCGCTCTCGATAAAACTTAGTAATATGGAATCCAATATTGTCTCGACAAGAACGAGATTTGCTGATGCAAAGTCAGGTGTTTCTTCTGTATTACCATATAAGAAGTCTAGCAGTCTTTGAGAGTAGAAATTCTTAGCCTGATCTTCTGTTAAATCAGGATAATCAAACAATAATCTATTCTTATCACCAGAAAGAATTAATGGATTCGCAGTATTTAGCAATTGCTCGTAAAGAACCGTAAAATTATATGCTGAGTCTGATATTCTCTCTATGAAAACAACAGTTTGCTCGTCTTCAGTTATTTTCGAGAATATTAAATAAGTCGAACTAGCCTTTAGTGTTTCGCCAAGATAATCTATAGTTCCTTCGTTGAATAAGTTAGGTGGATTAGTGTTTGTGACAATCTCATAAACATACGAACTGGAGAAAGAAAATCTATAGATTAATAGCCCGTCAACAGAATTAACCTCAGTCAATTCGGGATTAGACACAGTAAATACATTAAGTAATATTTCTTTAAGATTTGTTTGTTCTGATTTGTATTGATTTTTTACACTATCCGATGGATTGTCGTTACCTCCAAGCATAGAGTCAACATTTGACAAGAAATCTCGCAGTTTATCTTTCTGTGAATCATTATCACCACCAAAAAGACTTGTCAAGAAATCTTGACCGGTCATTTTTTGTTTAAGTATGATGCTCTTAAACTGTGATATATCGTTATTGAATACTTGATTGATTGTGTCAATTGTTCTCTTGGCTAGCTTATTCATACTATCCCTTGTGGCTTCATTATAGAAGTCTGGGAATACGCTTGCCTTTCCTGTGTTATCAGAGCAGCCAAAGATGTTAGGCATTAGAGAGTTTCTTTTGCTATCGTTCAATAACCCCAAAACCTCTGCCAAGGCGTTAGTTGCTTCTCTTGAGTCGTTTGAAGCTAAAAGTTCATCCAAAAACTCAAAGTTATCATCACATAAATCGGTATTTATCAAGCTGGCTTCTCTTGCATCTTCTATCTTTTGTAGCAAGAGATCTAAACCACCAGTTGAACCAAGCACATCTTTAAGCCATATAAAGAAATTTGTAATTGTAGTGAAATCGTTATTTAAACCACATCCAAGGAACACCTCTTTAACGATGGCTATAGATGTATCTTCTTCATCCAACGTGTTACTTAATAGTTTTAATTGCAGTTGTATTGGTATTTCTGAGTGTATTTTACCAAACAAACACTGTATCTCTTCTATAGAATTTGTTGGGAATACATCTGCCTGTGCTTTAAGATATACCTCTAATGGGCTTGCGAAACCGCTTAAAACGCCATCTAGTGAATTTTGAACCAAATCGTTAGATGTATATTCAGCTTTTAAATCTGGATCTAATCTATCAAAAGAATCTTCGTCTCCATTAAAAGACTTATCCATAGAAGTTTTAGCAGCATTAACTAATGGTCCTAATGCTGATTTCATAGCCTCATCATAAGCTGCTTTTATCAAAGGAGCAAAAGCAGCATCCAAGCTAAAAGTAGGATACCTTAACCTAAACGCATCAAAAGTCATTTGCTTTGGCAAAGTAACTTGCGAAGTTTTTGCTGATTTTCCAATACTCTCCTGGCTTAAGCCGTTTTCTTGATCCTTTTTCAACTCAGCCGAAGTTTTTAGAGACTTATTTTCTTTAGCGATATTGTCGTAAAGATCTTGGAATTCGCCACTATCTAAACCATTTACATACTTTAATATCTCGTTTTTAAACAATACCGGGATAAACGTCTCAGGTGTAAAACCTGCGGCATCTCTTGCCTCTAACATTCCCGCATTTATCAAGTCTGATTTATACTTGTATTGAGGATCGTTAGTGGTAATGACGTTGTATATCTGACTTGTCTGGCTTGGTGGAATCATCAAAATATACATAAAGTTTTTATTTTGATCTTTTTCCAGCGCAGCTTGTGCGTCTATAAACGCTTGCTCTGCGGCGTCTCGGAGTTCACCGGCTTCGTTAAGTTCATCTATTTTTGCAAACAAGGTGTCGGTCAGTTGAGAAGCTAAATCAAATTTCTTTTCCTTTTCCGCCTCTTTAATTTGGCTTCGAAGCTGATCCCTCTCTTTTCTTAACTTATCCACCTCTGCCCTAAGTGGTAGTAATAAATCAGATTTTTCTTTTAGATTCTTCACCAAAGCGCTAACGTCTGGTAGATTGTCCTCTGTGCTAGGGAAATCGAAAAGATCAGGATCAAATCCTTTAGCTATGTTGTAAAAATAAGCAAATTTGCCATAAAGAATGATTTTCAAATCTAACTCAAAACTCTTACTGCTTTGGGATGTTACAGTAATTGCTGGTGATCCATCTAATACTGGAGGATAAATTATTTCTTTTTTTGCCTGTGGCTTTCCAGCGTTCTCAACAACACAATCTACTATTTCTGTAATATCTAAAGACTCAACAAACACTCTAAAGTATGTTTTTCTTAAATCTGGTATGGTAAGTTTTGTTGACTGTAGCGTGGCGTATATTTCAGCTAACTTTGTTATGTCAACACGATGTAAAAGATTTTCATAGATATCAATAACTTCTGTTGGAACATATTTCCTCAATTCTTCAAAAATAATTCTTAAAGAAGCATCTCCGATAAACTGTGGTATACTTCTGGATGCTTTATAGTTTGCTGCTTTCTGCTCTTGAGTTTCATTTTTATATGAGGAACCTCCAGGTGCAAAATGTTGATAGTCTCCTGCAGAGTTGCCTACTGGAATACTTTGGTTTGATGGTTTCTTTCCTACAAATTTACAAGCATAATAGTTCAGCCTTATTATTTCTTGGTTTAGATCTTTCTTGTCTTTCAAGAATCTATACAATTCAAAATTGTTTAGAGATTTATTTTCAGAATCCAAAAAGGCTAAGAACTCATAATCTTCCGTAAAGACGAACCCGATTGTGGAAGAGTTAGTAATTACTCCAACTTCTACCATCTGTGATACAAGTCTTTTAACTTCTTTAAGCCCAGTAATGATTTCTAATATTTTAGGTGTTGGTGGACCGTCTTTCTTGCTTTCTTTATCAAATGCATCGATGCCAGCTAATAAACTAGAAACGATATAATTTTTTCTAATTCCACCAGGAACCTTCTTCAGTTCCTCAACACCCTGGATTTCAGTTAATGAAGATACTAATTTTTGACCGAACTCGTTGAAAAAAGTTCTAATGTATACCTTGCCAGTTCTGCCATTAGCATCTGCGACGAACTTTAAACTATTTTTGCCTTCGTCCAGAAAGAAGAAATAGACTTCATACATTTGTTCTGGGGCAACGATCTTTGAAAATGCATTTTGATTTGCATACTCTACATAAGCATCTTTTGTTTGATCTATAAGGAAATTTTTTAATTTACCAGTTATTTCCGTTGAAGCACTTTTTGGATCGAACGAGAAAGGATTTCCACTATCAAAACCAGACTTTGTTATTTTTCCATCATCATAGTTAAAAACTTCTGTAAAAATAAAATAGCCATTCTGCAATCTTGTTCTAAACTTCCACCACTCTTTCACATCATAATCAATCTGCAAAAAGCCTTCTGGTGGAGGAGTAATACCAAAATAATCATACTGGGAGATTAAAACCGATGTGGTGCTTTCTATGGTTTCAAAAGCCCCAGGTGTTGTTGTCTCCTCCATCTTTAGATTTTCTTTGACAAACTGCTCTATAGCTGCTTCTGATTTGCTTAAACTAAAGGCGTAGTCTGGCTGTCCGCTGTCTGTGTCAACATTAAAATAATCTAATATATTCGCACTAACCTCTAATCCAGATTTGATTGATTCTGTATAGAAATCGGCTATCTGTAGATATAAATTTCTTAAGCCTGCGGCTGCTATTTTTTTGTAATCTTTTTCAACGCTCATTAGTTAACCTTATTGTAGCTACTATTAATATAATCTCCACCGGCTGGGGATAAATATTGATTTTTAAAGTTTGTTAAATTTAACTTGTGCTTCTGAATGTCTGGAAGCATACTGTTTACCATAAAGGAAGTTGTAAGCTGACCTTGGATTTTTGTTTCTATATCTTCCAAAGTTTTACCACCAGTAACGGCAGTTGGACTTTGACTCGTAACCAACCCAAACAGTATATTGATCGGATCTGGGTGGGTGTGTTTGGCTAAAGCCGAATTAAAATCTGCCTGCTGTTTTATGAAGTGTTCTAGGGTTTCAGCAACCTTAAACACTCTATCAGCCAAATCTGTTAAGCCCTTTACAAGATTAGTCCCCTTGACTATTGGTTGCAGACCGGAATCATCATTACCAGCTATCAATTCTATTCCATTAATAGAGGCATCTAGTGGAGCAAGATTTTCGTTACTAGGATCTGTTCTTGTAATTAGTTTTATGCTGTTTCTAGATATGAATCTCAAATTAGTAGATTTAATAGCTATAGCAGCAGTTCCCTCTGCCTTTCCTGCTTTACCCGCAGCTAAACCATAATACTCATCAATATTGCATTTAGCTGACATATAAATTGTGCTGGCATCTAAGTTGAAGTTTCTGTTAGCTTTTAATATCTCACCATTCGGTCCTTGCGGAGTTTTATCTGGAAAGCCGTGGCTTGCACCAGCACAAAAATAAATTGCTCCAGCTGGAGTATATTGCGGACCAGTTCCTATCTCAGCGGGTCTGTCTCTACAAAGTGAAATTAAAGTATTATCTGGACCAGTTATTAATTTTTCTTCATCAGCCACAGCTATGACTGCGTTGTCTGAATAAGGAATAGCAGCCTTTTGAGTATCAGACAAAGCACCGGCATTTGAGGCGGCTTTGTCCTGTTCTGACGGTTTTCTAGTAGAGAATGCTGTAATCGGTTTCATTTAGTTATATCCATATCTTCTTGATAAAATGTTTTTACCACCATTTTTGTAAGCCAAGCCATAGGTCCAGGCATAATATATGAAATTCATACCAGCTACACCCTTGTAGTGTCCGTATGCTTGTATTCCTGATTTGTTTATGTCTTGCCTGTCTAATTTAAAATCCTGTGTTGCAACGTTGTATTTTATATTCGTCTTTGACGTTAAGAACTTTATCAATTTATCAGCAGACTGTAGTGCTGCTTTTGAACCAATTCTATGAGGTCTATAAACGTTGTTCTCGGGATCTGTGCTTACTAAAATATAATTATCTAAAACGGTGTTATTTTCACCATCAATATTGTCAATTGTGCCAATACCTTCCACAAAAGCAATATTTATTGAGCTTTTTTTATTCGGTAAATTATTCTCAACCATCGCCGCTGCGTCAACTAATTGTATTATTTGACCGGTTTGTGATATTACAAAGTGCGGAATTGGTTTATTTAAATCATATAATAATTCTAAACCATTTTTATAGAAATCTGTAGGATTACTCTTTAAATTTATTGTTGTTACCGTTGCTTTTGTTATAAGACTGCTTGGTCTGTAGTATTGCTTTTTGTAATTTTTGTTTTTGATTAGTCTATCTTGATTTTTACCAGCATTAATCCATCTTTTATTTGATAATGGATAGCCGCTATCTCCATCAAACCTAACAACCTTGAATGGGGTGGCAACCTGCTGATCTGCCATAACAATATTCTTAACCCCCTCGTGAGTGTGAGATAAGAATTCTAAATCTTCACCGGAGATATTTGAACTCAAATACTTTCTCATCAATCCCTTTTGAGCGTCAACGTGTTCTAAATAAGAGTTTCTTTGCGGGTAGTTATCGTGACACTCATCCTTGGTGTCTTTTGGCTTTTCTTGATCTAAAGTTTGAGAATTATTAGGCTTTTTTGGCTCAACTTTTGTGAATTCGCTTATATCAACGGCTGCGCCGCCTGCTGCTTCAACTAACCAAGATTGAAATGTAGGAAAGGCTGAAAGATCGGAAGTTCCTTCTTTTACGTTAGGCTTATTGTCTTCTGTTGTCTGATTGCCACTTTCTGCTCCATCAAATTGATTTGCTATTGACCCATAATCTTTAAAAAACAAAAACTTTATCTTTTTATCGTTTTTGGTAAAATAATTTGTTATTAATTTTTGCTCTTCATCTCGATTGTAATCTAAAAACCCCTCAAAGCTTTTATTATTCTTTCTTAAATATTTTGCAAAATCTAAAATAAAGAATCTCATAGACAACTCTGGATCTAATAAATCAGCGTGTTCGTATTCTTTATCTCCACCAAAGAAACTATTTTCTAAAGTTGGAACATCGATACTCCGCTTTCCAGAATCATAATCCAATCTATAGCTATCAAATTGTTCTTTTGTGTGCTTGAAGATGCCATAACTATCATCAATTGAATCAACATTCAGCACAGTCAAACCAGCATTTGTTATACCTGTTGATGAATAAGCAGACAATCTATAAAGTAAAAGCCAAATTAGTTTTCTCTTTCCATTTGATGGATCTGTTGTGTCTGCTTCTACATCTTCAAAAATCTTATTTAAAAAATATTTGAAAGGAGTTCTCTTTAGTGTCCCTGGTATGCCGCCAACTGTTGAACCCATCCAGTAATCTTGTAATGTCTTGCTCCAGTATGTTTCTTTTTCGCTTAAGTATCTTTTGTATTGCTGCTTTAGCGTTGCCAAGTCAACAGTATTTCCATCTTGTTGTTTTTCTGATGTTAGCACTTCCCCAGAAGAAACTCCTGATGATCCTGTATTTACTATTTTTGAGAACCTTAATATTTCACATTTAAACAGGTTGTTGTTTGGCTTATTCTCGTTGTATACATTTATAACGGAGTTACCTGATGTTACAACGTTAACGTAGGAGCCGCCGCCATTATTGTTCGTAATTTTAACTTGTAGTATTTGACCGACTTGTAGTGACTTTGCTGCTATATCTTCTGTTTGAGAAATAAATACAGGAAAGAAAGCTCCTATTTTCTCTTTATCTTTTTTTGATGGATTGTAAATATCATCTGGTAATGCAGCTGATGAATGAATCTCTGGTATAAAAACACGACAAGCTTTTAATTTGGATAGATTTTTACTTGATGTGTCCGCTGCTTTCTCAAATGCTCCAGCAGTAACCAAGCTTTGCTTTTCTTCTTCACTTAAAACATATAGACAAACGCCGTAAAACTCTCTATTGGTAATTTCATATTGAACGCCAAACTGAGATTTTACTATCTTTTGAAGAACCTCTAAAAAGCTTTCTGAGCCTATTTCAAAGCCTTGATATATTTTATCCCTTACTTGATCGTTTAATAGACCTTTTGGGAGCTTTGATAAAGGTATCGCCACTTTCTATTTTTCCCCTTGGATTACGTCAAAAAGCTCTCTTTTATCATCATCCGATAGTTCGACACTCGTATCGGTTTTCTTAGCCATAATGGACGTAAGTTTTACTAATTGTTCGTTGGATCTTTGTAGAGTTTCCACATACTTGGCTGCGATTAGACCAAGATCTTTGTGGGTTTCTTGACCGTTGGTTATTTCCGCAAAGACTTGCGTGAGGAGTGTAGAGGTGATATCCCGGTCATCACGGATATTATCAATAGCCTCTTGGATATAGTTTTCTAAATCTTTTACTGATCGTCCCATTCTTTTTTAAACTCTCTATACTTTTTTCGTATTTTGTTTAGAGAGCTAACGACCTGTTTAGTATTTAAGCCAGTTATCTCTC
>Ga0222718_10005348_pt1 | contig 10434 bp, 8 predicted proteins | sample C33_27DmetaG_FD_165045 | JGI IMG/M metagenome (GOLD analysis project Ga0222718, IMG submission 165045) | Estuarine water microbial communities from San Francisco Bay, California, United States - C33_27D | ecosystem: Environmental > Aquatic > Marine > Unclassified | place: USA: California... | reverse complement strand
AGGCGAGTATGGAAAGATATATTTTAATAGAACACTGGAAGACTGGATCAACTTTAAGATAGACGATCGTACAAAATTTGACTTGTCCATCTCAAGCGGTCTGGCTCTTTTAGCGGCTCAAAAACAAGTAAAACAAAAACCTAAATCAGACTTCGATAGCAAGGTGTTTTTCAGGAAAGTACGCTCAATCACTCGCTGATTGTTATTTGTATCTTTGTCCATAAAGTATCTACTACGGAATGGACTATACTGGAAAATCATCAAATTACGAGTCTATTTTCCCAGATCCGTTAGCAGAACAAGCCCAAAAGCTCACAAAGCAGTACGGGCTTCAGTATGCTAAGGCGATCTACTCCCAATGGGGAGGTGTGGAAATTGATGGCTCCCTGTATGCGAAACGCTGGCGGGAATTTGAAATTTCACGAGATTATGCTAACGGCACCCAAGACACTTCAATCTATAAGCAAATTCTTACATCGCTGGACCCTAACAACGGTGACGGCGCTCTACTGTCTCTGGATTGGACTCCTGTTCCTATTGTCCCGAAGTTTGTAAAGATTGTAACGAACAAAATTCTCTCAGCCAAGATGTATCCAAACGTCGAGGCTATTGATCCTCTTTCTCGCAACGAAAAAGACATTGAGAAGAACAAGATTAAGGTTCGTGTAGAAAACCGCGACATAATCGAAGAAGCAAAGGCATCGGGCCTTAAGGTTAAGGTAGACCCCGCTGAGCTTCCCGACACTCCCGAAGAAGTTGAAATCTTCTTGGAGTCAAACGTAAAGACCGCTGCAGAGATTGCTGCACAGATCGGTATCAACCTGACTTTGTCTTGGAATGACTTTGATGAGCGCATCTATCGCCGTTGCGTAGAGGATCTCGTCACAGTTGGTGTAGCTGTTGTCAAACGCGAAAACGATCCTAATTATGGCATTGTCACCAAATACGTTGACCCCGCTTATTTTGTGCATAGTTACACTGACGACCCGAACTTCTCCGATATCGTATACGCTGGTCACATTCAGCGTATTTCTATCTCTGAATTAAAGCGCATTGCTGGCGATCAGTTTACCGAAGAGGAGTACAAAAATATGGCCCGCACGGTGATGAACCGCTACGGCAATAATCCAAACATCTTTGAGAATACAAGCTACGACAGAAACCTTGAGCGTTATAACTACGGATATGATGAGTACACCGTAAACATAATGGACTTTGAGTTTGTCAGCGTAGACAACGTCATCTTTGAGAAAAAAACAAGCGCCTACGGAAACATCGGTTTCTACTACAAGGGCACTAAGTACAACGCACCAAGTAATAGCGTATATGACCGCGAGGCTATATATATGCAGAATGCTACGCTCTACGGAGGTACGTTTATCATTGGAACCAACTACATCTACAACTACGGACTAAAGAAGAATGTACCTAAAAACGTACACGACCTCAGCCGTACACGTATGAGCTATAGCGCCGTTGCAACCAATATCCGTCGGATGATTCCAAAAAGTATGGTCTCTGGAGTCATTGGATTTGCTGACCAGCTTCAACTTTCGCACCTAAAGATTCAGCAAGCGATAGCTAAAGCGAAGCCTGACGGACTCCTTGTCGACATCGAAGGACTTGAGAATGTACAGCTCGGTCGGGGTGGAGAGTTGCAACCGCTTGATATTCAGGACATCTACGAACAAACGGGTGTCTTCTATTATCGCAGCAAGAACCCAGAGGGAGGATTCCAGAACCCACCTGTCCGTCCGCTTGATAATAGCATCCGCAATATCAATGAGCTTATCGCTCTGTACAACCACTACCTGCGTATGATCCGTGATGCTACGGGAATCAACGAGGTGATGGATGGAACATCTCCCAAAGGAGAGCAGTTGGTAGGTGTGCGTCAACAAGCCCTTGCGGCCGCAAATAACGCCCTCTACGACATTACTAACGCTTCGTTGGTACTGTACCGCCGAGTGTGCGAAGACATCGTTAAATGCCTTCAAATCGTGCCTCCTAAGAGTATTCTGTTCCAAGCCTATGAGAACGCTATCGGTAAGGAGAATATGAAGGTGCTTAGCTCTTTCTCTAACCTTCCGATGTACAACTTCGGGGTGCGTGTCGTCAGCGATATGAACGAGGTAGACCGTGCTTACTTGGAGCAGAACATTCAGGTAGCTCTATCTCAGAGAGAGATTGACTTGGAGGATGCTATCGCTATCCGACAGTTAAAAGATATTGACCAAGCGGAGCGCCTTCTTGTAGTGCGCCGTAAGAAGCGTATCAAGCAACAGCAAGAGATTGCCTCTCAGAACTCACAGATGCAGGCTCAAATGAACCAGCAGACTGCTATGGCTACCTCACAGGGCAAGGTGCAGGAGGAGCAGATGAGAGCTCAGCTGGATGCTCAGAAGATTCAGTTGGAATCCCAAGCAAAGGCACAGCTTATGCAACTGGAGTACCAGCTTAAGATGCAGCTTGAAGACCTTAAGGGTCGCTACGGTGTAGCCGAGCAGCAGATTGAATCTGGCGTGAAGCAAAACCTTGAGAAGGAGAAAGAAGACCGCAAGGACGACCGCGTTAAAAAGCAAGCTGTCCAGCAGTCCAAGCTTATCTCCCAGCGCAAGGGTGAGCGCCCAGAGCTTGAGGAGGAGACAGACATCGTCGATATCATATTGAATAAATAACTACTTTTGTAAGTGCATAGCGTTTGCACTTTTAACTTTTAACTTTTCTTTTTTGCTATGAGTTACAGCAATATCACAAATAGCGCAGCTTATCAGCTGGCTTCTTTCGGACAAAAAGGATTCCGAAAGCTTGAGACTGGAGAGTCTGGCGCCGCCGATGAATTCTATCGTGTGGTCTACGCACTTGAAGATACTACCGTTACCCTAACCGCTACGGCTGGAGACAATCTCAGCGGCGAGCTTATGCTTGCTGGTACTGCCATCTATGGCTTGTTTTCTAATGTCACCGTAGTGAGTGGTAGCGTACTTGCATATATCGCCTAAGGATGCTTGGTCTCGGACTACAACTCACGCGACGTGTTATAGCTGTGGGTGGCAGTGTTGTCAACCTCATATGGAATATAACGCGCGAAATTTGGGACGATACGTCCGATAACTGGGATACCTAAAACTATTAAGAGATGGATTTAAGAGGTCAAGAAATTAAGAATACCTACGGCAACGTAGTAACGATTGGTAGCAGCGCTGGATCTCCCACTACGGGCGAACTTACCAACGGACAGAACTCCAGCTTCACAAGCACATACTTAAGCGGTAATTTTGGTATTGGTTCTGCACCAACAACCTACGGTTCTTTGAATGTCCTTGCGCTCGGTAGCGCTGGCTCTGCTGGTGGTGGTATTATTGATATCGTAGGAACATCTGGCCGTTTGGCGAGCATCTACACGGAGGCGAGCGGAAAGCTTGTGTTTACTGCTGACCCTACCAACGCTCAGGCTAGCACTTCTATGGAGTTCAATGTAGACGGAAGCAATGCGATGTTTATTAACTCCTCTCGCAATGTTGGTATTGGTCTTGTGTCGCCAACTGAACTATTACACGTTGCAGGAAACTTAAAGCTAAGTGACGGCGCAGATAGAAGCATCAAGGGTCCAGCCAATGCAAACCTTATTATATCCAATAGCGCATCAAGCTCCTTGCAAGGCATTAAGTTCTCTACCGATGGAGGAACAACTACGGATGTATTCATTCAGGATGGCGGCAATGTAGGTATCGGTACGAGTAGTCCAAATGCAGTACTTGATATTCAAAATGTAAATCCTCAAATTCAGTTTACGGATAGTGTTAATACATCTGCCTATTCAAGAATTTTAGGCACTGACGCGGGAAGTTTGATTATTGATGCCGATAAAGGAAATGCGGGAGTAAATAGTGCTATTATTTTCAACATAGATGGCGGCTCCGAAAAGATGCGCATTGACTCTTCGGGTAATGTGGGGATTGGGACGAGTAGTCCTCTTGGAAAATTAAATGTTAATGGTGGAACGGGTGATGGTTCTTCATACGATACTATTTTCTCACTTACAAGAACTTCAAGTACGGGCAATCAATTAACATCTAAAATAGTATTAGATGACAAAGATACGAATTGGGCTAATTTAATTTTCAAGGTAAAAACTACACCAAGTGCGGGAGAAAGTCCTGCATATTATACCGATGCTCTAACTATTGATAATCAAACTGCCAATGTAGGCATCGGTACGATTAGCCCTGCTAATAAATTACACGTTGTAGGCTCTTCAAGCGACACGGCTGGAACTGGTCTTTTGCGAATTGAAGGTGGCGGAGGCGGTGGAAACGTCTCTTGGACTTTCAGAAGCACCGTCACTAATAATGACTTAACGCTAGATAGGCAGTATGGAGGATCCTACTATCAAGCATTAACCTTTCAGCGTTCATCTGGCAACGTAGGCATCGGAACAACCACCCCAGAGACCAAGCTTGACGTAGATGGAGACATCCAGACGGCTGCTCCTGAGACCTCTACGAATGCTGCTTGGAAGCTCGGTAATGTGGGTCTTGGCGGTGTAGAGGTTGGACCTATTGACTACATCACTGTCTCTGTAGGGGGCTTTGTTGTTAAGTTGCCTATTGCCATCTTCCCTGAGACGCAGGCGTTCTACGACCGAGTCATTGCGGATGGCGGAACATTTGAAGGACTGCTGGGCTACGAGAGCGCTGTTACAATTTTAAAAGCACAATAAGATGGATTTCTACGAAGAAGCTTCTCTTGTAATGGTTCCATCTGGTTACAAGGACCAGAAGGTGTATAGTTCCGTTCCTGATGACGGCAGTGCAGACCTAACATTCAGCCGTGCCTCTACTGCAACGCGGATAAATTCTGATGGCTACATTGAAAAAGCCCAAGTAAATTTATTGTTGCAAAGCAATTCGTTTGATACGACTTGGACAAATAGCAGCACAACCGAAACAAGCGGACAAAGTGGGTACGATGGTACAAACGATGCTTGGAAACTAACAAAGTCCGCAATCAACGCATATATTAGACAAGATTTAACGGGTAGCGGTGTATTTACATTTTCAGTATATGCGAAAGCATCCACCGATGGTGGCGATAGTGATGGCATTTATATGCTTATCAATGGTAGCCCCGACTCTTGGGCAACATTTGATTTAAACAACGGCACCACATCTTTAGGCGCGGGCGCATCGGTAGATTCAAAAATTGAGGTAATTGGCTCGGGATGGTATAGATGTTCTTTGACTGCAAGCGGTGGGGTTAGTGACGTCAGAATTTATCCAACTGCTCAAGACGGAACACGTGACGACACAACGGGCGCGGTATTCATCCAAGACGCCCAACTGAACTACGGCCTTGTTGCGCAGACCTATGTAGAAACCACTACGGCGTCCGTAACGGAAGGTGTCGCGATTGATGTTCCCCGCCTTACCTATGATCCCGTTAACCCGACTTCCGCAAGTCTTTTGTTGGAACCGAGTCGGCAAAATTTAATGCCTTCCAGCGAGGATATAGACAATCTTTGGTCTAAACTTCGTGTAACGGTGGAAAATAATAGTACCACCTCACCCGAAGGATTAGTAAATGCTGGTAAATCTATTGTAACGGCAGATGATGGTAATCACGCTTCCTATGATACTATTAGTTCTGGGCTTACTGGCGGAAATCCGTATTTTATTTCTTGTTTTGTAAAAAAAGTTAATACCAAATATATAAGGCTTTACGAGGGATATACTAGTGCTTATGTTGAGTTTAATTTCGATGACCAAACAACTGATTTGCAAAACGGAGCAAGTGATTTATTGTTGGAACAACATCCTAATGGCTGGTGGCGTTTAGGTTTTAAGTTTACGGCAGATGCAAGTGGAAACGGTCAATTTGCATTGTATATAAACGACAATAACAATAATAGATCTTATATAGGTGCGGGTGAGGCCGTTTATTTATGGGGCGCACAAATTGAGGCAGGCTCCTACCCCACCTCGTACATCCCCACCTATGGAGCATCTTCGACAAGGACGAGCGAGTTTGCGAGCAAGGCGGGGATTGCGAGTCTTATAGGCCAATCGGAGGGGACTTTGTTTGTTGAACTTGAAGATACAGATAACTTTCAAGCGTACATAGGTGTTGACAATGGCTCTACTGGGTATAGAATAATCATTTACGGAACTCTTGATAATAAAGTATATACTCAAATTAGACATAATGTAAGTGTTATTTTTAGCGCTCAAAGTGCTGCAATAAGCGGACGAGCAAAAGCGGCAGTATCTTTTAATGCAAGCGGTTCCGTTTTTTATGTGAATGGCGTACAAGTCGGCAGCGGAAGCGGTATTACTTATCCGAATAATTTGGTGCAACTGACAATGAATCATTCAAGCCAAGTAGGTAGCAAAGTAAACCAAGCCCTCCTATTCAAAACCCGCCTTTCTAACGCTTCTCTCTCCGAATTAACTACGTTGTAATGGCTATAGTGTACGTCCATAGAAAACCAGTTGATGACTCTATCTTTTATGTCGGTATCGGCAACGAAGAATATAGAGCTAATCGCTGTTCTGGTAGGAATGCCCATTGGACAAACACTTACAATAAGTACGGACGAAACATTGAGATTGTAATGTCAAACATATCAAGGGAGTTAGCTAATGAGCTTGAAGAGTTTTTGATTCAAGAAATTGGAATTGACAATCTTTGTAATAAAACACTTGGTGGTGATGGATTTAAATCTTTCCATACCGAAGAATCAAAAGCAAAGATGAGCGAATCCCAAAAGGGTAAATGGTTAGGTAAGAAACGAAGCGAATACTTTTGTCAAAGAACTAAAGAATCAAAGCAGGGTTATCGCCCACATCCATCTGCCATTGAAGCTGCGGCTAAGCTCAAAAAAGAGAAGGCCACGCTAATAAAAGAACTTACAACGGGATTCGTTGGTAAGATTTGGGAGGTAGAACAGCAGTTTAACATTGACCGCAGAGCAGTATACGCAAACTATAAACACAACAAGCCCATCACTAAGTTTAAGTGGGAAGGTCTTAATTTTGTCAAACTATGAAATTCTTGAAATATGAAATGTTGCCCGCTGAGTGGGATACTCTAAAGGCCACCATCCAAGTAACAGACTCAGAAGGTAACACCTATTGGGATCCTGCCGTTGTTGTAGCCGTCCACGAGATTGGTCACATCTGCCAGCAGTGGGGAACAGACGCTGAGGGCAATCAGGTATGTGAGGTAGAGTCTCCCAACTGGGCTGTAGATATCCTGTGGGTAGATGCTGTCCCCGCTGACTTTGATGCCTATGTAGTTTGGCCACTCCCCGTAGGAATACATACATTCGCTGGCTGGGAGCAGGAGTACGCTAAGGAGTACTGCATTGCTAACCCTGATGCTGAGTATTGTAACCCCCCTGCACCGATTGAAGAATGAGCCTATTTGACGACGCCTCTTTAGTTTACATTCCCACTGGGTACAAGCCTACTAAGAACTATTCTGGTAAGCCGAGTACTGGCGGTGCGGATATGACTTTCTCAAGAGCTTCTGGCGCTACCCGCGTCAACTCAAAGGGGCTGGTAGAGAAGGTGCGGACGAATTTGCTGCTTCAAAGTAACACATTCAATACGACTTGGACACAGCAAAACACTACGCTAACGAGTGGGCAAAGCGGATACGATGGAAATAGTGATGCGTGGAAAGTAGAGGCAACAACGGCGGCAACGACACGATTACTTCAATCAAGTTCCATTGCAGCGAACACGGTAGTTACCGTTAGTCTTTACGCTAAAGTGGGCAATGTTAATTTTGTCAAGTTTAATTTAGCCGTATCTGGAACAAATAGCATTGTAACATTTGACCTCACCGATGGAACTATTTATAACTCAAATGCTATTGACACAACTTGGAAAGAGGTTGGAAATGGATGGGTGCGAATTTCAGCCACCTTTATCAATTCTAATGTTATAATTGAGCCAAGAATTGAATTGCGCAGTGATTATACTACCGATGTCGCTGACGCTGGTTCCTATGTTTACATCCAAGACGCCCAGCTTGAGCAGGGATTGGTAGCCACCAACTACATTGAAACCACCAGCGCAACAGTAAGCGTAGGACCCGTTAATGACGAGCCACGCCTTACCTATGACCCTGTAAACCCAACAGCTCCCTCCTTGTTGATGGAGCCACAGCGGACGAACTTGGTAGAAAGCGCGGAATTTTTCGGAGCGAGTAATTGGATTTTAGCTGGCTCCGCGATAACTACTAACGCCACAACAAGCCCCGAAGGAGTAGCAAATGCTACAAAACTTGAGGGCGATGGCAGTAGTGTTAATGTGCGTCTTTATGATAACTATACTTACCCAAGTACGGGGGATTACACCTTTAGCGTTTATGCTAAAGCGGGAACAAACGATTTTGTTTTAATATCCATTCTTGGCGTAGCTGGCGGAAAAATTCGTTACTTTGATTTGGTAAACGGAATTGCTGGGTCTGCTGATTCCAAGATTGAGGCAATAGGTACGGACGGATGGTATAGATGTTCGTTTACTGCTACACTTACTGGCCCCGACATTACGGGTAACTTTAACATCTATGTGCCTTATTCAATAGACACAACCTCCTTTCCATCGGATGCGGATGCTAACGGGCAATATGTGTATATCTACGGAGCGCAATTGGAGAAGGCGAGTTACGAATCTTCGTACATCCCAACCAACGGAACCTCAGTAACGAGGGTGGCAGAATCTTCTTATGACCTTTCAGTTTCTTCTGAAATTGGGTCATCTGAGGGCGTTATTTTTATTGACATTCAGACACCATCATCAATAAGCTCAAATACTGCCTTTTCAATTGGCGGTGGCACAAGCGGTGAGTATGCTCAGATTGAAATAAGAACAGACTTGTCTATCAACTGGAGGTATCGTGTTGGTTATGTGGATTACATAAACGCCAACGTTGGCTCCTTTTCGGCTGGAGATAGATTAAAAATTGCTTTTGCGTATAAAAATTTGGATTCTATTCTATACTTGAATGGTTCAAGTATAGCAACGGACACTGGAACGATTGCTACAAACTCTTGGGATGAGATTCGTTTTTCTAATTATGCGGGCACTGGAATCCTTGAGGCAAACGTTAACAAAGCCCTCCTCTTCCCCACCAGACTTGACAACTCAACCCTTGCAACCCTCACCAGCCTTTAAATATTGATGAACCTTAAAATAGTATCTTTGCATTATGGCAACAATAAATCATAAGAAATACGACGAGGCTACTGAGACCTTCAAGGACTTTAGTGTTTACGACGGCAAGGAGACCCTTATCTTTAAAGTTGATGGGTCAACTGGCAACGTCGGCATTGGTACTATTAGTCCTCAATCAGTATTACACATATTAGCACCAAAACCAACTTATACTGATTCAGCTGTTGTATTTCGTGGCGGAACAACAAACAATAATTCACACACTGGCATAACACTCACAAGTGCTGGCAATGCTTTAACTGGAGGAATTGGAAGTAACTATTTAGTTGACGGAACAAGCGCAAGTCAATCTAATAGTAATAGAAGTACGGGCTACTTACGATTTGCGAACACAACAAATGCTGGAAAAACATCAACTGTAGATATAGGTGGCTTTGTAAAAGGAACTACGACCGATGTCTCTAGGTTGTTTATTGATAACGATGGGCAAGTCGGCATCGGTACGAGTACGCCTGCTGACAGACTTGAGGCAGCGGGGAACATTAGAGCCAATGTCAGCAATGGAGGCGGTTTTATGCTTACGGGTTCAAGTACTTCAGGATTGGTAAGAAATGGCGGTACGGGTGTTTCTTTGAGAACCAATGCAACGGATAGATTAACCGTAGATGTGTCGGGATATGTGCGGCTTGAAAGTGGTACGGGTGGTCTTCAGTTCAACGGGGACACCGCAGCAGCCAACGCCCTTGATGACTACGAGGAGGGGACTTTTACTCCGACTTTTGAACCCGCTTCGGGTGCTTATGGCACATTGACCTACGGGACTACTAATGGGAAATATACCAAAATTGGAAATCGTGTTGATTTTGCGCTTCGTGTTACAGTTACTGCATATAGTGCAGGAACAGCATCGGGCTTATTGAGGTTATCGGGACTACCTTTTTCTTGTGCGACTTCTTATGTTGGTTCTATTAGTTTTTCTCTTGTTGATAACTTTGCAGCTAATCGCTACCCAATTAAAGGATTTGTAAATGATCAAACAAGTTATATATTGTTAAGATATATGACTGCTCTAAATACAAACGAAGCTTATGTTAATGCGACCGACATTACGGCTACATCAAGCCTTCGTATTTCAGGAACTTACTTTACAGCTTAATAACTAAACAAAATGATTGAAGAAGTAATCTACATTTCGGGCTTCAACGTCAAGATTGACGGAACGATTGAAGTACGCAAGACCACCGATGTA
>Ga0222718_10005346_pt1 | contig 10437 bp, 7 predicted proteins | sample C33_27DmetaG_FD_165045 | JGI IMG/M metagenome (GOLD analysis project Ga0222718, IMG submission 165045) | Estuarine water microbial communities from San Francisco Bay, California, United States - C33_27D | ecosystem: Environmental > Aquatic > Marine > Unclassified | place: USA: California... | reverse complement strand
ATCGTTTGAGCTCTTAATTCTTAATTTTACAAAAGTGTTCATAAGCAACATAGTACAAGTCAGTAAACCTACCTCACGTAGTCGGGAGTTCTTATTGAGAAATCCGAGTGGTTGGAGAGATTCTGAATGGGAAGAAGGCCAATTTTTAACCTTGAAGGTGAGTTTTCGTGGTACCATCATTCTAAGGAATTATTCCATTGTGCGTGTGGAAGATTCAGGAATCACCATTTGTATTAAGTTGGTAAAAGACGGGCAAATGTCTCAATGGGCCAATGAGGCGAAGATTGGTGATGCGGTAGAAATCAGTTCAGCTGTGGGTGCTTTTACCTTGCCAAAGCCGGTTCCAAATAGATTGTACTTCGTCGCGGCCGGAAGCGGAATAACGCCCATCATTTCCATGCTTGAGGGCATCGTAAAAAAGCAACAACTAGCGGATGTGACCCTGGTTTATGCTAATCCCAGTATCGAGGATACGATATACTTAGAACGAATAAGGCAGCTAATGACCCAATTGAATGGTGATTTGGTTCTTTATTTTGAAGAAAATGAGGTCGATTTCGGATTAAGAGGAAAACTGACCCTTGAAATTTGTCGAGAAACTACAGCACGGTGGCAGAATGATGGGCATGTATTTATATGTGGTCCAGAAATAGTCAGAAAAAACTTTGTACAGGCCTTAGATGAGTGCGCTTTTCCTGAATCAAATATTCATACTGAATCTTTTCTAACATCTTCAAGTGTTGGAAAATCGGGGAGCTTTGAGTTCATGGAATCAAAGGCGGTTGAGAATCTATCAACCTACGAAAATGAAAGTATTTTGGATGCAATTCTTCGTAGAGACTTATCCGTGGATTTTCAATGTAAATCAGGTGCATGCCAATCCTGTGTGTTATACCTAAAGCAAGGGGAACTGATCAATGCAAAAGGCGAATCTATCCATCCTGGTTCTTCATTTTTATCCTGTCAAGCCTATCACCCAGGTAAAGGAGTAGTTAAAATTAGCAATAGCAGTCAGTCCAAAGGTCGCAACTACTGGTTACGCATTGCAAGTGTTATTGCGCTGTTGGCCATCTCAGGATTTACCTTTTTGAATAACGGTAAATTTAAAATGAAGGGTACATATAATACGGGCCATGAAAATCTCCAATGCGAGGATTGCCATTTTGAAGCAGATGGGAATCTCAGACAACAAATCCAGCACAATGTAAAGACCTTCATGGGGATGCATGAACATCAAAATTACGTGGATGTTGGCCATGAACGTGTCGGAAATGAGGCCTGCTTAACCTGTCACCAACGGCCCAATGATCGACATCCGGTTTCTCGATTTAAGGAGATTAGATTTGCTGAACAACGGAAAAAATTGGGTATTCATGAATGTAGAGCTTGTCATGGAGAACACACGGGCACTCGGATGTCAGTTTTACCATCAAATTATTGTAAAAGTTGCCATGAAAACACAGAAGTAAAAGATGATCCGTTGGATGTCCCTCATGAAGATTTGTTTAACAATAACCAATGGCAAACCTGTTTACAGTGTCATGATTTCCACGGAAATCATATTTACAAAGTACCGTCACAAATGAAAGATACGATTCCATTGCTGGATGTTCATTCATACCTCGAAGGTGAGAAAGTCGTTTATTCAACTAGAAAGCATCATAAAGCCCTAAATTAACGAGTCACATGCGCTTAAAATTATTACTGATCCTGATATTATTTACGTTTTCTCAAAGGGGAAATGCCCAGTTAGAATTTTCCGGTGAATTTAGGCCTAGGACTGAGTTTAGAGGAGGGTATAAAACGCCGATTTTCAGGTTGTCGGATATGGCTGTGGTAACAGATCAACGAACCCGCTTGATTGCTAATTACCGTAAGTCTAATGTAGAATTCAAGATTACAGCCCAAGACGTCAGGGTTTGGGGGAACACTCCAACGGTCGGTGGTAACGGCGGATTTTTAGGTATTGCAGAGTCGTGGCTTCGAATAGATTTAAACCCAAAAATTGATGTACGCGTGGGTCGCCAGGCGATTAGTTTAGATAACGAACGGATTTTTGGAGCCTTGAATTGGGCGCAAGCTGGGCGTTTCCACGATGCCGTTCGAGTCAATATTCGATCAGATGAAAAATCAAGTTGGAATACTCAGTTGAGCGTCATAGGGTCAGTAAATCAAAGCTCTAGTGTTTTATCAAAAACGCGTTTTAGTACCAAGGGGTCTTACAAAGGGTTGGCAGCGGCCCACTATTCATGGAAGAATGAAACTAAGGGTATTCAGGGATCCATGCTCAGTAGCTTGGTTATGTATCCAACGTACTGGCATAACCTTTGGCCTGCAGGGGATACGCATTCATTGGCTTATGGTGTTGGAACCCATGGTTTTACCAGTCGTTTCAAGCGTAGAAGTATGGCTGTTGAAATGGAAGGGTATGTTCAACATCAAACGAATATTAGTGATATAGATTTTTTAACCGCTATCACATTGAGCAAGGCCTTCGGTAAAACAAAGATTACATTGGGCACGGATTATTTGAGCAGCGGATTTAAACCGTTGTTTGGTACAAATCACAAATTCTATGGATTTATGGATTATTATTACGTAGGGAATTCGCACCAAAACAAAGGATTATTCAACCCTTATTTTCGTGTAGATCTTACAACCAAGGTGGGTGATTTTTCTTTGTTTGGACATTACTTTAGGTCGGCTGTTAATATCCCTTCAGGAAACGATTGGCAATCGATGGGTGAGGAAATGGATTTATTATGGTCTAAACAATTCTCAAATTCTATACATCTCCTCGGTGGATGGAGTGTTATGAGAACCACTTCGTTTTTAAACGAGATAAAAAATAAGCTAGGATCTCCCCGAATTCAAACATGGGGATTTTTGCAGCTCACGTATAAAATGCGCGAAGAGAAATAAACTGAAAACATGAATAAAAGGATTTTTTACGTCTTACTTTTTGGCTTGATTATTACGCTTAATGTGTACCTCTTTATTTCTGCGCCACCGCCATTAGAATCGTCAAAATCGGTAGAAAAGAGATTTGCTGTTGCAGATATTTTTGAGCAATTGGCGTTGGAGAATGATGTTACCCGCACACTTTACACCAAAGCGATTGTTGGTGCCGGTAAAAAGCAAGGATTATCCTTTGATGAGCGTTGGGCCGAGCAAGATGTTCATGCTGGACCATTGCCTGCATTGTTCTTGCGTGGGATTTCAAATGATATTTCTGAGTCAGAAATTCCATTGGATCTATTTTTAGGTTCTGATTTCCCTATTGAATCTTCCAATCAGTTTAAAGGAGTTCAAGCAGAAAAGTTTGCTCAAATGCGAGAGGATAAGAAAGCAAAGTTCTTTTACGATGAAATCTCAGGAAAACACATTGCCATGTTTCCGGACTATGCCTCTGCACAACCTTGTGTGACTTGCCATAATAAGCATGAGAGAACGACCAAAACAGACTGGGTTTTAGGTGATATCATGGGTGCTACTACATGGGCTTATCCTGATGATTCATTATCTACAGATGATGCATTGAAGCTTATTGCAGCCTACCGCAGTGGGGTAAAAGAAACCTACTTACAGTATTTGAAGAAGTTTGATGAGCCGAGCGGTGATCGTAAACCATTCATTGGGAATAAATGGCCTTCGCAAGGATATTTCCTTCCTGATTTCAAAACATTTAGTGATTCAGTTCAAAAGTTGGTCTCACCCGCCATCTTATCTACGGTGTTAGAAAAGGTATATGTCCAAAACTAGTCTTTGGTCAGCTCTAAGCTTTTTCTTAGCATTGACTTTAACCCTTTGGTTACTTATGAGATCAATGGGTGTAGAGTTGGGTACTGCGTTTGAACAATGGCAACAAGAAAGAGCAACAAAAAATATTACTGGGTCGTTACTGCTCGTAGGAATTCTGGGTCAATGGTTATTATCCCTGTCGAGAATGGTATTTAAATCCAAAGAATCGGCTAGGTTGAAGATAAAAGAATTACATCTTATCACCGGTGCCTTAACGCTCATCGGTGCCTTTTTGCATGCATGGAACCTAGGATTCGGCATGTTGTTTTTCTTGATGTTGAGTTTCATTTTCAATTCCATTCTATCTTCAATTTATACCCTGAAAACCGAAGGAGTGGTTTTTAATAAAGCGAACATGTCCTACTTGTTACCTACGCATATTGTACTATCGGTCATTGTTACGTTTTTATCATTGATGCATTGGTGGTTGGTCATGACCTTTAACTAGTTTTGTATCTTTTATGATCTTCAGACGTATATCTACCCTCCTAACCATTGTCTTAACATTTAAAGCTGCTTTATCTGTAAATATTACATTCTCAGTTGATATGAAAAATGAGGTGGTTTCATCCGATGGGGTGCACCTCGCTGGTAGTTTCCAAAGCCAAGCTGGATATCCAGATAATTGGAATCCGGCCACTACAAAAATGCTCGATGCTGATGGCGATGATATTTACACCATTACATTGGATATCCCACAAGGATATTGGGAGTTTAAGTATGTGAATGGCAATAGCTGGGATGGAGCAGAAGACGCACTTGGAGATTGTACCGTGGGCCAATACAACAACAGGGTATTAAATGTAGGGAATGAGTCTCTTATGCTTAAAACAGTGGTTTTTGGAGAGTGTCCAGAAGCATTAGAATCGAATTATACATACCCTGATACATCTCAACCACTATTCTGGTGGAATAACCGAGTTTTCTACGAGATTTTTGTGAGGAGTTTTGCCGATTCAGATGGTGATGGAATAGGGGATTTTCAAGGGATTATCGATAAAATAAACTACCTAAATGATAACAATCCTAAAACCAATTCAGATTTAGGAATAGGAGGTATTTGGCTTATGCCCATGATGAAATCTACCAGTTATCATGGTTACGATATCGAAGATTATTACGAAGTAGAAGATGATTATGGTTCAATGACGGACTTTCAACGATTGCTCGATACTTGCCATGCTCATGACATAAAAGTAATCATTGATTTGGTGATTAATCACAGCAGTGTGAACCACCCTTGGTTTAAAAAATCAGCAGCGAATGATCCAACTTATCGCTCTTGGTATCGCTGGGATGAAAATCCACCAACGGATTTAGGTCCATGGGGCCAACAAGTGTGGCATGCTCGGAATAATTCCAATTATTACGGAATATTTTGGGGTGGAATGCCCGATTTGAATTATGATGAGCCAGCGGTTTTTGATGAGATTAAGAAAATTACCACGTATTGGTTAGAGAAAGGTGTCGATGGGTTTCGGTTGGATGCCATTAAATATTTGGATGAAGATGGCACGACATTAGAAAATACCCCGAAAACCTTTGAGTTATTGAACCAACTGCGTCAACATGTGAATGAGGTGAAAAAAGATGCATTCATGGTTGGTGAGGTTTGGGATGCAACACCTAAAGTACTGCCTTATGTTTCCGATACTACATTAAATAGTTGCTTTGATTTTACCTTAGCCGATCATATTCGAGGCGCTATTTTTAATAAATCAGCAAGTCAACTGAACGTACATCTTCAATACATTCAAGACAATTACCCATTGTCTCAATATTCCACCTTTCTTACGAATCACGATCAGAACCGAATCTATTCGGAACTTAATCGAACCGATTGGATGAAATTGGCATCATCTATTTATCTAACACTACCTGGAGTTCCTTTTGTTTATTACGGAGAGGAAATTGCTCTAACAGGAGTGGGGGATCATTTGAATATTCGAACACCTATGCAATGGAACGGAAGTAATTATGCCGGTTTCTCGAACCGTTCACCTTGGAGATCCTTCGCTCAAGATTTTAAGGGGAATAATGTTGAACTTCAGCAGCAATCAGATTCTTCAATTTGGAGCCACTATCAACGTATTATTGATTTGAGGAATAACGAAACTTCCTTGCAAGAGGGAATCTATTGGCCCATAAAAACCAATCAATCTAGTCTGTTTACCTACGCTAGAACACACGGAAAGATGAATCCATATAGGTATGTATTGACGCTCCATAATCTGGGAGATACGGCAATTAATTTGGTCGGTAGGACTTCGCAAACATTGCTAAAACCCGGTACGAGATATATACAAAACGCCTTAACAGGAGATGATTTGGGAGAGATTATGGTGAACGATTCGGGAGAAATAACCCAATGGCCTGATAATTTTAGTTTATCCGCATTTTCGAGTTTGTTTCTCCGTGTTTGGGATGCAAAAACAACTAAAATTCACACGGAGAATAACGTAGAGGTAAAGATTTACCCCAATCCAACCGAAGGAAAAGTAAGGATAAAATCCAATGGAAGTAACCTTAAGTATGTCAGTATTTACTCCATAAACGGACAGCAGATTTTAGAGCGTAAGCTATCAAATACAACAGAAGGTATTGACCTTAGTGGTTTTCAGAAGGGCTTATATATAATGATTATCGAAGACAATCAATCGAATCGATGGATAGAAAAAGTGATGATTGCAAGGTAAGGGTAATCAAGTATCTTGAATATTACTTCAACTTCCCAATAGCGTAAATATAAGGGGAGAATAGACGGTTCTTTATTCCAAACACTTTGTACAAAAGTTTACCTGTAAGCCAAATGCTTTTAAAGAGAATCTTGGTTAGAATATTTTGATCTTTATAGTTTTCAAGCCAAATGGTGAAGCCACCAAAGTATCCTGTTTCTATAGTGTCAAACGCGTTTAATAGTTTTTTAAGATAATTTGGATCCATACACTCTATGTAATGTTTGGAGTAATTGTCCATGTCAAACCTTCGTTGAATCCAACCATTGATACCCCTAAAATTAGGTATGATTAAAAACAGTGTTCCAGAATCATTGAGGAAGGGAGTGTGTCCCTCTATGATTTTTTTGGTGTCTTCAAAGTGTTCTATTAAACCAATGGAGAAAACCAGATCATATTGTTTTTCAGCTTTGAAATCAGAGAATACATCAATTTCAAAACTTTGAATATCACTTTCTTTTAACCCATTCGTTTTCTTAAATTGACTTATTAACTCATCGTCAATGTAGTAATCAACTAAGTCAGATGGGATGCCGTATTCAAGTTGGAGTAGAGCGGAAAATGTCCCTGGGAATCCGCCAATTTCAACGGCATTTTTAATGTTGTTTTTTTGGATGATTTGGTCGAACAAGTCTTTAAACAAGGACTTCCTTTCGATCGGCTGGCTGAAAAGTTCCGGTTTCGCACTCCAATAATTTTTCCAAAACTCCCTATCCGTTAATTCCATTGACATTTTCGTTTGTTCTATTGCCGTAAAAATACTCATTTTGTGTTGAGCGGATAGACTTAGGTTTTAAATTTGTTACACATTGCAATTGACTTGGTCGGTTAGGTCGAATCAGTTGCACTTTGAAAGTAATGTGGAAATTAAAACTCAATAGCTCGTTTCAATGGTTCATGATCCTGATTTCAGGCGTTATCATCATTGATTTCCTGCTCCCCGGTGAAATGGTTAACGATCGTGTGCTTAGGGTAGATCGGGTCAGGCAGAGTCATCATAACGCGTCGGGAAATTCTCATTTTTCATTTACATTGGTAGGAGAACATCACAAGTTTGATATCACCGAGGATTTTGCCAATGCTATTGATGAGAATGATGAAATCAGATATTCCATTTCGCCCTTGTTCAAGGAGGTAAATCGATTTAAAAAAGTGAAATCAGATCGTGCGACTTATTTTCCATTGCGGGTTATTTCAGGGTCTCTTTTACCCCTGCTTATTCTATTATTTCTCACTGCAGAAAGAATCTTGAAATGGGGTTTAAAAAACCTGCAGATGGTATTAGCCATATTGCTGGTTGTAGATTTGGTTTATTTGATATTGCATTGAATGATATAAATCCCAATATATACGCTTTTGTTGTCTTAGTAATAACGGTCTCGGATGAGCCGAGTTATGAGGCAAGGATTATTGAAAACTCAACAACAACCATTAGGCAAATAGTTCAAATCCAATTCCATTAAATTTGTTGTGTGTTTAAGGAACAACATTATTTGAAGTATAAATTTTTCTCTCTTCTTATACTCGTTGTTTTAGTGGGCTCGTGCCGAGACAAAGAACCCATATCAAATGAGAACCCTACGTTTAATGACAACCATTTTGGTGTTAATGATCATTACATTCTAAAAAATAACAAACCGTTTCAAGTCAAGGGAATGGTTTATGTGCCGGGATATCCAGGCTTTTTGCCATGGGAAATTGAAAACTCAACTTCTCTTCCTGTTGATTTACAAAATAGTATTACAACTGACATACAAAACATCAAGGATATGGGAGCCAATACGATACGATTTTGGGGCGCTCCAAAGTTTTGTTACGAAGCATTAAAAAATGTGGGGGGACTGAATTTCATCCAAGTAATATGGATCAAAGGTGATGAGCCCGATTTTCAAAAGCCGCAGTTTAAGGAGACGACCAAAACTTATATACGTCAAGTAATAGATAGAATTTATTCGGTTTTCGATGATCATTCACCCCCACTGGTGGCCATTTCCATTGGAAATGAACTCAGCAATTCGAGTATACGTTCTACCAACGCGACACATCCATTGATTCGCCAGTTTAGTGGCAACTACATTGTTACCGATTCCAATATCAATGCATCAGAAGCTTTTATTGCGGAAATGGCTGATTTTGTTAGAACCTATGAGTACAACACATACGGCCAGCAGTCATTGTTAACGTATTCAAATGAAATTCGAACCATTGATGTTATCGATGTGCCCTTTCTAGATTTCGTATCGCACAATGCATACTCCTATGCGGTGCCCTATTACAAGCCTAACACAGCTCCTGGTAGTCGTACTGGGACTCTGTTTCAAGGTTGGATTGAAAAGATCAAATCGAAACATCCCAATAAACCTTTACTCATTACCGAAACCGGATTGAGTGTTTCTCCAAATGTAGCTCAAATAGGTCCACCTAATTATGGGTATGGAGGGAATACGGAGGCGGAACAAGCTACCGGCATCCTACAAAACATCAAGGATATCCAAACAGCATCATGGCCCATTGCGGGTGTTTGTATACATGAGTATTTAGATGCGTGGTGGAAATTTGGATTGGAAGATTCGTATACCCAAGACCCCGACGATATTGAGGAGTGGTTTGGTATCGTAAAACTAAAAAAGCAAGGCAGTTGGTATGAAACTGAGTTTCGTCAATCGTACCATTCCCTCAAGGACTTGTGGAAATAAAGGGAATGAAAACCTCTTGAATTTTGGCAGTCTAAAGGCACCCTGCCCGTTTATAATTAATTAGCGTTTACTTTTGATGTTGTCCAAATCGTATTTTATAAATCAAATAAGTGATTGTATATCAAAAATAGAATGTAAAATCTTAGTGATCCCGCCAGGAGTGTAAATTTAGGGTTTAAGTAATTGAAATATAATTAGATGTATGAAGGAGTGGTGATCAGGTGAAACAATTTAGAATGAAAAAACATTATTAATTGATTTACCTCTGAATAATTAAAGGGTACTGATAATATTTTCCAGTATTATTTACAATGATATAATAAATCCCCGGTGGTAAATTTGAAACGTTAACTGCCCTGTCTATTGTGGTACTTAAATTTATTTTTTTGCCTGTTATATCTACCGCATATATTTCGGCATTTTTTAAATTAATAGGTAAGTACACAATGTTGCTTGATGGATTAGGATATAATTCACCCTTTTCATATCTGTCTTGAAAATTACTGTTGGAGGGACAAACTATTATATCTGTGACGCTTTGAGGAATTTGAAATTCTGAATTTTGCTCAACTATTTTTTTGCCGTCTGGTGCAACTATGGTGTAGGCATTGTATTCTGCCATATCAGATCTTTGGTTGTAGTAAAAATCTAATTCATCTCCAATACTAACAGGGATTTTTGTTACTTGCCTTTCCCCGGCATAGAATGGAATTCTCAGATAAAATCTATTATTTATATCTACATCTAAAGAATTCAAACCCCACCCTTGCCCCAGATAATCTAACATGATAATGTCTACCATTCCACAACTAGGCTTTTCTAAACAAGCTCTTAAACCCATTGAATTGACCATTTGATCGCTTTGATTTCCCGATTCTGCTTGAATACCTCTTTGTTGGTCTGTTATTCTGTAGGATTGACCATAATTATAATAAGATGAGAACGTAATGACATTTATCATATCTCCTGAATCTACTCCAAATTCAAATGCTTCATATCCTCCAATTGGTAATCTTTTTTCAGTCAGTAAGTTTCCGTTTTTTTCTAAAAATAATCGAGTTTCTCTCCATCCATTTTTCTCTTCATCAAATATTTCAAGTTTCCAAACACCACAATTTCCCTGAAGGTTAGGGATGTCGTAAACGGGAAGTACATCTTCCAAAATATGCACTACGCCATTGTAGGCCAAGAGATCTTTTACAATT
>Ga0222718_10005344_pt1 | contig 10437 bp, 9 predicted proteins | sample C33_27DmetaG_FD_165045 | JGI IMG/M metagenome (GOLD analysis project Ga0222718, IMG submission 165045) | Estuarine water microbial communities from San Francisco Bay, California, United States - C33_27D | ecosystem: Environmental > Aquatic > Marine > Unclassified | place: USA: California... | reverse complement strand
TATTAAATTATTTGTGTAAAAATATTTAGGTAAATATTTATTATAAATTATTATCAAGGATGTTGTGAATACTGAAATTAAAATTAATGCTTTTTCAAATTGAATTAAAATTGAATTAAAATTAAAAATAATTATAAATGCTGTACTTAATGAAATGAAATAGACGTATTGTTTACTTAAATTATTTTTTGTATAATTATGTCTAATAATAAATAATAAACATCCTAAAATTAATTCCCATATTCTGCCAAATGGCAAATAAAAGTGGCTAAATTTAAAATTACTACAAAAAACTAATAAAGACAGCACATAAATAAATATTAAAAAAAGAATTGTATTATTAATAAAATATTTTTTATCTTTAAATAATGTAAATATGATAATTAAAATAAATGGATAAAAAATATAAAATTGTTCTTCTAAAGAAAGTGACCAAGTATGTATAAGGGGAATGCTATGTTCTTTAATTGAAAAATAATCAAATTGATCTAGATTATTGAAAAAATACAAATTACTGACTCCAAAAATTGATGAAATAGTACTTTTGATTATAATTTTTAATTCAAAATCACCCCAACTAGTAAATAATAAATAAAAAATTATAAATATTATTAACATCACAATTAAAGCAGGGAGCAACCTCAAAATTCTTTTTGAATAGAAATTTAAAAATGAAATATCATTATTTAAAAATTTATAATAAAATATAGATTGAGTAATCACATAACCTGAAATCACAAAAAAAATATCAACACCGATGAAACCAAAAAAAAAATAATTTTGATCTAAATGAAACATAAAAACCAAAGTTACCGCCAATAATCTTAGAAAATCTAGATAATGTTGATATTGAAATTTATTCATTTTTAATGGTGGGCGAAGAGAGAATCGAACTCTCACTTCTTGCGAAACACGATTTTGAGTTATCCGCGTCTACTGTTACCCCTTTGTTTTTAATACAAATATGCATCAATTTTTTTGTGTAAGACTTGTGTAAGAGTTTATATTATTTTTACTTCAAAATATCGAAGTTTTTTAAACTGTAATTTTGTTATACCTTTTTTATATTTTTTTACTTTTTGTGTCTCTTTCTAATATTATTTTTCCAAGTTCTTCATCAATTTTTTGGCTGTCATTAATGTTTTTTTTATATAGTTCCAATACTGTCTCTTTTTGCCAATTAAAAAAATCAAAAAGGTTTTTAAATCCAAATCTTTCTAATCTATTTTGTCTAGTATCAACAATATCGTATTGTTTTTTACATAAATCTAAGCTGACATTTTTATTGCTTACCCAGTAATCCTCTAAATGATCTCCATTTATCGTGCTTACTGCATCAATCCTATCAACATAGTCCTGTCTTTTTTTACTGATTCTACTCCACTTTACTTTAACTAAATTCCATTTTTCAGCTTTAATTTCTTCACTATCAAAAACATAACATCTAAAATTATAGGCTTTAATACTTTTATCTTGTAACTCTAAATTTTTTGAAAAATTATCAATGTCTCTTTTTGTAATATTTTTATAATAAGACTGACTGAAAGCTCTAACTAATTGGTCTAAAAAATTACTAGCTCCACCACTTACAGTATTTTCCGTTGTAAACCACAATAAATCACTATCAATACCATCATCCCACTGATGAACTTTAGCCTCTGTTTTTAAAGTGTTTTCATTCTTAATATCTTCAACATGATTTTTAAAACACTTATAACAATATTTTCTCGTATAGTGATAAATTAACACAAAATTATTCTTAACATGTAAATTAGTCTAATTTATTTTAATTTCTTTAAACATTTCATAAAAAGTTTTAAATGTAGATGGTCTTCCTTCTAATTTTTCAAATTTAGTTTGAAGTACATATAAAGTTGAATATTTAATTTTATCTTGTCCTTCATTAATTTGTTTTACTTTGTTTATCAGTGCTTCTTTTTTAATCGGGTCATTAATATGTTCTGCTCCTTTAGTTTCCAAAACACAATATTCATTGTCTCCAAGTTTGATAAAAAAATCTGGTATATAAGAAGCCCATACTCCATCTACTTTTTGATATGGTATTTTAATAAAGCCCATATTCTTAATACAAGAAACTACGTCTGGTAAGCTTTCTAAATAAACATTCATGTCTTCTTCATATGAGTTTGCAAGGAAGTGTCTATTGTATACACTTTTTTCAGGCTCAAAATAAATTGCTGTCGTTCCATCTTGTACTCTTTTATTTTTATCATCACTAAACTTCAGTGTCTTACCAAGTTTTTTTTCAGTTCTATCATTGATAATTACTTTTTTAATTTCTTCTACCATTATAGAAACAAGTGTTCTCCTTGTTTCAATTATACATAAATTTGCTTTTGTTAAATCATTATCAAATTCAATTTTCTTACCAAACAAATAATTTTCAATTAAATCTTTTATCTTTTCACAAATAATTTCAAATCCCATTCCTTGTTTTAATTTTAGTTCATCCATAACTTCTTTAGCAAAAGCACCCAAAATATTATAAACATCTAATGCATAATTTCTTTCATACTCTTCAACTCTGCTGGTTTCTTTGCTTACAGTAAATTCCCATTCTATTTTCATTTTTTTTATTAAATCTATGTTCTTATATTCCAAAGGTTTAAATTTAAATTTACTTACATCTATAGTCTTAATTAATTCATCATTTCTAAAAACTTTTTCAATGATTTGTGGAAATTCTATATCTAACTTTTCTTTTATATTTTCATCATCCACAACTTTTGATGTAATAAAAAATGGAGGAACATTCTCTCCTACATCTATCTCTTTAACTTTAATTCCCTCTTTTTCTAAATCTTTAGCAAACTCCATAAAATTTGGAGTTCCAATTACAGTCAATCTTTCTAATAAATTTTGATCTCTATACATTTTTCTTAAACCACGTCCTAAAGTTTGTTCAGGTAAAATTTTAGGCTTAGCAAAAGGCCTTAAACCAACTATCGTTGTAACGTTATTAACATCCCAACCTTCTTTAAGCATTAAAACAGAAACAATTGCCACTTTGTTATTATCAATATTATCTATTGTATTGGCTTCTTTTCTAAGGTTTTGTAATTCTTCTTTGGATTTTTTTGGAGCATTTTCATTTTCAACAATATCTCCATTTCTATTTGTATGAATGGTTAAAACTCTTCCTTTTAGATCATCATAATTATTCTCTAAATAACTTGCGACATCATCACAATTTTTTGTGTCATCAGTCATAATGAATAACAAAGCTTTTTTGTCTGTTTCTAAACAAACATCATAACTTTTCTTCCATTCCACATAACCTAAATCAATAAACTGTCTCCACTTTTCAGAAAACTTGGTTGATGGTAGTGATTTTAATTCATCTCTATAAATCTTTTTAGGTACTTCAATATTTTTAACAATATTTTGGTGAATTGCTTCAATCAATGGATAATCAGAAACTGTTTGAACAAAAATTGATGCATCTTTGTGTTTTGGTGTTGCGGTAAAATCTAACTGTAGTGACAACCTACTATTGTTAGCTAATAAGCTATTATGTATGTTTTGAATTGTTTTGTACCAAACTTGATCTTCATCATTAATGTGATGAGCTTCATCGTTAAGTATTACCAGTTCATCTACTTGTTTAATTAACTTTAATAGGTCTACAGTATTTTCAAGTTTATTTTTGACTTTTTTGCCAAAAAAAAAATCTGTTAAATCTTCATCATCTAAACTTGGTGCTTTTTCTCTTCCTGCATAGATTTGTTGAATATTAGTTAAAAAAATATTTCCTTTATTTTTTTTAACTCTTGCTTGTTTTTGGACATGTATTTCAACATCATTAAAAAAATCTATTTTCCAATTTTGATTATTAATACCATCATCTGGTATACAAGGATCATTTCTAAATATATTTAAATTATCAAAATCAGTTTTCAATCTATCTAAAACAATAATATTTGGTGCTATTATTAAAAAGTTTGAACTAAGTTCATTTTTATTTTCATAAACTCTACTAAAGTAACTCCAAACAATAAGTAGAGACATAACTTTAGTTTTACCGCTTCCAGTTGCCATTTTGGTTACTAACCTTAACCAATTTTCAGTGAAATGTTTCTGAGTAACCTCTAATGATGAATTATAATTATCAAAAAGTTGATCTTTATCTCTAATGTTCGCTATTTCATGTAAATAAATTATTGTCTCAACAGCTTCACGTTGAGCAAAATAATATTTAAAATTTTCATGCTCTGTGTCAAACCACCATTTCAGTAATGTTTTTGTTGTACTCGAAGCACCTTTGTACTCTTGTTCACGCCATTCATAAACTTCTTCTCTAATCTTAAGTACAAGAGGAGGTAAAAATTTACCTAAGTCTTTTTCAACTGTTGGAATCCATCTTTCTTTAGGATTTACAATTTCAAATGGTGACTTAGTTAAGGACATAATTATATTTCTAAAATTTTCATTGTATCATTTCCAAAAATATCAATTACTTTTACTGCTATTTTTTTACCTTTAACAATTGATCTATATGGTGTTTCAAACTCTATTTCGTTCTCTTTTGTTCTAAATGACTGCCATTCATTTTCAAAAATATAATCATTAGTCCACTTATCTTTACCGTTCTCTTTAATAATTTCTTTTTTATTTTCAAAATCAAAGTCTACACTCCAATAATCAACCCAATCATTCCATTTCATTTTAATTACTTGTTTTTTTATTTTTCCATCTTTTCCTTTTTCAATCTTAATAATTGAATTATTCATTAGAATTTCTCTTTTCTCTCCTTTGTCTAATTCACTTAAAGCTTCTTCAAATAAAGTATCACTATCAAAAACTACATAGCCTTTTAATTTTACACAAAACTCTTTCTTTCTAGTTACAATCTGAGCATCAATAAAAGCTGTATTATAGAAAATAATTTGATGTTTTTTTATAGCCTTTTTATCAAATATATCGTTAGGAATATAAAGACAATTTAAGTCTATCCCTTGCTTGCCAGCTATATCTCTAATATTAGGAAACAATCCCATCTCAAACTCAAATCCTAAAATATCAACAGATAAAATCTTATTCTCTAAACATTCATTAATAACATTCTCAACAAAAAGTCTTGTTACTTGTAAATTAAATGGACCGATAGCTATAGCTCTATTGTTTTTAGTACCTTTTATTACCCTATAACCTTCCTCTTTTCTTCCTTTGTAAGCTTTTAAAATTAAATCATAATAATGTTCTTCACTTTGTTCATTTTTAAGATCTCTTTCATTATACAAATAATCTTTAAAAAAAAATTCTCTTTGATATTTTCCTAAATTAAGTACTTCAAAAGGTCTAAAATGTTGTCCAGTTTTCTCTTTATCTCTTTGAACTTGAATTAATCTTTTACGAGAAGTATGTATTGCAAATTTACCTAAATCACATCCAATCCATTTCCTATTTAACTTTTCTGCTACTGACAAGGTGGTTCCACTTCCACAAAAAAAATCTGCTACTAAATCATTTTCTTTTGAAGATGATTTAATTATTCTTTCTAAAAGCTTTTCAGGTTTTTGTGTTGGATAACCAGTTCTAATTTTAGACATTGAATTTTCATAAGGAATTTCCCATACATCATTAGGTATCATGCCTTCGTCGGGATAATAAATTCTCCACTTTCCAGCATCAAATCTTTTTCGACACTGTTTGCCTTCATCATCTTTGTCTCTAAAATGTGAATTTATATACTCTTTTGAATAAGGAATTTTTGCATCTTCAGTGTTAAAAAAGGTACTTTCAGAATTGCCATAATAAAAAATTGTATCATGTTTTTTTGCAAATCTATCAGCTGGTCTACCTAGTGTAGAATAATACCAAATAACCTCATTTCTAAAATGCTTAAAGTCAAAAATTTCATCTAATATAAGCTTTATTTGAGAATTTAACCTCCAATCACAATGAACATAAATACTCCCATCATTAGCTAACAAAGTTTTTATCAATTTTAATCTTTCATAAATCATTGATAAAAAACTATCCGAGCCTTTTCCCCATGTATCACTGTAAGCAATTTGTTCTAAAGCATTTCTTTTTTTTGAGAGTTTTTCTTTACCTACATTAATTTCTATTTCAAAATCATCTCCTACATTAAATGGAGGATCTATATAAACTAATTTAAGACCACCTTGTTTTTCAATTTCATTCCTTATTTCACCATTAATTAAACTTGATAAAACTAAACTATTATTCCCCCAAATTAATTTATTAGTCCAGCCTGACTGCTTTCTTCCTCTGTCATCAAATAGATTACCTTGTAATTCTGGTTCTATATTTTTACGTGGTTCATCTACATGTTCTATAATTTGAAATGGAAGATTAACGTTTGTGATCTCATTACTTTTGCCGTTCCACAACAATTCAATTTCATCGTTTTTTTCAAACAATCTAAATCTATATTGATCTGGTAACGGCTTATTGTTTTCAATAAGATTAATTAAATCTCGTTTCTCACTATCACTTAAATCCATAAATTAATTGTAACAAAATTATTATTAAACAACAATTTATGTATTATTAATCTTTATCTGTAAATTGAACATTTTTTCTATATCTTTGGCTATAATTGTTTCAGCTATTTTTAAATTGCTAATTAAATTTGGATTTAAGCTTAAAGATATTTGATTGGAATATATGCTGGTTATTTTTGCTTTGATTTTAGATAACAAACTTATCTTCGCTCCAATACTTAAATCTCGTTTTTTATGTACCAAATAACTTGCTGTACTTTTGTGCCTCATTAACCAATCAACACTATATTCTTCCATAGTGCCTACTAGTTCATTCTTTCTTAATATATCATATATCTGTTTTACTATCATATTTTATCTAATGTTATTTTGTAGATTGGGCATAGCATTAGTTAAAGCCTCAGTCGTAAAACTAAGTCATCAAGCTCACTAAACAATTAAGCAACGCTCAAATTGTTTTAAATATTGCTACAAGTAGTTGCCAAAGTATCTGTGCCTAATTTTCCGTATTCGTGTAATAAGTATTTGCTAGTTGCCTGTAAATTTTTTACCTTTTCAATTCTCATATGTTGCCCAGCTGTTTTTATTTTATTAATCCATAAAAATTTTAATATTGATATAAAATCATCTACATCAACACCTTCGATTGTATTTGCTACAAAATGAATATGTTTGTTATTATTTAATTTGCCTGTCTGTAAAACGCATATTCTTTTAGTTCTAATATTTTTTCTATAACTTAAATTACCAAAAAGTTTTCTATCAACTATATTCCAAAAAGTATTAAGTGTTTTCTCTGCCTGTCTAAAATCAACATCATATCTAAAAGTTAAAGTGCCAAATATTTGCCACTTACCTTCTTCTACATAATCAACTAATTCTTTATAGCCTTTGTTCATATAATAATATTATTTAGGTTAATTAGCTTGGGGGTTAAAAAAACTGGTATATGGAAGAAACGGTGACCATATTATAAACCGAAAGCTAAAAATTAAATTACACCAAACTCCTTTCTTTGTTTGCTAATGTATTTATTAAGAACTTTTAGTAAGTAGAAAAAACTTACTAAAAGCTACAATAGGATAAAAATACTTAGCATTTGTTCATACAAAAAGTATTTTTGGAGCATTGTAGCTATACTGACATAACATTTTATACAAAATGTTATTTGCTACTAAAAATGTCCATTTAAAGCGTTGTTTTAGCCATTGGCAGATTTAGGTAGGAATTAGAACATAACGAAATTATTGTTTTAACTACAAAACATTATGTTTGGAGGTAGCTGTGAAACAAGCAAAAACAATAAATCAAAAACAACTTAACATTTTTTTAAAGCAATTAGATGCTTATCAAAACTCTAAAAGGAATAGACTGGCGGTTTGCTTGACTTTTTATGCTGGATTACGAGTTGGTGAAGTTGCAAGTTTAATTTGGGATGATGTTATTGATAATAATTTAACTGTAAAAGATGAAATTATTTTAAATGCTGAAATGGTAAAAAGTAATGAAAATCAAAAAGTATTTGTTAATAAAAAACTAAGGCAGGAAATTATTGATTACAAAGAATATTACAGCAAAACATATAATTTGATTAATAGACAGGCTCCTTTAATTATTACCCAAAAAAATACACAGTTTTCAGCTAATAGCCTTTGTCAGCTTTTGAATAAACTTTTTAGAAGATGTAATTTAGCAAACGCTACAAGTCATAGTGGAAGAAGAACTTTTATAACCACTTTAGCCAATAAGAGTATTAACGCAAAATTAATTATGAATTTGGCTAGACATAAAAATCTAAGCACAACTCAAAGATATATTGATGTGAATGATGAGCAATTGAAAAAAGCAGTTGAATTAATATAAACTTTAAATCAAAGTAGTTAAAAGATTTCCAAAACCAACCAATTCTCCATTAACACTTCGTGTTTGGTTTATCTTTTTGTCAAAAAAACCCAATAAAGCACCATTGGCAGATCTAATTTCATCTCTATAACTTCCAATTTTTAAATAGGCTATCAATTTACCATTTCTATCAAATAATTTTTTATCCATAATTTCTAATCTTTTTTATTCGATTTAATTCTTTATTTTTTTCTTGTCTTTCTTTTTCAATCCTCAACTTCTTTCTACTATTCTCTATATTTTGTTTTAATCTTTTAATTAACATTTGTTTAGGATTAAGCGGTTTTATTCTTTTATTAAGTACTTCTTTCATTTTCATAAAAGTATTTATTTTACAGAAAGAGTGGATTTAGCTTTGTGAAGATTGATAAACTAAAACAGCTAAAGCTATCACTTCAAATGCAATTATAATTTCTAACATTTTAATTTTGGTAGCGCCAGAGAGACTCGAACTCTCACGTGATTGCTCACAACGGATTTTGAGTCCGTCTTGTCTACCAGTTCCAACATAGCGCCAAATTTTAAATTAATTTACCACTTTTAAATGTGAACGTGAAACTTTATTAAATGTATCAAGCATACTTTCTAAAGCCATATTAGCTGTGTAAAATTTGTCGATCATTTGCGTACTTGTTCCACACATTTTAGCAATAACAGTACTATTCATACCTTTATCCAACATAAACTGTATAAATGTATTTCTAAAACTTTTAGCATCTCTTTTAACTTTGTTTTCACCAATTTTAGCAAACTTTAAATTACACTCTTTTAACAATGCGTTTAAACCATCCCTAAAACTTTTAACTTCAAAAACAGTACCTTCTCCTACCTTTTTAAAATTAGTCTCTTTGTATAATTTAATTAGATTTTTAAACGAAAAATAAGCCGAACCTGTTCCATAAGCTTTTCTCTCATTGGTTTTACTTTGACTAACATTTATCACCAAATAATATCTTTCAAGTTCTCCTAAAAAATCATTATCAAATTTTTTTAATGATTTTATATTACTTCTATCCATCATTTGTATATCATCCCATTGTAAGCTTAATGTTTCGTCTACTCTCAAACCCGTACCAACCATAAAAATTATAAAATGATGTAATCTTTCTCTTTCAAAACGAATACGTACCGATCTTCCATTTTTGTATCTCTTTTTAGAAACTTGTATTAGTTTATTATACTCTTCTTTAGTAAAACTAGTTCTTTGTGTTCTTTGATGTCTTAATTTTTTAGATAGAAGCTGTGTTGTTAAGCCCTCTATTTTTGTCTGTCTATAACCTTTTCTATAACACCAACTTAAAAAACCAGAGATGGCGACTAAATCCCCTTTAATAGTAGCTCCTCTCAATACCTTGCTTTGCTGTTTGGCTCTATTAAGTCTCCATATTAAAAAGTGTTTGTTTATGTCATCAACTTTAAGATTGTTAACTGGTATTTTCATCAATTCTTTGCATTTTTCAATTAAGCTAAATCTTTGTCTAATGAATCTTTTAGTATTATTAGAACGAGAATGATTGTCATTTAAAGTTTTTAGATACTCTTTTAAACACTCTTTAAAACTACTCTCATGTATGCCTAATCCTAATTTTTTCCTAAAATAAAGTTCCTCATACCATCTCTCTAGTATCTTTATTGCTTCTTTTTTATTTGAAGTAGAAGATGATTTAATTTTTTGTTTTTTATCAATATAGGTTCTGCCTACATAATTTTTTGATTTTAATTTACCTTTGTAAGTATCGCTCCTAACGTATATGTGAAGTTTTCCATCTTTTCTTTTAAAATATGTATCTTTAACATAGTGTGACATCACTAAACTCTTACACATTTTTAAAAGCAAGTCATCCGCTTTGTGTAAGAGTTGTGTAAGACTTCAGATCTTTAAAAAACCTTAGTGATTATTAGGTTAAATCATCTTTGATTAATGTTTTGAGTTATCCGCGTCTACTGTTACCCCTTTGTTTTTAATACAAATATGCATCAATTTTTTTGTGTAAGACTTGTGTAAGAGTTTATATTATTTTTACTTCAAAATATCGAAGTTTTT
>Ga0222718_10005343_pt1 | contig 10439 bp, 16 predicted proteins | sample C33_27DmetaG_FD_165045 | JGI IMG/M metagenome (GOLD analysis project Ga0222718, IMG submission 165045) | Estuarine water microbial communities from San Francisco Bay, California, United States - C33_27D | ecosystem: Environmental > Aquatic > Marine > Unclassified | place: USA: California... | reverse complement strand
AAAGGAAAAGCAGTAACACAACCAACTACTTCATAATTATAACCATCTTCAGTATACTTAATATTCCATATAGGAGTGTCTGTATCCCAACCATATATATGCACTGATCTATTGTTAGTAAGTATTCTTTCAAAGTTAAATTGAATATTTGTAGGATGACCTTTTTTATTTACATAACTATTGTAACTACCATAACCTACGATTTCTTTTGATAAAACTGTTTGCATTTTTTACTCCAAATTTTGTTAATCGTTTTTCGTCTATTTAATTAATATAATAAATGTAAATACATATGTCAACATCTAATTTGGGTTTATTTAACATTTTTTATGGGTTGACATTGCTTTTTGTATATGATAGAATCATTTCAACGAACAACAAAATATGGAGAAACAAATGAATTTTAAATTTAGAGATTGGAAAGTAATCAGAAGCTCTGTTCAAAATGATAAGAGCTGTAAGTGGGTTGCTTATCACAATGGTAATCTTGTAAGAACTTTTCCTACAAAACACAAAGCAGTACAATTTGTTAATATTTCAATTATGGTTGGAGGTACTAAATAAAATGAGTAAATATAAAGATTATTTAATGGAAATCGAAAATACTATAACTGATAGTATTACTGTAAATATGGTTTCTGATTCTGAACATGTTACTGATTTATATGAAAAGGCAACGACTAAAATTAAGTCTTTGGCAAATGGCAAGGTTATAGTTAGCTCATATTCAGATATGATTAGGGATGTTTGCGATTGGGCTTGGGATGAATATTGGTCAACATATAGGGAGGGTTGCTAATGGATGTAGATTACAGATACCACGATGGTGGTAGGTCTATGTATTTCAAAGGTAATGCTGGGGATTGTGTCGTAAGGGCAATCTCCATCTCAACCAATACTGACTATAAGGTTATTTATGACGAGTTATACCAACTCAACAAAGCCTATAAGAAGTCACGAAATAACAAAGTATCTAAGAAAATGAAAAGTGCCACACCTAGAAATGGTAATTTTAAGAAGGTGTATCATGATTATATTCTTGGAAAAGGCTATCGATATGTGCCATTAATTAAGTTTGGTTCTAAAGAAAGAACAAGACTTGACCAATTGAGTAAGCTCAAGAACATTATTGTCTGCATAAATAATCATATGATGACTATGAAAGATGGCATTGTTTACGATACTTGGGATACTAGATACTCATATTGGGAAGGTGTCAAATCTATTAGGACTATCAACGCTTATTACGAGAGGATAGAGGCATGACAATGATGAGTATGATAAAAGGGCACACCTCAGTATTTCAATGCATAGGTGACGCTTATATCTCCAAGGATGCCCATAGGTTTTATTATGGGTATCTTCTTTGTATTAGAGCTAAGACTAATATTAAAGCTTTACATAAATATTTAATTAATAGGCACAACTTTAATAGAGTAATTTGTGCTGAACTATTAAGAAAGGCTAGAGTTAAATGAAAAGTTTTGTAATTACAATTTTGCTTTTATTATCACTAAGTTCTTGTTCTTACAAATTAAATAATATGTATGTTGATAAGGCTATATGGTTAGGAACGATTGTAGGCACTATAGTAAGCTTAAACTAGGTAGCATTAGCTTGGGTGCTAGGCATATTGCTTAGTGCCCCATAGTCTTCGTCACTCATAGTTGCACCTAAACCTAGAGCACCTCCAGTAGCTGAGAATAATGGCATACCACCTCTAACTGTTTCCTTTACTTTAGGCGTTATGTTTATTGCGAAAGTTTTTTGATTAATTTTTTCTTGCCTACTATCTTCTATCTTATCTGCAAAAGCATTTGCTTCTTCTTTATTACTAAAATATTTACCTTCAATTGGTCTGTCTGACCCTATTTCGTGAGTAAAGTATCTACCATCTGCAGTCATACTCATTCCAACTGATTTATCTGCTTTATCATTAGGAAATTCAATGTCAACATACCCAGTTGTGTTCATGTTTGCAGACTTGTCTTTCATCTTCTTGGTAGTGTCTCTTGCAACGCTAGGTATTATATCATCATAATATTTTATTAAACCTTCATCACCCCATCTATTAAATTGCACATCACCTGGGCTAAATGCTATATGATCGTAGCCACCTTTTTCTGCCATTTGTAATAATCTTTTTATAGCTAGTCCTGTCCATTTCTCTGTATCTTTTACGAAAGGAGCATCTGGTATTGGAGCATCTTCGCCTTGAGTTTGTACTTGTGCTTTATAATATTTTTTTATTATTTCGTCACCTTTTTGAAGATTTTCATCAAAAACTCTACTCAATCCACCAGTTCCATCACGAGTAGTAATTAGTGATCCTCTATCTAAACGACCACTACTGAACATTTTAATAATTTCAGATTTAATTTCATCTTGTGTTCTACCCATCTGACTTAAATCAAGTTGTTCAAAAAATTCATCAGATATATCGCCTATTTTGTGTAACGCTTTGTAATTTTGATATTGTCTTAGTTTTGCCACTTCTTCTATTGTTCCATATCTATATTCTTCAGGTGGTCTGTATGGGTCTATCACTTCAATTTTGAATCTAGGGTCTTTTCCTGCGGCAGTTGTATAGTCAATTAATTTTGGATCATTTACGTCAACAAAAATTACTCCTGGATTTTTTAATTGGAATAAATCTTTAACTTCTGTGGATGTAAGATTGACCTCTATATCTTTGAGTTCCATTAGATCATCTTCAGCAACTTTTAGTTTAGCCTTTGCTTTTTCTAAATCTTCACCTTTTAATTTAAAGCCTCTATCTCTACCTTGTTGCCCAAAGTCACTTTGTAGCTCTTCTACATACAAAACTTTTTTTCCATCTGGGGTAACTCTGTCTTTAGTTCTTATGTGAAATACTGGATTAAATTCTGGAAAGTGTCTAGGGAAATTTATATCAACTTTATCTTGGTATCCTTTTGTCTTATCAAATGGTGGTAGACTTAAAACAAACTCTTTATAGTTTTCACCACCCTCTTGTGTATTGCTCTCAAACTTTGCAAAGGGTACATTGCCACCATCTTCGGCAGCGGATTTTATTCTAACAGTAGCTTCATCAAAACTGTATGGTGCATATTCCCTTACTATTGTATCAAAATCTTCTGTTGTCAAATTTGCAGTTTTAGCACCTGGAAGCTGTAATCCAAAGTCTCCACCAGTTTCATTTATTTCGTCAACGTATTGCTTGGCTTCATTGGAGTTTCTCCAATCATTTGTGTTAGCGTTTGGCTTAAATGTAAAAAATATCTCATCTCTATTTGAATCTGTAGTCTGCACCCTTACTATCTTATGTTGTGTTGGAGTATGAGTGAGTTGTTCGCCTTCATACGCAGTTTCAAAACCATTAAAAGTTCCATCTTCATATCGTATTATTGGTCTTTCATATTCACCAATATCCATTGCATTTTTAATTTCATCTGCACTAGTAAAAGACTTGCCATCAGCTCCTCTAATATCTGTGAAAAATTCCATTTCATAACCAATTGGCGAACCTTTTCCTATTCTCTTTTTTTCAATTAATTGGAACTTATTAAGGTCTATTGTGTCTACAATCTCTTTCTTGGTTACCTTTTCATTTTTAAACAACTCATCCAAACCTAGTGCCTTGATCTCATCTAGCTTTACACCTTTGTTTAATAACATTCCTTGAAACTGAGCACCAGTTCCTTTGTTCTGTTGCATCATCTTTGCTTGACGTTCTGCTTCTGAATAAAAACCAAACTCATCTACTACTTTGGGATCAGTCATAACATTACCACCACCTGGTGGCATTCTTCTTGTACTTGCTAACATTTTAGGCTCAGCTTTAGGTAATGCTCCTATTTTTGTTGCAACCACTTCACCTTCACCCATAATTTTATCTGACAAAGATTTAGCAAAATTTTTCAATTTTTTTGCTGCTGGTCTAGCTAAGTAAGCAAAACCTAAGCCTTCAACTGCACTTGCACCAATTTCAAACACTGGTCCTGCTATTTCTGGTCTGTCAAGATATGATTGTAGTGGGTTTTTTAAAGTGCCTAACACTGCCATCTGCCTTTTAAAAGCATCTGGCTCAGCCTTTTCTAATGCTCTTTGCCCTTCTTGAGCTGCAAATATTGAACCTATAGGTGTAGCATCGACAAGACCAATACTATCTTCTGTCCCAGTAAATGATTCTTTCACATCTTTAAGAGTTGTTTTGCCTTCACGAACATCTTTCCCTACAATACCTTTTGATTTCAAATATTCTAAAGCTGACTGCACATAATTTTGGCTAGTATCTCTCATGGTAGGACTGTAAGCAGGTTCTAACATGTAACCTTGAGATTGCTGTATATTCTTCTCTAATTGGTTAAGTGGTACGCTAGAGTTGTATATCATAGAAGCATACTGAGGATTTTCAAACACACTTGGCTCTACGCTTTGTGCTTCCCTTAGTCTGTTCTCTCTAAAAAATCTATCTAGTTCTGTCTCAGCCATTTAGAACCTATACTCTATATTTGCCCCAATATTCTTTTCTTTTCCAAGTGGTGTTCCATCCACTGGATCAAAGTAGTATGGGTTTATTTGACCTTGTATATTTAAACTTGTGTTTTCTGTTATTGGTATACCTAAATACGCCCTTAACTGATCAACTGTTAACCCTTGACCAAATTGCTGACTTTCTGGCATTCCATACATCTGTAACTCTTGTGGAAAATCAACTTGACCTTCCATAAAATTACCACTACCACCCATGCCGAATACAGTTGGCTGACCTTCTACCATTGAAGGAGCTTCGAAGTTTAAGTCAACACTACCACTAGCTCTATTTTTAGTTCTAATAGCCTCAGCCTTTCCTGTAGGTAGATATATTGGCATTTCGTTTACAGAACGCCCACCACTAATATCAACTTGTGGTGCTTTCATTTTTAAATTACTAAAAAAACTCTTAATATCCATTACACTTGCCCTGCTGATAATGTTCTAGCTAATATTTCTAGTGTTTCTTGAAAACCTTTGTCTAGCTTTTTGGCTGCGGTTGCAAATTTCTTAGGGCTTACCTCATCTGATTCCAAACCTTTTGATTCTAAAAATTTTTTAGCTGCTCTTATTTCTGCGTTTGCAACTTTTTTTATCTTTGTTCTTTTAGCCATTACTTCACCTTTACTTTATCGTTGCTAATAATAACTTCTTGCTCATCAAATGTTCTGCCACCTCCAAAAAAGGTGTTTATATCTGGGCTTGCCAATATATCTTTCTTATTTACTTTAAATGCTTGCAGTGGACTTTGCAATCGCTTTTGCCAAGGCAAGCTAAGGTCAACATTATAATTAGGGTTCAAGGTAAACGAACTTACACCACTTTCGTTATCTAAATCGCCATATCTGTAAACAGTTACTTCTTCTGGCAAGTCTTTTAGATAATCTTGTGTCAGTGCTTGTATTTCTTTTTGAGCATCTGAAAGCTCTTTATCTGTCAATGATGGTGGTATATCTTCACTACCATATTTAAGTGATCCTGATTTTAATTCACCACCATAACCTTTGGCAAACTCCTTATCTTGATGAAATATATTTTTATAAGCGTCAGGTGTGTCCAATCGTACACTTTGGTCAATAATATCAGAATAATCACTTATGCTTTTGTTTGTGCTTGGTAAAGCTCCATAGGGATTATCTCTAAATGCAATGCTATAATCTTCACCATCTCGCCCTGCTTCTTTAATTGTCATTGCATCTACATCAAGTTCATTCATCAATTTCTTTTCAGACATGCCCACAATCAATGGTCTATTTGACTGTTTCATGTAAATCATATCTAGATTAGCAAGTGAGCTAGATATACCTTGAGCATCTTTCTGCTCAAGAAATTTTTTTGCTAGTTCAAAATCTTGTTTAGTATTAGGTATTTCGCTCTTTTCTAAATTACTTATTTCTTTTTTTATCCAATTATATGATTTTTCTACACCATCTTTTTCTCTAATATCTAAAATATTTTCAGGCATCTTTGTTGTTCTTAATATGTTTTTATCATCTGATTTATATAATTCAGAATATGTTTTATCTGGTGAATAAAATACTGCACCTTCGTTTGGAAACGTATATTGTGGTTTTTCATAACGATACAATTCATTTGAAGAGGGCAATGCACCTATCTTGTTTCCAAGAGCGTCAACTACATTCTCAATACCTTTTGCGATAATCTTTTTCATTATGTGCTTTCATCTAGTCCAGCTAGTGCCCCAACACCTACTGCAGTAGTCACTGGTGGTATTATAGATGCATATATATTGCCTTTGTCTGATTTCTCTGGATCAAATTGTGCAAATACACTTCTTACATTGCCCTTCTCTGGATAGAATAAACCAACTGTTTTATTGCCAAACCTAGCTGTTTCGTTAGTAAGAAAGCCTTCAAAGCCCAAATCTTTTATAGCTTTACTTATTTTAGGGTCTTGTAGCACAAATGCATCACCAATTTTTACATCCATATCTAGGCTTTCTCCTAGTTGTTGCTCTAACATTTCTTGGTGTTGTGGGTTTTTATAATCATATACATTGTTCATTTTTATTTTGACTGGATATATTCTAGAACTTTCATGAGGCATATAGTAGGTAAGCCCACCTTTGTTTACAGGCATACCTCCCTTAAGTGCAAAGCCTTCAACATATCTTGGGTCTTGACTAAAGAATGTTACTGGCTCACCAACTCTTCTGTCTCTAAAGCCTCCAAAAACAGTTCTGTCAGAAGATTGTGGCACAAATTCATCAATGTTTTTTACTGGGCTTCCATGATAGAAAGTCGAAGGGTCAAAGCCTCTTTCTATTAACTCTTGCTCAGTTGGTAGGTTGCCTAACTCTCTTAGTTGTTCTTCTGTAGGCATAGCGTCTAAAACTTCACCAGCACCTTGAAATGGCACTACGTCTTTACCTCTAGTACCTTTGTTAATTAGTTTTGCAAATACACCAAAAGGGTTCATCTTACCACGCCTTACATGACCAATATCTAGCTTTTGTCTTCGGTCCTGGATTGTCACAGTTATGTCTAGCTCTAAAGCTTTTTCTATTACCTTTTTGTGCTTTCTTAATCTTCATATTAGGATCACCAAATGTCACACGCTTTACCTTATCGCCATCAGTAACATAAACCACAGACTTCTTTTTGCCATATGATGTTTCACCTTTAGCAATACGTCTAGGTTTATTAAGTGTTACGCTTTTGCCCTTATACTTAGCCATTACTTACCTTTATGCACTGACTGCACTTGAAATGATGCTTTTTTACTTGCACCTTTGTGTGGCTTATAACCACCACTTGGGTCTTTCATTAATTTAAACCCGCTGCCAGACTTCATCCAATGAAAACCTTTAGGTGCTTCAACTGATTTATTAGCCATATTAAACCTTCTTTGTTTTTTTCTTGTTTTTCTTTTTCTTTTCTTGCTTTGCTATTTTAGCAAATATACCTTTTGCTGGTGCACCTTTGTCACCTTTTTTCTTCATCTTCTCACCACTTCCTGCAGCTATTCTTTTTCTCTTAGCATGTATGTTAGCGTATAATCCTGGTTTCTTAGCCATGTTATCTCCTATGTTGCTGGTATTAAACTTTGAGCGTATTTATATGCTTCTTCATCACCCAGTGTTCTTTGTATTTCTAGGAACTTAGACGCCTCATCTATTAACTGTTGGTCTACTTGTTCTACTTGTGGCTTCATAACCAAACCTCTGTAATCTTGTGGCATTGGTTTGAACTTGCCATAATCACCAGTAGCTCTTCTGTTCTCCATCATTTTTCTTAGCATAATTGTTCTTGGTATATTTGTGCCAAATGTATAGGTTTCAGCATCTGGTGCTTTCATAATCTGACTTTTGTATGTTGTGTGCTTGCTTGGCAGAACTCCTAAAGATGGATCGATGTCTACAAATCTTGCACCCATTCCTAAAAAGTCTTCAGCTAACATACCAGGATTTGTTACTGCAATTCTAATTTGACCAATGTCTGGCGCCCCTGCTTCTTGTAGTTGTGCACTATCAAGTCTCTTTACCATTTCAACTCTTGTTGTTCCAGGAAGACCTTTAAAGTAATTAGCAAATTCTTCCATGTTGTTTAAATTTGGAACTTTTTTAAATGGCTTTTCACCTTTTATGGTTGTGTCTTTTATAAGCTTAGTCATCTTATTAAGCTTGTTTTTAGAAAGGTCGCTAACTTTAAGTGATTCAATAATTAAATTTGCTGTGTCTAATGAAAAATCTGCACCTCGTTCTGACATAGTTGTAGTCATGCCTATTGGCTTACCACCCATGTCTTGTACAGTTTGGGCTATATTTTGAATTGACCTCATAGGAGATAAATCTGAAGCCCAAGCAGCCTCACTATCATCCATGAACTGCACCCCACCATATGTTTTTACTGGTTTCTCAAATTGCTTCCCACCAATACTAGTGATTTCAGCCCCTCTGACTGACCTATCCCCAACCAATGGTATGATTGTCTTCCCTTTAAGAACTGAGGCGTCTGTTACTAATGTAGGGTCTTTGGGCAAGCTTCCTACATTTGCAGTCATAGAAAAGCCTTCAAGTGGGTCACGAACTAGTTTAGTATAACCTCTTTGAAAAGGTAGAGCGTTATCTTTGTAGGCATCTATCGCTCTAAATTTACTACCAAAAGCATCTCTAATCTGATTACCAGTAATTTCATAGCTTGGTAATGAGCCAAATTCTTTTACTAAATCATCTCTAGTAGCAATATTACCTAAAGCACCAAGTTCATTCTCACTGAATAAAGGCTTAAAGTTCTTAGTCAAAAATTCTAATAGAAACTTACTTTTAGCCATTTAAGCCTTCTTTGATTTAGACTTCTTTTTCTTTAACATAGATAGTTTTTTAAAATCTGCACCAGTAAGCTTGTTCCTTGGCTTTGCCATGTTAGCAATCTTTTTTTGTTTTGGTGAATATACTTTTCCTGGCATATCTACATTCCAATCTTAGGTGAGCCATGACCAAGTATCTCATCCATGACACCACGCATATCGCCACTATCTACTTTCATGACTTTGACCTTGACGTCTCCATCCATCTCTTCGTAATCCTCTTCCTCTTCTTCGTCTGGAAGCATCATACCTTGATAACATAATAATAAAAAGTTAACTAACTGATCGTCAGATAGCTCTAAACCAGGTGCATCGTGAGGAAAACCCATCTTCTCCATGAAAAGTTCAGCGTTCTCTTCCATGTTCTCTATATTGATATCAGCCATATTTTTCTCCTATAAGTTGCTTGATATTAGATACAAAACCTAAAGCGTAACAAACTCCTTCGCCCACTTTACTTATAACTTTAACTATCTTGCTCTTCTTGCCATACCTACCTTTAGATAAGTCATAAGCCATTTGTTTTGCCCAAGCTAACGCTAAAGGCTTGGCAATTTTGTAGACTATTCCTTTGTTTCTCATTTTTGTAGCTACATATTTTCCCCATACACAATAACCTTTATACACCAATGGGTCTACACGTTTTCCATATATCTGATCATATTTGTAGATATATTTTTTCATGTCACCCATTTCATAAAGAGCAGTGCATATGTATGTGCCACCACCACCACCACCACCTGAACCTTGTGCATCATCAGAATAACTTGTTCCAGTGGGTCCGCTTGTTGCTGTGTCTTGTCCAGCAGTTGCTGAACTAGATGATGTGCCACCCATACCTTCAACCCCAGATGCAGAGCCACCAATTCCTGTAGATGCTCCTGTGCTGTTAGGGTCATTTTTATCAACTCCTGGGTTTACTTGGAAGCCTGTTATGCCACTATAACTAGCACCTTTACCACCACCAAGTCCTGTTACACCTTGACTAATCCCTTGACCAATCGCTTCTGCTTGTGCAGTTGTGTATGTGTTTGGCGTTGTGCTAAACCCAAATTGATCTACGCCCTTAGATGGAGCTTCCATAGCGTTAACTGTTCCTGTAGTTGGTGTGCTTTTCCCAAACCCAGCTAGACCTTGTATTGAAACAGTGTTTGGTGTGTATCCAAATGCTGGATTTAATCCAACTTCATAAGAGGTTAATTTACCTTGTTGCATTCCAAAGTTTTGTGCTTCTCTTTGTGACACTCTTCCATCTTTGTTAGTGTCAGCCATACTTCTAGCAGTATCCATAGCTGGGTTTGTAACCATACCAGTTACTGTATCTACAAAACCTCTATTCTGACCAAGTGCAGATTGAGCTGCTTTTTCTGCACTATATCTTCCATAAGCATCTAATGCTGTGTTGGCTATACCTACTGGGGTTGTAGAAAGACCAGCTAATCCTAGACCATATCCAAGTGCATTACTTTTAGAAACCCCTAACCCACCTAAAGAAGCAACTGGGTTAGACATATCAAAGCCTTTTGACAGACTTCCAAATTGATCTTGGGTTAAACTACCTAAAGCTCCATATTGGTCGCCTCTAGCCATTTATC
>Ga0222718_10005341_pt1 | contig 10441 bp, 12 predicted proteins | sample C33_27DmetaG_FD_165045 | JGI IMG/M metagenome (GOLD analysis project Ga0222718, IMG submission 165045) | Estuarine water microbial communities from San Francisco Bay, California, United States - C33_27D | ecosystem: Environmental > Aquatic > Marine > Unclassified | place: USA: California... | reverse complement strand
CGCTATCCCTTCTTTTTTGAAGGACGGCCACTCTTCTTAGCAGGTTTTGTTTTCCACGCCTCATTCACGTCAGGTGTAGAAGGGTCGTCTGCTTTAAGCGTACCATCATCGTTTCGGGCACGAACAGGGGTTGTTTTGATGGGAGAACCATCAGGGTATAACCCACGCTCTGCAAGCTCTTCTTTAGAAGCTGGTTTGAATCTACTCATAACCTAGCTCCTTATGCTGCTGCGATTGTGGCACCTGTGTCAGAACGCTTCCAGTTTGTTCCGTCAGAGAAAGCCAAAATTGCGGAGCCTGCGGCACCGTTTGAAACGTACACGACAGTACCTGCTCCAGCATCGGAGGCTGAAGGTGCGTTTGCTACTGTGTAAGTTGGAACAACAATATCACCAACAAAGCCATTGGTGGAGGTCACTGGACCTGAAAATGTAGTATTCGCCATGAATATGTCCTCACATGCGAGTTAAGTGAATCTGTCTGCATGTCGTCAGTCGGGCCTGTCAGATTCACGGGGTGTTCCCGATTGCTAACAAGATACCACTACGTAACGTGATATGTCAACAAAAAGAAAGGGGCCACCGAAGTAGCCCCTCCTTAATACAGTGTCTTCCAGCTTATGCGCCGGGAGAACCGAAGATACCCAGTGGGTCAGATACACCGAAGCTATAACGCTCACGAGCTTTGTAGCGGCTGTTGCCAGTATCAAAGTCAGCGTCCATCGAAGTAGCCATTGGACTACGTGTGAAGTGCTTCAAGCCGTTTGGAACGTCAGTCATCAAGAACCATGCGTTGGTGTCTGTCAGATAGTGGTTCACTGTGTAGCCTTCAGGGATTGACCCGTTGTTACGCAGTGCGTTCAAGTCATTGTCGGCTGTGCCTACACGACCTTCGGTATCCAACAAGCGTGTTGCAACGAATTGCAATGCTGGCGGGATAACCAATTTGCGTGGTTTAGCAGCGATCAACAAGCTACGCTCGTCAGTCCAACCTGCAATCTGAATAACAGCCGCTTCCAAAGAAGTTTCGTTAAGATCAGCCGCAACTGTTGGGCGGTTCGAGTTGGTGCCACCAGAAACAAGTGGATGCGCTGTTGAACACAAGGAAGTGCCGTCACCGTATGTGGTGCCTGCAGCAAACGCGTTGTTCAAGATAGACGCAGCTTTAACTTGCTTGGTGTACGCCATCGCACGAGCAAGTGCTTTAGTATAACGAGACGACAAGGAGTCATACAAGTTATCCTCAATAGCTTCCTCAGTGATTGAGAAACCCATTGCCACTGTTTCGTGTGTATAGCGAGCGGACCATGCTTCTTGCGCATTGTCGTACTCGATTGCAGAGCCTTCGTCTTTGACTGGGGCTGCTGAGAAACCGGATAATTTGGTTTCTTCCTCAAACGAACGATCTGAGGACTCTGTTTCAAAAATTTCGGCGTGTTCTTCACCGTATTTTGCGTATTCCATTCCGAACAATGCGTTCAGGCCGGGGAGCAGCTCTTTAAGTAGCTGGGCGCGTGAAATAGCCATGATTTATTCTCCTTATACGCCAGTTGCGTTCTGATACTGGTGCATTCCCCAGTTGAACTTAACAACCAGCTCGACATACGTGTCTGCAGCGGTTGCTGTCTCGGCCACTACGTCGATGACGCGGATTGGCAGAGTGTTCGTAGTGGCTGCTGAAGTCGAAAGTACAGCGACCTTCGAGTTCCCAGTTGCGGTGGAACCTGCGTTCTGAACGAGCGACACGTTGTTACCTACAACAGTACGACCTACGCCAGCGATTACGGTTGTGCCAGACACAACAGCAACTTTATAAAGCTGGTCAGGATCGTCTGCTACATAAGCAACGATGTCATCCGCTGCAGTATTTGCAGGGAAATATTGGCTATACAATTCATAACCCAAGTTAGGGTCAGTGTATTTGCAGCCCAAGAATACACCGACTGGTGTAGCTGTGGCTGTGCCTGCATCTTTTTCAAGTGTGCCATCGGCGATTAACTTCACAAGGTCTCCGTTGAGAAGATTTGTGTCGTAGCCTGAAGCAATAGGGATTTGACGAGTTGCCCCGGCAAAGACCTGTCCGCCGACCAAATTGATCGGTTTCAGCCCATAGGGGGCGTCAACGGTAGGATAAGCCATTTTAAGCTCCTAAGATTAAGTTCCTTTACCGAAAGTGACCTTCGTTTTCCGTTCATTGAACAGGGGCATACGAGGATCATTTTCTCTCATAAGGTTGTTATCGACGGAGTGCATCTGAGACTTTGCTTGAGCCGAATAATATTCGTTTCGCTCTTCAACCAACTCCTTTGGAGCCTTACAGAGCATCAAACCACCAATAACTACGTTGTCCTTAAAGCGCTCTTGCTCAATGGCAACCATTGTAATTTCTGGATGATCTGTTGCCTTTACAGGCTCCCAACCTTCTCTAAGTTTTGAAGAAACATTGGTGGCGTCTACTTGACCCTGCGTGCTGACGCGGACCCAGTGATAGTCGTATCCAGCCTCGGGCGTCGGAGATGGAAGCACCTCGGGACGAGTCCAAGACTTTTTGCGAACTGTACGTTCACGAGTTTCGAGTTCACGATTAATGCGATTCTCAGCCATTTTGTTTCCTCATATCTATTGCAACCTGTTTGGCGTATTGTTCGGGTGTCAACCCTAACCGTTTGGCAATCTGGACCTGTGTACGTGTCAACGTCACTTTCTTGGGTGCTGTGCTCCGCGTTGCGGGGGCAACCACTTGGGCCTTTTTACGCTTCGGTTCGGCATCCTCGAAGTTATCGGGGAAGACCTGACGCATACGAGAGTCAATCGTCTCGTAGTATTCATCACTCTGCGGGCTTACGCCCTGTTTGACAAGTTTGTTGTGCAACCCCAGCGCCAAACTTGTCATTTCATCGTCGTTGCCAAACCATGAATTAGTCTGTTGCCAATTCGCGGCCCGTTCATCGACTTGTACTGCCGGGGCGGTCTGTTCTACCTGCGTTTGTACAGGGGTTTCTGTCTCCTGTAAAGCGGGTAATTTGAAGTTTGCTAACCTTTCGGACTTAATCTTAGCATTGGTTAGCTTTTCTTGTGCTTCGAGGACAGCCTCAGAGTCACCAGATTCGTACGCTTCTTTGTACGCACGCTTGGCTCCCTCAGTCTCAATTGCGGCATTCTTCTTAGCCTGCTCAAGTAACGCTGTCTGGTTCTTATTGACGTTGCCCTTTAGCTTTTTGTTTTCTTCCATAAGCTGCTGAGTAACGCGTTCAAGTTCTTGACGCTCTCGGAGAGCTTCTTCTTTAGCTCTACGCTCATCATGGTAGCCCTTGCTGAAGTGCTGAATACGCTTGCGGACTTTGTCCGAGTAGTCTTCCAACTCTTCATCAGTGACATCAGTGGGCGGCTCTGACGCTTTACGACCACGGTCAGCTTTCGGCGTATCGTCAACAACTTCAACTTCAAAGTCGTCATCGCCAGTATCCACTTCACCTTCAGGTTCAGGAGTGTCATCTGCTCGAAAGTCATCCGCAGTTTTCTTACCGGAGATGTCGATCTCAACCGCGCTAGACTCCTCGATAGCCATTTTGTTGTCATCTTCATCATCGGGAAACTCAAACTCTACTTTTTGAAATGCCATATCTATGCCCTCTGAATGCCGCTAGGATCGGTTACAACGGCTTCTACTGAGTCATCGTTCATCAAACGATACTCTATACCGCCAATGGTGAAGCGTGTTCCTGAGTTCATACGGAACATCACGAAGTCACCCTCTTTACACCAAGCTCCATCAGGGAAGCGGTCTTTGTCCGCATACGCCCCGTCGCCCATATCAACCACCAAGCCAATGATAGACATGATATGATCTTGAGTTTTGGCTGTTTCAGTTTTTAGGATAGACGTTCCTGCTACGGTCTCTTCCGGTTGCGGTAGTGCAACAAGAATGCGGTAGCCCACGGGCCGTGGTAATTGTAGTTCTAGTTCAGCATCGCTGATTTTAACTGTTTCTTCAGTCATCATCGTTTTCCATATAGTTTCGCGCAAGGTCTTCAACATACGATTTGCTGGCTTCGAGACCCCGAATTAAGCCAACAACTTCCCTATAGTTCGCGTAATCTTTAGGCGACCCCGCGGATAGGAAACTCTGTGCAGACGAGATGTCCTCGTCGATTTTATCTTTCAGCACGTCAAAGACGGTTTTAGCCATGATGTGTTATGACTCCTTCTTAGGTGTTTGGTTCTGTGCGTTCTGCATCATGCGAGCCAGCTCAAGGTCAACCTTGTTCTCCTCTACACGTTTAGCAGTCATGTCTCGTACGCCTTGACGCTTGGCGTCAATCGCTAACTCAGCCTTGTCTACGTTGATCTGTTCTGACGCAATCTTAGCGTCGATCATCATCTTCTGGGTTTTGAGTTGTACTTCTGCTTGCTTGATCTGCGCATCAGCCTGATCGTTTGCGGCTTTACGCTGCTGTTCTGCTTGTTTGATCTGCAGCTCGGCCTGTTTCATCTGTATGATCGGGTCTTGCTGCTGCTGTTGCGCCTTCTGCTGCGCTGCCTGCTGTTGGTTTGCCTGCGTAAGTTGCTTGCCTGCGTCTGCTACTAGACGTGACAGTTGTACTTCCATATCCTCGTCCATCTCCTCGTTCGGAGCAGGTAGAGGTACACCCAACTTTTCTTCGATCTTCGTGCGGTACGCGAACCCAAGGTGTTCGGCGATATGTGCCTGTAGTGAGGCCATAATCTGTTTTGCCTGTGGGTTTTGTCCGATCATCTGCATCATCATCGGGTCTTGCATGAACGATGTATGTGTAGCGATATGCGCTTCGTGGTCTTGGTAGATGAACGCTTTCATCGGTTTGCCGACCAACGCATCCATGTTCTCGCTGATTGGGTCCGCAGGTTTCGCATCGTCCTTCGTAGGCACGAGCTTGTCCGCGTTCTTCACACCCAGCACCTCGATCATCTGACGGTGTAACTGAGGTAGGTCATAAATCTGTGGAGCCTGCGCTGACATCTGTAGGACGGTTTGATACTGGACCACCCGCTGTGCCATCGTAGAGTTGTTAGGGTCGCTCACAGGGATCACATCGACCATCAGGTAGTCTGCCCGCTTGGCGCTCACTTCGCCTCTGTGCGGGACGTACGCGTACTCTGCGGGGGCATACTCCGCCATGATAGCCTTGAGGAGCTTGAACTCCTGCTTCATAGCGTAGTGCACACGTGCTTGCACCGCGGCCATAGGTTTGAGTGTGCGTTCCAGCAGTGCCAGTGTTGTGCCCACAGGAGCGTTGGCGGACATGTCAGAGATGTCCATATCGCTAATAGCGCCCAACCGACGACCCTCGGTAGTAATCTGGTTCAATAGGGCTAGAAGTGTCTGTGAAGGCTCCTTGTAGGGCAAAGGCATAATGTTGTCACGGATAGACCCTGACGGTACATCTACGTCCTTAAACTCACCCGGGTTGATCGGCTCGTCGTCCCCCTTGATACGTAGTCCACGGGACTTTAGCCCTCCCGGGAGGTTGGAGAGCGTACCAGCATCAACGAGCTGACGTATCAAGGAAGTTCCGGCACGGGCGTATCCACCGATAATATGGATCAATCCGAGGCCATAGAACCCGAATCCCGGCACATATACATAGTGAACGAAGTGCTGGCGCTTGAGAGTAAGAGGGTCACCCTCCTCGTAGTTCCTACGGATCGCCAGCACTTCGCCACTTCCACGCTCAATGGTGACAACATACGGGCGAGCAATCCCCTCGTCGTCATCAATACCGTCAATCAAGAGGTCAGCGTGTACTTCATAGATAGCGTATCGTTCGTCATTTGTTAAGGAATAGCCACCATCTTCGGCTTTTTTCTCTTCAATATCAGTATGATATGGCTCTGGCTCGCCGAGGTCTATATCTCTATAGAACCCTGCGGCTTGTAGCTTCTTCAATTCGTTCTTAGTCTTACGCATTACGTGCGTTACACGCTCTGCTGACTCAATATTTGACGCGCCGTAGGGCACAATCACGTCTTCTGCGGAGATATAAATAGCCGCTTGACGACCCAAATTAGGGTCAAAATACACCTTTTTGAACGCCGATCCAGCCAAACCAAGGCTGTACAACATCCTTTCGTGCTCTGGGCGGTATTCAATCATATTCTCAGTGAGTTCGTAGTTCATGTCAGCCTTGACACGACCCGCGGCTTCTTCTTTTTCCTTGGTTTCTTCACCAAGAATCTTTGTTTTTACTGGGCCTGCGGCGGGAAACGTCTCAGTCATAGCTTCCGCTTGGAACCGGATGGCTGCTTCTGCTAGAACTGTCGAGTTAACTCCACATGCGCCTTCCCATGGGTCCATACGTTCTTCGTATTTGAAGCCCAGCACGTCTAAACCTTTTACGAATGTGTCCGCCCAGTCTTTACGACCGTCAATATCTGTCTCGACTTGGCCTACAAGCTCGCCGGATAACTCATTTAAGTGTGCTTCATCAAGGACTTCGGCTAGGTTCATACCAAATTCGGTAAAATCCATCTCGTCACCGGGGATAATGGTGATCTCCATGCTACCGTCATCTAGTGTGACCGACTCTGGATCGACGATTTCGATCTCTAGGTCAGAGACATCCATCTCTTCCACACCGTCCAGCCCACCTTCGAGATCGTCCTCAAAGCCTTGTGGTGCTGCATATAGTCCTTTTTCAATAGCCATAGCTAAATCCCCTAATAATATCCGCCCCGACGCTGTTTAAAGAACCGCTGTTCTTCGGGTTCATCGGTAGGCAAACGAATAAACCCTCCCTGTCGAAAGCGCATAAGGGCCATCACCGTAGAGTCTACGAGGTCATCATTACTCATAAATGGAAATCCTGCAATCTCTTCGACAACTTCTTCAGCCCACCGTGTCTGCGGCACCCACACAATTTCGGACGCTATTATGTCCGCTACAGAGTTGAGACGTGCCGTCTTGTCTCCCGACCCCCTGTGAGGGGTATACTCCGATACTGGCAAGCCCATACGCCGCATCTCTTGATACAAGGCTACACCAGAGCTTTTCTTCTCCACAATGAACGAATCTGGTTCCCAGTCTTGGTATTCTTCCATCGCAAGCTGTTTAAGCTCTGGGAACTCCATACGCTGTTTGATACTATTTAACAATATAATATTGTACGCGTTGGTCTCTTCGTTCAAGAATACACCCCATGTGGTAAGGGCTGTATAGTCTGCACGGTTATGTCTCTCGGCTGCGGCGTCAAGCGACATGATAATAAACTCACAGGACGGAGGCTGCTCGTGTGTCCACTCCTGCCACCACTCGCGCTTGACGATAGCGGCTTCTTCCGCGGTAGGTTTCTGCTGATACTGCGCATTCCACTGGAATGTAGGCATCGACGCCTTGGTGCGTAGAAGAGCGTCCAAATCAAAGAACTCAGGCCACAGAGGCTTCTGTACTTCTTTCTTCGTCTTCTTATTTAACACTTCTAGTATGGCTGGGAACTCAACCACCTCGTACTGATCGGAGCGTTCATTCTGTGTCATGTCACGTACAACACGGCCTGTCAGGTCATCCATGTGCCACCGTGTCTGTATGATCGCTACACGGCCTCCCGGCATCAAACGGGTACGAGCACCGAAGGTGAACCACTCATATGCCTTCTCAAAGACCTCAAAGTTGCCGTTGATAACATCTTGCTCTGAGTGTGGATCATCCACAAGTAACAAGTCAGCACCACGGCCTGCAAGTGCAGAGCCAATACCGCACGCATAGTATTCTCCCCCTACATTCGTGTTCCACCGTCCTGCTGACTTACTATCAGACGCAAGCTGCACGGTGGGAAATATAGACCTATACTCATCAGTAGCAATCAAGTTACGGACCTTACGCCCAAAATCTACAGCAAGATCAGTGGTATGCGAGACCATCATAACTTTTTTATCTGGGTTTCGGCCTAAGAACCACGCTGGGTAGAAGATAGAAACGAGCTGTGATTTGCCGTGGCGAGGCGGAATGTTCACGCAAACGCGATCCTTGTCGCCCTTCTCAATGCCCATCAACATATTCGCTAGTATGCGGTGGTGCTTACCTACGATAAAGTCCGGCATCATCAGTTTGCAGAACTCGATCAGGTCGTCAAAAGCCCGTTTATTGGTACTTCTTGTGTGTAACTCGTCAACCATACGGTCAATTTCGGCTACTTCTTCGGTACTGAACGCATCTAGGTTCGCCAACATGACCTCAATATCGGCCTCGTTGAAATCTAGCCCCTCAGTCATCGTCAAACCCAAATTCTTCGTCAGTATCTAACGCAGCGGCCTCTATAATAGTGGCATCTTCTATCTCTGGTTGTGGATTTACCAGCTTTGCGAGCTTACTACGCAGTTTTTCTTTAAGATCGTCAGTAGTTTGATGCGTGATTGTCACCTCAGACTTCTCTGTAAACAAACCTACGTCTGAAATCTTACCTAGAAGCTCAAGCGCACGCATACGCACGCGAGGATCAGGGTTTTCTGACTCAATTATGAGCTTATTAGTCACCAAATTACGTAGTTGTTTGGAAGATTCGACCACAGAATGGTTAAATTCGTCTATGATGTTGCTTGTTAACCGCACAGATGCAGGTGTTAACGCCGCGGCCCGCTTGTTGGTAACTTTTTGGGATGTTTTGTCTGGTGCGCTAGCATACGCAGTGGCTAAAGTGGCGGCGGCTTCCTTATCGGCCTCATCTGGCTCAAGGTTTACGCCATGTTCTTCTAGCTTATCCACGGTTTTACCCAACGCAGCCGCGCGTTCCGGTAGAGGTATGCTCTTAACCTCGTCTTCTAGGGGTATCCCTAGTTCTGGAGTGGCACTCATTGTCATAATACGTCGCAGGTTGGTAACCGATAACGTAATAATAGGGTACAAAAAATTTTTTGACAAGGGTTTTCAAAAAGGGGTGGGGGGTTTTCAAAAAATAGCAATTTATTCGTGTGTATTAGTATTACTACACATAACGCGGAGTCCCACATGACAGCGCGGGGGGTGGGGGTAGGGTGGTGTCGCGCCATGCTCGATTTAGGGATTTCCCTAAATGGTATCCAATGCGATCCAATGCCATATAATGCCAAGCGATGCGGTTCTATCTATTGTCTAACATGTTATGGCATGGCATAAAGTAATTGTCAGAAGGGTTTGGCGCACGATCAAGCCCAGACAATATGGAGTAATACAATGTCTAATCTTACAATCAACGAGATCGCAATCAACGCAATCAAGAAAGCCTATACTGGCCGCTTTGGCGCAGAGGATAAGTTCGCAGAGCACATGGATGTAGCAAAGCAGCATATGCGCTGGACCGATGCAGTTTCGCCTAAGCCTTCCAACCTTGAGTCTGGTAAGTCAACTGCCACAAAGGAAGGCTATGAGCAAATCAAGTTGCTGATGTTATCTATCTTAAAGGCTAAGAAGCGCGACCATAGCAGCACGGCGGTTGGAGCCGAGGTTAAAGACCTAAAGAACGAATTAATGAAACGTCAAGACCCAGAGCTGTATAAAGAGACTAAAGGTAACATGACAAAGATTGAAAAGGTTGAGAATGGCAAGGCCATACTAAAAGAAGCCAAGCCATTAACTACTATCCAGATGCGCGATCAACTCATAACCAACGTCAAGAATTGGGTAGAGAAAAACAGCGTTGAGCTTGGCCAAGATTATACGCCGACACGCAAGGCGATACTCGCGGCAATGGAAACACTGTCAATCAAACGCTAACATCTTACGGGGTAGGGCTTCGGCTCTACCCCATTTTTTTATGTCCTATGATACCAGTATCCCGGTAGCGTTGCGCCTTACCTGTTGCGCATTGGCACGTTACGTGCTACATATACACAGGCTCATACCATAACGCCCTCCTCGGCCCGCTTCGGCGGGTCTTTTTTTGTTTAGGGATTTCCCCATATAATATGATACCAGTAGCTGAGTAGCGCCACGCCACGCCATGAGATGTCATGTACCAGTGGGGTTAACACACTACCCACTACGTTTAGGGATTTCCCTAAATGATCTGATACCAGTATCTGAGTAGCGGTGCGCCTCGCGCAAAGTCTAAGTGTCTGAAAACAAAGCAATGTATCATTTGTACCGTCCGTGTACCGTTGCAAATGGGGTCTAAGTATCTGATATTAAAACAATGTAGCGTTTGTACCACTTTTATAAGTATATATATCTACCTTTTATTGAAGGGTACTAGAGGGGGTCTTTCCCCCAAAAACCCTTTCAAGAATCTTGACATATCACTATGGTACAAGCGTGACTTTGCTACATCCCTTTAATATCAATAGCTTACAGACACACGTGGTGGTACATGATGGTACATACAACGTATACCCACCACACGATAGTTCTAAACACCCATTGACATTCCTCGATACTTGTGTTATGTTATATGTATGGTCAGCGTTTCGGCAGGCTTGATGGGGCTGTTCGCCCT